>TARA_R110001599_G_scaffold340161_1_pt1 | contig 33740 bp, 25 predicted proteins | sample TARA_R110001599 | Tara Oceans TARA_R110001599 (sample SAMEA4398360) | marine metagenome | biome: Polar Biome; feature: [MES] marine water layer (ENVO:01000295) within the mesopelagic zone...; material: water (ENVO:00002006), including particulate matter (ENVO:01000060) such...
GATTTCAGCACGTAATAGAATGTCTATTGCATATTTCGGGTTTAATTTGTAAAGCCTTCCCAAAGTATAAATGTAGGAAGATATTTTCGCTTACTTAAGAGACAAGAGAATCAAAAAAATCCTTTAACATCACTGAGGTTGGAAGCGTAAAGGTCAAAGGCAAAAGAATTGTAATCACTTTTATCCACCATTTCTTTTTTGAAATCAAAACTAAAATGACCCCTATTGGGTATAAAATAAGGCTTAGGAATAGAAAAAACATTGTCCATGAAAAATAACTGGCCAAAAGTATGGCAACAAGCCCTCCAATGTAGAAAGCATTGCGTTTTTTTAATTCTTCCATCATGTAAATTTTAGGGTTTTGATAATAATTGCAGGCTAATCAAGCTGAAATTTGCAAAGGATAACCCACTCCTGGAAAGGTAGAGAATAAGCCACTACCAATAGGTTTTAATTCTATATATTATCCTAATATAACAATTAAATATTTTACAATAATGATTTAAAAGAATTTTATTTTGAACCAAGTATAATAAACCAGCCTACTATTGGCCAAACCTTCTTTTTTGTATTCGATCATAATCCATCCTATAATTTGGGTTTTCCGTCTTTAATAACCTGTCCCAAAACCTAAAATACAAACCATAATTCCCCTTAGGTTTTGCATGATGAAGATTATGATAAGTTGAGCTAATGAGTACTTCAAACAAAAGAGAGTTCCTGAACCATTTTGGTGCAATTTCATAGCCTAAATGCCCATAAACGTTAATACAAAAGGACAATAACCCAAAAAGTATCAATGCCAAAGGGTGCATGGGAATCAAACATAAAATTAAAGGAACAGCCATGGCTTCAGTAATTGCTTCATAAAAATGAAACGAAAATGAAGTCCATGGAGAGGGATTTGTAGACTTATGATGAGTTAAATGTATACTCTTGAACAATTTAGGGAGATGTACAATCCTGTGCATCCAATAAAAATAGCTGTCATGCAGTATTAAGGCTAATAGTATGCTTAATGGTATCCACAGAAAATGGTATTCATGAAAATCATTGTAAATAGCGACATAATCACGGAGTGGGGTAAATAAAAACAAAGCAATCACCAGTCCAATCACAAAACTCGATTGCACTGAATGCAAAATCTCACGGATAAAATCTTTATTCTTAGCAAGACCCAACTGAATTTTGTTCTTAAAAAATTTATTGGGATAAAACTTATAGAAAATCACAAAAGCCGTACCTGCAACCATAAAGTAGCGAATAATATTGCTCGCTATAGGAGTAAAATAGTGAAGGCTTATTCCCTCCATGGTTTTATTCGTTTATATTGATTTCATAATCATTCTCATTTACTGTTAAGGAAACACTGCCATTTCCATTGAAAACAATTGTACCATTAAAAGAAAAGGGAATATTTTCACTCAATCCTGATAGAACAAATGTTCCTCCACCAGAGGATATGCTGTAATTTGATTTATCGATAAGCACATCAACCAAATCAACATTAAATTTACTCGATAAGCTTCTTGTTTTTAGGTTTGTGGTGATGCTTTGGTTTCCTTCTCTATTAAAAAAACCACTAAACAAGAGCGAAGAAGCTGATGGCTGTAATCCTGAAATGTCTATGGCAGTATTGGTAACATCATTTGAATTAATTCTTGATGTTGAATAACTACCAACTGAACTGGCCTCAAATTCCACCATTTGTGGTACATTAAGACCATTGCAAGCCATCATATAGGACCAATCTATCTCATAATCTGCTAATATAGGAGACTCGTTATAATTATAATTAAAGGAGGCTTCATACAAGGTGCCGCAAAGCTCATTTAAGGTGATATCTATAGTCAATTCTTCAGAAAAGGTGTTGGTCATTTCATTTAAACCTCCTGTACTTTTTTGCAGGGAGCTTTCTATTAGCACTACAGCTTCCTCTTCAGAGACTACATTTTTAATTTCCATATCTTCCTCGTTTGTGCAAGAAATCAAGGATTGAATTACAATGGCTGTAACAATTGATTTTGAAAGTGTCATGATATTCGTTTTTAAGTTTAACAATGACACAAATCTATAACAGCCCTAAGGCTAAAGGCGTTAACAAAAGATAATTTATGAAACCGGAGGATTAGTTTTTGGTGGCTATCCTTTTTCTAATCCTGCTAAGTGAAACGGGAGTAATGCCAAGAACATTGGCAATGTATTTATCCTGAACCCTTTTGGTAATCCCTGGGTAGTCTTTTACAAACCTTAGGTACCTTTCTTCTGGAGTTAGCAAGACGAAAGACTCAACCCTCTCCATGGACTCTTTTAATAAACGTTGAAGCACATACTTTCTATTGGCCTCTAATTTCGGATTCCTTGAAACCAAATCCTGCAATACATCATAATCAATAAAAAATACCTCAGTATTTTCCAATGCTTCATAAAAAAATCTGGAGGTTTGGCTAAACAAAATTAAGTCAACATTGGCCACAACCTGATGTTCTGGGATTAATTTTAAGGTAATTTCTTCTCCTTTGTCATTGATGTTAAAACAACGAACCAAACCACTTTTAATATAGAAAACATCATTCCTTTTGGAGCCTTCATTTATGAGAAGCTCTTTCTTCCTAAATGAACCATTTTTTGCAGCCTTTAATAAAACCTGGATATCCTTTAAACTAAGCTCCTTGCCAAACTTATAAATTTGTTTTAATCTGTTTAAATCGACCATTTAAGTAAAAGCTAATTGTACTTGAAATTCCTAAGCTAAAAATAGAATATACACAGCATAAAGAATATTTTCATGATCGAGGCATTATTAACCCTACTATTCAATACAATTGCTTAATAAAATCCTCTTTTTGGGAGGAATTGCTTTGCTTTTAGCTGCAATTTTCAGCAATTCCTGGTTCTTTTCTTTTGAGAATACCAGTTGAAATAAGGATGCCACGGTTAAACTGTTTTCTGGCCGTTCTACCAGAATAAATTCGTCACCAATACCAACATGTCCTTCTTCTAGAATGCTTACATAAGTACCACCAAAACCATGTTCAATAAATTGCTTAAGTACTTTTTGGGTTCCAAATTTATGTCCAAACTTATAACAGGGTTCTCTGTATTGGGAAATCTGAACCATGGCATCCCCTACCTTATAAATCGCCCCCAGCAGGACCTCTCTTTCATCAAATCCACTAACTGTAAGGTTTTCTCCAAACATGCCCCAAGACCAATCAAGATCAGGATACAAATCCTTCCAGTAGGGGTATTGTTCAGCAGAAAACAAATAACAAGCTTTATAATAGCCTCCATGATTCAAGCGATTGGAAATCTCATCACCTAAAACATCGTTTTTCGTTAAATAGAGCCGTTTATTTGTAGGCTTTTTATAGATGCCAGTTGTTTCTTCCTTGCCTTTCCAAAGAAAGGTAGTTGGTGTTCCAATATTCGTTGAGATTATTTTCATAGGCTGTTATTTTCAAGAATTCCCTATATACGAAGAAGGATAACAATGCTTTGACCCTTCCCTATTCATTACTTTACTTGTTCAATTAATTCGAGTCTTTTGACGATACTGTTTACTTCTAAAATTGAACCTGGAGACAATACTGCATTGGCACCAATTTTAGAATTATCGCCTACCAATGACCCGAATTTTTCTGTTTTTGTATCAATTAGCTGTCCATTATGCTTAATGAAAATCGTTTTAATCTGTCTTTCATTAAAGTGGTTGGCACAAATTGAACCTGCTTCAAAATTAATGTTTTTGCCTATTACACTGTTCCCAATATAGTTGAAGTGGGCTATTGCAGAGTTGTCTAAAATTATCGATTGTTTGACTTCTGAACCCGGACCGATTTTAACAGATTTACCTAAATAAATAGGCCCTCTAAAGTAAGCGTGTGCTCCTATAAAGCAATTTTCAGAAATAATTAGGCTCCCCTTCAAAATTGCGCCTTTTTCTACCGTTGCCGTTTTATGTATTGCAATATTGTCTTCAATCCTATATTCAGATGACAGTTTGGATATTCGTTCATTAATGGTGTTTTCCAAGTCGTTGATAAACTCCCAAGGCGCTTTATTGATGCTATGAGGGAAAAGTAAATTAAACCCGTCAATATATTGCCCAATATTTATCATACTTCGTAAAATTCGATTGGCAAATTGTCTGGGTCAGCGATAAAGGTAAACTTCTTATTGGTGAATTCATCTATTCGAACTTCTTCTGCTACTACCTCCTTTAATTTCAAATATTCAATCGCCTCCTTTATATCCTTTACTCCAAAAGCAATATGCCTCAAACCATTCGCTTCGGGCCTTGAGGGTCTTGATGGTGGGTCTGGAAAAGAGAAAAGTTCGATTAAATATTCCCCGTTTAAGGAAAGGTCAAGTTTATAGGATTGCCTTTCTTCTCTGTAGATTTCTTTGTCAATCGTAAATCCCAAAATATCGGTGTAAAACTTTTTAGATCTATTGTAGTCCGAACAAATTATTGCGATGTGGTGTAGCTTATCAATTTTCACTATATCTATTTTTGGTTTCTGAGGGTAATGAACAATGCAGGAAGATACCTATCCCTAAGTGGTGTTTATCCTTATATGCATTACTAATTTAATGGATTAATAAGTATTGTTGACTACATGGAAGTAAATTTCATCGCTGCTTGTTCCAAAATGCCTGATTAAAGTGCAATGCACCTAAAATCTATTTTAATCGTCCTATTAGAAAGCATTTCCGGGACACCAAATACTTCAGCCACTATTGCCAATAATTAAACATTGCTTTCAGCTATTATAATTACAGCATTTGATTCGCATACCAAGCCAGCCTCACTTTGGAAAACTGAGGCGATTAATTGAGGCGTTTATTACTTCTTCCAAAAGTTCTTAAAATATAATTTATCAGTCCCTTTAGCTATTAAGTAATTAAAAAGCATTGCATTAAGCCCAGCTTCTTAATTACTTATTTAACTTGGCAGATAGTAAAAGGTTACTTCTTGAAGGATTTTCTTTATTTTTCGTACTATTATAATATGGTTTAGGCCACAAGTCTATAAATATAAATTTGAAACATGTCTTTTGTAAAACTCAAGCTCCATCCTTCGATACTATCCAATATTACTTCTCTGGGATATGAGAGCCCTACGCCTATTCAAACTCAAGCCATCCCTGTGTTAATCAAAGGAAGGGATCTACTAGGAATCGCTAAAACAGGCTCAGGCAAGACAGTTAGTTATGTGGTGCCAATATTGAATAAAATGGCCTATGGACCTGCGCCTAAAAAAAGTAGGCAGCCAAAAGTTCTGGTTCTAGTCCCGTCTCGAGAATTGGCTATTCAGGTTGTCGAAGTATTTAAAGAATTGTCTCATAAGTTACCCCATCCGATCAAATCTATGGCCATCTATGGTGGTGTATCCATCAATCCTCAAATGAAAGCTATTTTCGGAGTGGACATATTAGTTGCCACCCCAGGACGATTGCTAGACTTACAAAGGTCCAGTGCTATAGATCTATCAAAGGTGGAAACATTAGTGTTAGATGAAGCTGATAAGATGTTAAATCTTGGTTTCGAAAAAGAAATGCAAGAGATCTTTGCGCTTTTGCCTAGCAAAAGGCAAAACATGTTGTTTTCGGCAACATTAAGTGATCAGTTGGCAGGAATCAACCGGGTATTGCTTTCAAATCCAGAAGTTGTGGAAGTTAAAGACAATGCTGAAGATGTGGAATTGATAAACTTATCTGGCTACTTCGTGAGTGATGAGCGCAAAGGCCCTTTGCTAAGACACTTACTCAGAGAAAATGAAATGAGCCAAGTATTGGTATTTACCTCTTCTGGGGTTAAAGCAGATGCGGTAGCTAGAAAGCTATACAATAATGGGTTTGAAGCAGATTCAATCCATGGGAAGAAGAGTCAGTTTGCAAGATTAAAGGCATTAGAGGATTTCAAATCCGGAAAAATACAAGTATTGGTGGCTACAGATTTGATCTCTAGAGGGATTGATTTCCTTGAGCTTCCTTATGTTATAAATTATGAATTGCCTAGATCTCCTAAGGACTTTGTACACCGAGTAGGCCGTACTGGGAGAGCCAAAACTGAGGGCTTGGCCATCACTTTTGTAACAAGAGATGAAACCCACCACTTCAAAGTAATTCTGAAGAAAATGAAGCGTTATATCGATATGGTGGACAGTGAAACCTTAGATTTTTAATCCCTAAGTGACTCTTTTAAGCCAATAAAATGATCCAGTTTTTTAAGCGCTTAGGAACAAAATAAGTTTCAATAAATAAGTGGCTAACCCGTAATGTAACCACATACTGAAATTAATAGACTCGTATGATTCTATCAATCTTAGGTGGTTATAGTTTACTGCAAAATATTTTCAGCGTTAATCTTCTTTATTAATTCTGTTTGACTAAATCCAGATAGTATTTCCGCAGCTTAGGGTCAAACCTCTCAATGGCAACCCTCAAAGTAACTCTCGGCATAGTTGCCGCATAGGCATTCAAAAAGGCTTTTAATCTTTCTTCGTCTCTTTTACCCGCTTCTCTAACCCAACTCCCCACAGCCGTTTGAACAAAGTGTTCTGAATCGTTAACAAGTATTTCAGCAATCTTGAATGTGTCCTCTATTTCACCCTTTCGAATAAAATAATAAGTGCTAACAATTGCCGTACGCCGTTCCATAGGGTTTGTGGATCTGGCCAAATCATACAGGGGCTTTTTGTCCTTACCAAACAAGTAACCCCCAATAACATAAGGGGCTGCTCTATCTACCATTCCCCAATCGTTAATCCATTGGTGATTATCAATATATGCTGTGTAAATAGCATGCCTCTCTTCTAGAGATGTTTTTTTATTCCGTGCTTTCCAATCTAATATTGAAACAGCTCCTAGTCGATGGTCAAAATTTTCATCTCTAAGTAATTTTACCACCTCATCAACTGGCATGAATTGAAATTCTTTCGCTAAAGAAAACAGTTCCTTTTTAGGGATATTTCCAGGGTATTCCTGACCAATAATTTTTAATGTGTCAACAAATTCTTTTGCCCTCATTGTTCATTTAAATTGGTATTCTACTTTATTTTCTGATAGAAATATACCTATTTAAAGCGAAAACGGTTCGGATTAAAACCCGAACCGTTTTTGCTTGAGTGCATAACTTTTCAACCTATCCTAACTAATTAGGCGAATGTAGACCAAGTTTATTTCCTTCCGTATCTAAAAACAAGGCGAAAAACCCACTGTCATCCGCATGGGCTGTTTTCGGGACAATAATTTCCCCTCCATTGGGTTCGACCTTACCAAGTATGTTTTGCAGGTCATCTCCACCATTAAGGTAAAGGGTAACGCCGTCAGCTGAAGGATTGTACCCTTCCCCTTTCATTATAACGCCTGTAACCATTTGTTCTTCGTATGGAAATATTCCCATTTCCATACCTGGCATCTCCATTTTCTCAATGGGAATGCCTAAAATTGCTTGATAAAAATCTACTGCTCTTGAAAGATCCGTGGCTGGAATTTCAAAAATTGAAACATGGCTTTTCATATCGTTTTTCTTTTTATTTACCTGAGTGTCAACCGCTATGGCTTCGATTTTGGATTCGTTTTGGCTGTTGCAAGCCATCATACTAAAGCTTAGTAATGTGGCTGTATAAAGTATGGCTTTGTTCATATTGTCATCTTAATAATAACAATACAAATTTAGAACACTAGTTAAAACCAAAATTGTAAAAATGCGTCAGCCAGACTATTTGTAGAAAAGGGTAGAAAGTGCCATACTTTCATTGCCTAAAAACTTTTTCGGGTTGATGCCGGTAAACTCTTTAAAATCTTTTATAAAATGGGCTTGGTCAAAATACTCACTTTCATAAGCGATATTGGTGAGGTTTTCAGTCTCTTTGTTGAGCATCATTTTTAGCGCAGTTTGTAATCGGATTACTTTACCTAACTGCTTTGGGCTAACACCTATTTGTTTCAAAAAATTTCTTTCAAGTTGTCTCCTTTTGGATAGATCCCCTTTAAGAATTGCACCTATTGAAGCACTTCCATTTGTTAATAACAGGGCATCAATGGTCGATTTTACGATAGAATCAATAGTTGATTTTTCGTTCATCTTATCTAAAAGAAACCTTTCAATTATCCCTATTCGTTCCCTACTATCGCTTGCCTCAATTATCTTTTTTTCTAAGGCATTTCCGTCTTTTTCACCAAACAACAATTCAATTGGCGTTTCCTTATTCACCAGGTTTTTAATCGGAATGGTTACGAAGTTCGCAAAACCAAAAGGGTAAAATCGAATCGCAAAAGTATTGACATAACCTGTTGGCTCAATATAAAAAGGTTCTATTGTTTGCCCAAGCACCATTGCACGTGGTTGAATAATGAATTCACTTTCCGAAGTATAGCGTTTTATGTCATCTCCCAGGATAAAAGCCATTTCAATACAGCCATCAGGTATAATCCTTTGCTTTTGGGCATCCAATTCAGCAGGAACCTCTAAAGTCCAATAGCAGTTTACAAGTGCTTGTAAATCTGGATGTGGTTGAAATGTTTGGTAATTCATGGCTTCTTTGAAAGTCTTTTTCGTGAAGAATAAGGTTTTAAGCTACTTGGAGAATGGAGCAATTAAAGTAGTAGGGTTAAGCGAGCTATTTCAAAGCTCAGGCTGAAAGTAAATAAGGCTAATGGTTCGAAAGCTGCTCTCCCACTACCCTGTAACATTAGTGGACATTTCTTTTTTCTCACTCGTTCGAAATCCTTTTAATATACAACACATGCCCCCCTCCTTCAGCCATTCGGACATCAAGTTTGGTTTTAGCATTAACTACCTGTCTTCGAATTGTATAAGATTCTTTGTTGGTAAGGAAATTAGAATTTTCGGCATCCTCATAAAGTATTGCCTCGTATTTTTCATCCTTCGACAAAAAACTTAAATCCAATGTAATCGAGCGTGCTTCTCTATTGGTAAGGGAGCCTACAAACCAATCATCTCCAGCTTTTCTGGCAATGCTGACATAATTATCCAATGCTGCATCCAGCACTTTATAACTATCAAATTGTGCTGGCATTTTCCGAATACAGTCAAACAAATCTTCTTTTTTCAAATAAGCTTCAGGGCTATCTGGCAATACCATCCATCCAGAATAGATGGTAATAAGCTTAGCTACTTCTGCAACTACAGTTCCTGGTAGCTCCTCGAAAACTTTAGGCCTACCCACATGTGCACTATTTAAATCAAACCATCCATTGGTCATATCCAATGGTCCTGCTATCTGATTAATTAAAACTTGATTGACAGCTGTTTCGGGGAAATGAGAATATTTGGCATCTCCCTGAGCATGACCAAATTCTTTGGTAATAAGGTTGGGCCATGTTCTTCTATCTCCACTTGGGGGAATTGGATTGTCATGAAAGTCTACCATTAATTTATACTTGGCACACAGGGCTACAATGGCCCTGGTATTCTTCACCTTTTCTTCTGGCCCGCCTTTCATAAAGCCATATTTCACCCCAACGGCACCCCATTCTGAAAACTGCTTCAAAACCCTTTCCAGTCCAAATTTTTTAGCCCCCACATCATTTAAATAAAGGATGATCCCAATATTTTTATCGGCTGCATATTGCATACATGCTACAATGTCAATTCCTTCTCTTGTAGTGGTAGGATCAGAATTTTCATTGAACTCATCCCCATACCAATCAGCATCAATTAATAAGTACTGAATATTATTTTCAGCAGCGAAATCAATCATTCTTTTATGGGATGCTGTATTAAGTTCATATTCAAAACCATCGGCAGCTTTATAACCCAAAACACGCCAATCCCACAGAGATTTACCCGGCTTTACCCATGAAAAGTCTTGATTATTGCTGGGTTCATTTAGATTCACCAGCAAGTCAGATTCAACCAAATCACCCACCTTTTCTCCCAACATAAAAGCCCTCCACGAGGTCTTAAAAGGCTGGTTGCGTTTTGAATAGGCTATATGGAAACCAAGTGATTTGTCATTGGACGAAGCAGCAATGGTAAAAGGAGCAAATTCCATTATTTCTGCTTCATGGATGGCCATAAAACTATCGTCATGAAATTGCATAACAATAGGGGTTCTAACTTCTTTAATACTTTTTTCCGTCCTGAGAACAGGTCCTACATTGTGTTTTTCACCATTGTATGCCCAATAGGAATAGTTACCTCTGAAATTTAAGCTGGTTAATTCCTGATCAATTTTTACACTGTCTTGAATGGCTTCAGAGGGGAAAATATACCGATAGGCAAAACCATCATCATAAACCCTGAACTCAATTTCATACCCATAAGATGAGGACTGGTTTTTTGCAACTTTGAAATTAAATCCATTGTAATGGTTGTTGACAGTCCCTTGTTTACCATTTATGGTTTCCCAGGTTTCATTAATCTCTGTCTTTTTTAAATCGCTAAAAGATACATTTTCGACAAAACGTATACCGTTTACTTTTAGTCCTATTATGGAGGATTCCAGAATGGTATCCGAGCCATCAATTATAGTAAAAGCACTCGAATTATTAATATTTGAAACATTGACCTGCAGCGCCCCATTTGGAGATAACAACTGAAAATCACTTTGTTTTGAACAAGATACAAAAGCCAATAAAACCAATATTATGGAAATTTTAATCTTCATACAGGCAAGTTTTTTGTTTTAACCCGGATTATGTAATAGGATTCGTAATGAGTGTTGCATATTTCGGGTTTAATGGAGTCCAAATCTGTCGCAAGAATATCACTAAGCAACAATACCTCAATCTAATATGCTTTTAAGGTATTTAAAAGGATTTTCTCCAACATAATGGGAATGCCTGTGGTTTTACTGGATTGGCCTAAGGTCTATGTGAATGCGACAACCTTATCCCCTAATATTTGCCAAAAAACATAATATTTTTAGTCCCTTACTATTTTCACTATACGGCTGTACATGATTTCTGCAAGATTCCAATCATAACCATCAAAGTTAGTTGTATTGTTAAATTGAATCACAACCGTATCAATGTCTTTGAAGTATTTTGCAATACTCTGATAGCCAACAATCAAACCGGTATGCTCATACACATAAATTGAGGAATAGATTTCCTGTTCCCCTTCTTCAAACAGTGAACCATCGTTTAATGCTCTCAAGAATGTACCCACATCAGCTGCTGTGGCCAACATTCCTTGTTCCTCCGTCTTAAAATCCTGCTCCTCCCCCACATAATAGCCACTCATTACATCGTCTATATTTACTTCACGAAGTGAAGCAAAAGTATTGTTTAGTCCAAGTGGTATTAAAATCTCCTCCTTGATAAATTGGTTGTGATTGTATCCCACAACTTTATCAATGATCTGGGTAAGCAACAAGTAATTGGTGTTCGAATATTCATAATCATCACCTGGTTCAAAACTAGCCGGCATTTCAATGGCTAATTCAAGTGCTTCCTTATTGAAATTCGGACGATTTTCCCAGTAAGCAGGATTATCTATAAAGTTGGGTATACCAGATCGGTGTTGCACCATTAATCTCAAAGTAATTCTTTCTGCAAATTCAATTTTCCCCACAAGTTCAGGGAAGTAATCAGCAAGGGTATTGTCCAAAGACAAACGTTTGTCATTAGCTAATTTAGCGATAGCAACGGCGACATATAACTTGCCTATACTGGCAATCTTAAATAGGGCATCTGGACGGGCAGGTATTTTCTTTTCCCGGTCATGCCAGCCGGCTGTATACAATGCGGGTGACTGGCCTGCTTTATCCACATAGACTACCATTCCATCAAAGTCATAGTCAATTGCTTCATTTACTTGTTCCTGAACTGTGTCCGGTAATGGCAATATCCAAGCCTTAACCAAAATCCACGGTACGAAGGTCAAAGAACCTATGCTTGCAAGGATAAATACTATTCTGAGTATTAGTTTTGTCCGTTTCATAACCTTAAAGTTTCAAACCGATTCGCTATTATTTAATTGCGGTTTTGCTTTAGGCAGTTTGTGGGGTTTATGTTCCATGACTAAAACTACATTCCCTCTCTTATGCCCTTTATCAATATACCTATGGGCATTTCCAACTTGTTCTAAGGGATAACTCTTGTCTATAATTGATTTTAGTTTACCTGTTTCAATGATCTCCTTTACTTCATTAAATAGTAATTTCAATTCAGCAACGGGTTTCAATCCTGTAGCAGAAAACTTTGCTTTTTTGCTTCCAAATATAGAGATCCGTAACATTTGGAAAAGGAGCGGCATTCCCAGTACAGGTGAGACATACATTCCCTTTTCAGTCAAAGAGCTTTTGCATGCTGAAAATGATAGCTTCCCTATGGTATCGTAGATGATGTCATATTTTTGACCATTTTTAGAAAAGTTTTGTTTCGTGTAATCAATAACATGATCGGCACCTAACGACTTGACCATTTCAATGTTTTGGGTACTACAGATTCCAGTCACCTCAGCACCATAGTATTTGGCAAGCTGTACTGCTGAAGTCCCTAAACTCCCTGAAGCGCCATTGATCAAAACTTTTTTTCCTGGTTTTATTTCAGCCAATTCCTTTAGAAAATTAATGGAGGTTAATGCCCCATCGCAAACTGGCGCGGCTTCCTCAAAAGTCATATTATTAGGTAGGGTGGTAATTATTCCACCTTCAGGTAGACATAGATACTCTGCTTGTGTACCATAATTCTCAAGAGACTCTCCGAATACCCGGTCGTCTACCTTAAAAGTCCTCACCCCATTCCCTATTGCTTCCACCACTCCTGCAAAGCCAGTTCCTGGAATGGGATTCTTGGGTTTCAACAGACCTAAGAATAAACGACCAATATAAGGCTTGCCTGTGCGCATCATACTTCCAGCTCTTGTGACCGAAGCGGCGTATACTTTTATCAAAACTTCATTTTCCTTAGGTATAGGCTTTGGTACTTCTTGTACTTGAAGAACCTCCGCTGATCCATACCCTGTGCTTATTATTGCTTTCATCGTTAAGTGTTTTTGACAATTAAGATTTTGTTTTAATAATGAAACAAATGTAAGCCGGATGTTTTGGTAAAATGTTCGTGATTATAAAACCGAACCTATTGTAAGCCACTCTAATTCTGATTTTTAAGAAACTGTTTTGGAGTCAAACCTGTTTCTTTTTTAAAATAGGTGTTGAAAACAGTTTTTGAGTTAAACCCACTGTCATAGGCCAATCCTATTAGAGACAAGTGGGAATTGTTAGGGTCGTTCGCATTTTTTTTAAATGCTTCCACTCGGTAATGGTTGACAAACTCATTAAAGTTTTTACCAATACTTTCATTAAGCAACCAGGAGAGTTGATTTGGATGTATTTCTAAATGATTGGCTAAAGATCGCAATGACAAATCACTATTCAGGTAGGGTTTTTCCTCCTCGAAAAGTGCTAATAATCGGTTTTTGTAGCTTTCTGTAGTTTCCTCATCTAACAAAGCTTTTTTGGGGCCTATAGATTGAGGCTCATCGCTATTAGGATAAATGACTTTATGGTACTTCGTATATCTTGAATCCTTTTTTAAATCATTAACCAAAGGATCGGTGTACCTAAGGAGCAATAGGGAAGCCTTGTTTTGGAGGGACTTCTCAACCCATTGGAATGCCTTGTCGACCTCACCTAATACAGCGTGCATTAAGAATAAATAGGAATCAGACGTAAATCCATTAGATGCCTTGGCTTGTTCTTCTAATAGGTGTTGGTACTGTAAAGTTTTGGCTTTGTCTTTTTTCATTGCATAAGCCAAAGCAATGGCTCCGGTTTTTTCTCCTTCAATAATGACGTCTTCAGGCACATTATCAAAGTAGGTAATGACCTCCTCGTATTTTCCTAATTTCAATAAGCACAATGTTTTTATACTGTGGGCTGGAATATTTTTATTATTATTCGCTATGCAGCGATTGAGCATTGTCAGGGCTATTTGATAATCCTCAATCATATAATGGAAATAGGACCTGAAAAAATGGGTTTCATCTGAAAGTGGATTGATGCTTAATGCTATATCAAGGTGATTTTTTGCTTTAGCCCTATTGCCTGCAATGATATATAAAAAAGAAATAAATTGTTGTGCATCGGCATTGTTTGGATTGATCTCTATGGCTTTCTTCATTTTAGTAAGCGATTTGTCATAATCACATCCTATAAAAAAAGCTTGATTGGACAATTGATAATAAACACCTGAAGATTTATCGTTTAATTCGATTGCCTGATTCGTATACTGAATAGTTATCCCCCATGCTTCTTCAAACGGCATAAATCCAGTAGTTCCTAAAAAGCTATAACAGTCCGCATTTCCAACCAATGCATCAGAATAGTTGGGATCAATCTTTAATGCCTTATCATAATAAGAAATCGCCGTTTCAACATCTTTGGGATTCCATTTGTTTTTGTGAAATTTTGCTTTTAAACAGTACTCATAGGCACTGATACTTTCTGTTGGTTTGGTTACAAGGTGTTCATTTATTTCAAAGTGCCCAAAATGCTCTCTTAACTTATCCGCAATTAAAAGACTGATCTCATCCTGAACCTCAAAAATATTTTCCAGCTTCCTGTCCCATGTTTCCGACCAAAAATGAAAATCTTCCTCTGTTTGGATCAATTGCGCAGTAATCCTCATTGTATCCCCAGCCAACCGTACACTACCTTCAAGAATGGCAGAAACATTCAACTCTTTCGCTATTTGTTTGATTGGAACATTTTTATTTTTGAAGAAGAAAGAGGAAGTCCTGGAAGTAACTTTCAGACTCTTAATTTTTGCCAGGGCATTGATGATCTCTTCCGTAATCCCATCACTGAAATATTCATTTTCAGCACTCGTACTCATGTTTGCAAAAGGAAGTACTGCAATGGTCTTATAGTTATTTTTTCGCTTTCCACTTATTTCCTGGAGTAGAGGGACTTTAATTCCCTCATTGCTAATTGCAAATACCTCCACTGGGTTTTCTATGTTCTTTAATTCAAAATGGCCAAGTGAAATTGTAGAAATAGTGGGATGGTTTTTTAGCTCATCATTTAATTTATTCGACAGTAGAATACCACCCGCGACGCTCATGCTTTCAATCCGCGATGCGAGATTCACTCCATCCCCATACACTTCAGTTTCGCTATATACAATGTCCCCCATATGCAGCCCTATTCGCACTGGTACTGGATCACCATCTTGCAAAAGGTTTTGGATTTGGATGGCACAATTTGCCGCTTCAATGGCACTCTTGAAAACACTAAGCGTACCATCTCCATAATACTGAATGATTTCACCATTGTAGATTTTATGAAGGCTTTCGAAAACCTCTCGGTGCCGTGATCTAATCCTCATGGCCACAGCTTCATTTTTTTGCATCAATGCCGTATAGCCGACAATATCTGTAAACATGACGGCTGCCAATTGCCGTGTTATCTTACCTTTCATTAATTGTTTCTTCTGAAAATTTAAAAACCCAATGGCTCAGGAAAGTATCAATTTAACACATTCTCATTTTATAACCTTTAAAAATAAGAATAAAAAAAACAACTATCAGCATGCCCTTAATTAAACTCGAAGTATGCAATAGATATCCAATTAGGTGCTGAAATCGCCTCATAAAAAAACCTATCCTGTCAAATACAGGATAGGTCACGAAGTTTTACCACCAAGTCTTGCTAGTAAGCTACTTTATTATTTTCTCATATGAATTCTAGTAACAAGATTTTAAACGGTCTTAATTTTTACCGTCTTTCACAATTACATCATGGGCACCGCCTTCAATGATACTGGTCGATGACACCAAAGTTAATTTGGCATCGGATTGTAATTCCTTAATTGAGGATATTCCACAGCTACACATAGTTGATTTAGTTTTCCCAATAGTTTGGTCTAAATTATCCTTTAACTTACCTGCATATGGAACATAACTGTCTACGCCTTCTTCAAATTTCAGATTGTCATTTCCTCCCATATCATAGCGTTGCCAATTTCTTGCTCTATTAGAACCCTCGCCCCAATATTCCTTAACATAATTTCCACCTACAAGAAGCTTTCTCGTCGGACTTTCATCGAAACGGGCAAAATACCTCCCCATCATTAAGAAATCCGCCCCCATGGCAAGTGCCAATGTAATATGATAATCCTGAACAATTCCTCCATCTGAACAGATGGGAATATATTCTCCACTTTCTATAAAGTATTCATCGCGTGCTTTGGCAACGTCAATAAGGGCAGTTGCTTGTCCTCTACCTATGCCTTTCTGTTCTCTGGTAATACAGATAGAACCTCCACCAACACCAACTTTTACAAAATCGGCACCAGCTTTGGCTAAATATAGGAAGCCTTCTCTATCTACCACATTACCAGCACCAATCAAAACATTGCCATCGTATTTTTCTTTCACATAAGAGATGGTGTCTTTTTGCCATTCTGAGAAGCCATCTGAAGAGTCAATACACAACACATCAACACCAGCTTCTACTAATGCTGGTACCCTTTCCTCATAATCTCTTGTGTTAATCCCTGCCCCTACCACCAACCTTTTCTTATCATCTGACAGCTCGTTTGGGTGGTCTTTATGGCTGTCATAATCTTTGCGAAACACAAAATACTTTAATTTGCCATTCTTATCGACAATTGGCAAATTGTTCAATTTATGCTCCCAGATGGTATCATTGGCCTCATTTAAAGTGATTCCATCCTTGGCTGTTATCAAATTGGATAAGGGTGTCATAAAATCTTTCACCTTCTTACTCAAGCTTTCCTTGCTAACCCTGTAATCCCTACTCGTAATTAGCCCTAATAGCTTGCCACAAGAGGTGCCATCATCTGTTACGCCAACGGTTGAGAAACTCGTCTCTTTTTTTAAGGCCAATACATCCTCTAGGGTATGTTCAGGCGTTAAATTGGCTCTACTTTCTACAAAGCCAGCCTTATATTTTTTTACCTCCATCACCATTTTGACTTGATCTTCAATTGACTGAGAACCAAAGATAAATGACAAGCCTCCTTCTTTTGCCAAAGCGATGGCAAGTCCATTGTCAGATACCGATTGCATAATGGCAGAGACAAAGGGAATATTTAGGGTGATTTTCGGAACTTCCCCTTTTTTATACTTAACTAATGGTGTTTTTAGATTTACTGTGTCTGGGGTGTTTGACTTCCTTGTTAATCCAGGTAATATCAAGTACTCGCTGAAGGTCCTTGAAATTTCATTTATTATATTTGCCATATTTTTTTCAAATAAAATTCTACAAAATTAGAAATTAATTTTGGTAGATATGCTTAATTTATAATTTACTCTTCATTTTAAGCCATTGTCCACTCTAAATCAAAGGTATAGGATTAGAATTGGTCTACCGATTCTCTTGCCTTTAACTAAACGATTACATGATATTTATGAAATCTTAAAATAAGGTTAATAGCTTTAATTAGTTTATAAAATATTGTCAAAACTGTCGTGAATTGCTATCAATTCACTGCAAATTAACCTTTATTTCGTTCACCTTCTGATTACGGACTATGCTTAACTTTAAATATCCATGCCATAAATTTTCCTGATATTTTATAAGCAGTTCTGAAATGTTTTTTATCTTTTCCCCTTCAACCCCAACAATAACATCGCCATCCTTTATACCTGACATTGCTAATTTACTTTCATTTTTTACGCTTAACACAATTACCCCATCCATGTTATGTAAACCTGATGCAGATTGTTCTGCTAGGGTTTCCACATTTTTAAGTGTAGCACCAAGCCAATCTTTTGTGCTTTTGGTGTCATTTTGAAAATAAGGCGCATTTAATTCTGGAATGCTCGGTTGTTTGGCAATGGCTTTTAATTCCGCTTTTTGAACGCCAAAATTGTCCATAGGGAAATTTTTGAATCCCAATTGAAGTGCAGGAGAATTCTCTGCAACCGTAAAGTCCCCCGTTTCAGGAGAAACAAACATTGGATTTCCGTAAAGACTATTGGCATCAGTATTGTTTTCCTGAGCTAAGACCAAAGACTCGGCATCAGGAAATAGGTTATAATCCACTTCCTTACCCCAACCCGTAAGCCGAATTGGGAAATGTTTGGTCATTGTAATGTTATTTCTAAAAACATCTTTACTATTGGCAAACCAAACATGTGGATGAAAACCGTTGTTTACCATTATATTATTTTCAACTACCCTATCAAAACCTTCACGAAGTTTGAGACCTCCGTTCAAGCATAAATTATTATAAATATGGTAATTGGATGAGCCATCATCTAAATCAATATCCCAACCATGGTCACAACGAAAACGATTGTTTCGGATAATGGTTGTGTGAATGGCATCCCAATAGGGCATTTGAGGATTCGCTTGTACTAAACTGTCAATAATTTTTCTGTTTGGATGCCAGAAACGGTCTCTACCCCAAGAGTTGAATGCTCCATGATCCCCAGTTTCCATAACAGTATTAAACACATCATTATTTTCAATAAGATGTCCTCCCCAAGTACCTTCACTTACATTGATTCCTGCCCGCGGGACCTCATAAATACTATTGTTTTTCACATGAATATTCATGGCCATAGAGATCTGAACTCCTGCCACTTGCTTTTCTATGCGTCCAATTTTATAAATCAGGTTGTTCTCAACTTTACAGTCTGCGGGATACAAATCATTGGCTGGGCCTTGAATACTATCGATCTCTGCAATAGGGACAAACTCGTTATATTGATAAGATGCTGAACGAACAGCAGTAAAATCTCCCACAAAACTGATGGCTGTTGCCCCACAATCATGAATGTGATTACCAATTATTTCAGTATTTCTATTGTACCCATTGACGAAAATCACGTTCCCTCCTAAATTGATAAATTCGCAATCCTTAATAGTGATGGACTCGGTTCCGCTTAATAAAATTGACCCTCCTCTGTAGATTGTCCAATCGCTACGAAGCAACTTACTATAATCCTCCATAAAAGTTCGCATGGCATGTTCAAAACGTATCCCTTCAATATTGACATTTTTAACAGGATTTTCGGAGTTCCCAATTACCTCAATAAGGTGCTTTAAAGTGGATACTTCAGTGGTTGAATTGACTAAATCAGTACCGTCCTTAGCCCACAGATAAAGTTTGTTCTCCTGTTTATCAAAATACCATTCTCCTTCACTGTCCAACTCTTCAAAAATATTTTCTACCATTTTAAGTTCAGGGTGCATGGCTGAAGGTCTATTATTTTGATGTCCACCAATTAGACTTAGTTCTCCAGTTGAATCTACCCCAGTTATCTGGTAATGAAAACCACCCCATCGGCCACGATGCATGGCGTGTACAAAACCTCCCTTAGGTTCCTTCCATGACGCTACACGTTCTTTTGCTATGGCATCCTCAGCATGGCCTTGCCAAGCCCCTCCATTTTCATCGAAATTAGGATACCTAGCCAGAATCTGCTTTTCTCCATTGATAAATAGCTGATTAAAAACCAGGTTTTCTTTAAGCTCGGTAATCCAAATATTTTTATCGAATGCTTTCCAGTTTGTCTCCAGAACCGTTGAACCTTTAACACTTACTTTGTCTGTTCCTTCCCCGATAAGAGCGATATTGCTTAGTTCGGAAGAGATTACCAAAGGAGCTGTTAAATGATATTCCCCTTCTTTCAAATGGATGGTTATCGTTTCATTGGTATTTTTCCTGATTTTAATTGCTTCTTCCAAGGCTTTTTCAATGGTGTGGAAAGGCATTTCACTTGTTCCATCATTCTCATTATTACCATTGGCACTAACATAAATGGTTAGCTCCTTACTGCCACAACTTATGAGAACAAATGTTGTTAGTACTACAATAATTTTTGCTTTTAAATTATCCACTGATTTTTTTTTAAATTTTTTGATATGTTTAAGAATCCCGCGTTTTTCCAGTTACAAGAAATATCTTTTATAGTCTAAGGGTAATTATCTCTTAATAGCATTCCTATTGTCTTGATCCTAAGATAGGAAAATATGCAGTCATTTAAATCCAGTTATTGTAATAGGATTTCTCCACCCTGACAGTAGTTAGAGGTAAAGCCTGTCCCGTGTTTAGGGGAAGTGTTGCAATCGAGAGAAAATCAGGCTATTTGGAGGTTTTAGCATAGCACCGCTATAGTGAAATTGGAAACAACAACAAAGTTGCTTATTTTGAAGCGATATAGATTATCTATTCCATATTTCTACCCAGCTAAAATAATCCAACCTCTATTGCAATTTTAAAGTGTTAAAATAATTTGATTATTAATCTCCCATACTATCAATAAAAGGGCCTAGTGCTTCGCCCCAAATTTGATATCCTGCTTCATTGGGATGGCAGAAATCAAGGGTGACCTTTTTGGTAAGGAGACCATCTGAGTCCAGCATTTTAGAAGCAATGTCTAGCAATATTATCTTTTTATCAGCTGCATATAGCTTTAACAATTGGTTTGTTTCATTGATAAATATCCTTCGTGGATTATCTGGCTTTTCTTCACGAGGCATTATTTCCATTAATACAATTTTAGCATTTGGCGCTTTAGTTCGAACGCTGGTATAAATTGCAGCGATTCCTTCAACTATTTCTGCAGCAGTATTCATGCGTGCATTTTTCGTTTCACTGGTATTGTTGGTGCCTATATGGATAATTACCAATTTTGGATCAAGCCCATCAAGTTCCCCATTGTTCAAACGCCAGAGCACATTTTGAGTACGGTCCCAGCCAAAACCTAAATTCAAAACCCTATGGTTCTTAAATGTTTCCTGCCATGAATTTGGGCCATTGGATATTCTTGATATTCCATCGGCATATTTCAGTGGGGGGTAATCGCCTCCCCAAAAATGAGTGATCGAATTTCCTATTAAAACAATTTCTGGGTCCAATAAATCTTTTACCTCAAGAATATCATTATGGCGCACCAACCAATCGTAACTGTCATCTTCAAGTTTTGGAACTGGTATTATGGCTGTATTGCTAGGTTTTTCGACCGCTTGGATTTCTTGCTTCTTTTGCAATTTGCAGCTTAAAATGCAAAAGGAAAAGAGGGCAAGATAAAGGAGCTTTGTTATTGACTTCATTTTAAAATGAGATTTTAATAGTATAGACAAGTTAGCTATAAAAAATGCTGGATATTGACTTCTTACCAAGTCAATACACATCATTAAGTATTTTACTATTTGTAATTGTATAGAACCAAAAGTTGAGAATTATGTGCTGATTTATTAAAAATACTCTAGGAAAACAAACCAACCAAAGCCATCTGGTTTAAAATTCACCCTATCCTAAATTTAGTCTCAATATTGAGCATTTCACAGACAAATTTTCACCTAACAAAGGTTTGAATTGGACGCCTTCCCTTATTTAAGTAAAGCCCAGTAATTATGGCCATAATTCCAGTTTTGGCAAGGCTACTTTCAATATTGCTTGCGTCTTGGTCCGTGAGGTTAGCATAATAGTCCAAAAAGTAAATTCTTAAAACTTCTGTCAAGATGAAGTAACCAAGAAGTCCGATAAAAACCGTAGGGAATTTCTTTTTCTTTTGAAAGAATATAATGAGGCTCCAAACAAGAATGCCAAGCCCTATTAACATTGAAATAATCAGGTAGGCGTAAATGTAAATTCTGATTTTTAGTAGATTATCATTTGTCTGAAAAAACATTTGCCAATCATCAGCCAAAAACTCATTTAAAGTTGTTAAAATACTAATAATAAGTTGAATGGCACTACCTAAAAGTATGACCATTATGACCCACAGCCACCCACCAATTGGCTTTCCCTTCATTTTTATGGTTACGTTTTGATCAATTTCTTGCATTATTTCAATTTACCTATGTCCTTTCTATTAATGTGTAGTTTTTTCAATTAAATAGTGTGATCAATTATTTGGTAAAAAATTGTTGTCTGTCTACTTAACACTGCTTTTCTCAAACTAGATTTACAAGAAGAAGGCATAAGTCGGTTTTGAGTAATTAAACCAAGTTGAGGACTCAATTTAAGCTTAAAAACATCAACTTCTCTATTGGTCTATTTAAAGTGGATACCTTCCAGAATCCTCTAAGGTACGGAGGCTTCAACGGACCATCTTAAATAATAATCTAAATTTACCTTTTGCTTCGTCATGCGAAACTGTCGGCTATTTAGAATATCTCTTAGACATCTCTCAACACCGGATTATTCCGATGCAGATAATTCAACCCACCAATCATTGTTTTCAGATTTCGCGTCCTTTTCAATTTTCAAATTTTCAATGGTTTCCTTGTCCTCTATCTTAGTTAACCATTCTATAAGTTCTAATTTTAGCGCATCAAGTCTTGGACTATTTTTTTCCAAGATACCAAATTTGGGAGGTTGGTTAAAGTACCATTTTCAATTTTTCTAAACACTCAAAATTACTCAACAAGCAATGTTGAGGCTAAAAATATAACCCACAAACAAATCGTTTGTGGGTTTTTATTCAACATTAAGATCTATACTTTAACTTGATAAATGCAGCGTATCCTTAATAATTCGGGTTTTGCGTCATATTATCATTAATATCAATCTCTGCTTGAGGAATTGGCCATAAATAATCCCGCTCAGGTCTGAATGTCCTTGTCAGGCCACTGGTAATGGTTTCCCATTCTCCACTAGCTTCGTTGAGGTAATACAGTCCTTCTACCGTGCCAATTTTGTCCTCTCCGATCTTCCATCTGTTCATGTCATACAAACGTAATCCTTCAAAAGCCAATTCAACCGCTCTTTCATCCCTGATGATTGCTCTAAACTCCTCTTGGGTTTTACCTGTCTCTATGGGAGGCATTTCTACAGTTGGTCTTTGCCTAACCCTATTTATCGCCTCGTAGACTGAATCGTCAATTTCATTCAATTCTATTTTGGATTCAGCATACATAAGTAGCACATCGGCATAACGTATCAAAATCATATTGATAGAACCTGTATTGGGATTGGTGCCATCAGCTTCAAAATCCACCCACTTCTTCAAGTTGTAGCCATTTACCGTAGAAAATTCCGAAGACCTCACCCTATCTGCTGTCGGACTATCCGGCAATGAGTTAAAGGTGCTGGTACCAATTGGCTGTCCTGTATAATAGGTCGTGAAATTCCATCTTGGATCAATGTTTTCAAAAGGGTTGTTGGGATTTTTAGGTCCTTTGTACCCATATTTTAAAAACAAATTGTGAATGGGTTCCACTACAGATCCACCACCTATAGAAGCTGCAGAAAACGAAAAGGCATTGTAAGTATCACCACCTACTGCATATTGTCTATCAAAAATCACTTCTGAAGAATTCTGCCCAGCATAATTAAATAATTTCCCATAGTCTGGATAAAGTTCATAGATTCCTAAATCCATGACTGCCTTAGAAGCATCTCTGGCAACAGCATACCTTTCATTTCTGTAGGCAACCCTGGCTTTCAATGCTATAGCAGCACCTAAAGTAGCTCTACCTACTTCTTGGGTATAACTCAAAGGCAATTGACTTCCCTGAATTATCTGATCCAACTCAGCAATCACAAAATCAACAACTTCAGATTTTGCTGTTCTTCCGATTTGATCAGTAATTTCAAGTGGCTCTAAGATCAAGGGTACATCCCCCCAAAGACTACTTAATTGGGTATAAAAGAAAGCACGTAAAAACCTTGCTTCTGCTTTGTATCTGGACAACAATTCTTGATCTCCTTGTTCTATCCTGTCAATATTTGCCAACACATTATTGGCCCTTTGTATCCCTCTGTAATACCTGTCCCACTGAGACCCAATCGCTGCGTTGACGGGATCAAAAGACCCCATAGTCACATCATGTAAAGAGCCAGGTCCGGAAGGTGCTCGAAATCCAATATCCGTTGCACCATCCAATTCTTTGACCATTAACTGACCATCCAATTCCGCATAAATCCCATTTACTGCGAGATTAGCATCTTTTTCTTGTTGCCAGTAAATTAGTTCTGAAACTTGTCCGGGAGGAACCAAATCCAGCCCTTGGTCACAGCTAAACATGCCTAAAGCCAAATAAGACAGTCCTATATATTTTATTGTTTTATTTATAAATTTCATCGCTTTTCCTTTTTTAGATTAAAACCTTACGTTTATGCCACCACTGAAAAGTTTGCTGTGAGGGAAGAATTGGCTTCTACCTCTAGGTGTTTCCGGATCGAACAGCTCTGTTTCTGTAAAAGTCAACATGTTTTCTCCGGAGATATAAACTCTCAGGTTGGCTACAAGATTTTGAGGTATAGTATACCCTAATTGGAAATTCTTTAATCTAAGATAACTGGTGTTTTGTAACCAAAAATCTGACTCCATTAGGTTGGCTGAATTCCCAGATCTCACCATTGGCCAGGTGCCATTTGGATTTCTTTCAGGGTGATAAGCTTCTCTAGCCATGGTGGTAGGAATAAAATTCGTATAATTTGGACCTTCCATCAAAGCACCATCCAAAGAATGTTGCTGACGAAGTACTCCTTGCCAAAACATAGAAAAATCAAATCCTTTATAAGAAGCACTAAACCGAACTCCAAACTCATACCTTGGGTCTTCATTCCCCATGATATATTGATCGCCTGCAGGATAAAGGGATTGAGAAATAACACCATCCCCATTTAAATCCTCATATATAATGTCTCCAATCGTAACAGTAGGAAAAATGGTCGCTGGATAATTGTCTAAGTCCTCTTGGGTCTTATAAATACCAGGAGATTTTAAACCTCTCAAGGAATTGATTGATTCACCTTCAGTCCATACTGTAAATTTATCAGGGAAAAATGGTCCGGTACCTTTCAAATCTTCAATCCTACTGACTACATCAGAAAAATTCAAACCTACTGAATACTCAAACCCACTGTCTGAAGCAGGAGCACCATGATAATTGACTGCCAATTCCCAACCTTTATTAGAAACTGCTGCTGCATTTTGAACTGGAGGGTTGTAACCAATGGTTCTAGGAATCGGTAATTCTATCAAAATATCATCAGTATATTTGTAAAAATATTCCGCGATTACTTCAATCCTATCGTCCATAAAGCCCATGTCCAACCCTATATTTGTCATTGTAGTGGTTTCCCAGGTAATGTCAGGATTACCTGCACTAGTGATGGCTGTTCCTGGGACCAGGTTATTGTTAAACTGGTAGCCAGTACCAAGATTATAGGTGTTGAGGTACCTGTAAAGTCCAATACTCTGGTTACCCAATTGACCCCATGAGCCTCGAAGCCTTAAATCACTAAACAAATCACCTTCTCTAAGGAATTCTTCTTCAGAAATTCTCCAACCTGCTGAAAAGGATGGGAAAATACCCCAACGCTTGCCTTCTCCAAACCTGGAAGATCCATCATACCTAACGTTGGCCTGGAACATGTATTTGTCGTCAAAACTATAGTTGGCCCTTCCGAAAAATGACCTTAGTCTCCACTCCTGAGAATAACCACTTGTCTTCTGGTTTTGAATATCACCAGCGTTTATATCCCGCAAGTCATTGCTATAGAAATTGTCTCTAGTTGCAGAAATCTGCTTGTACCTATTGTAAATTTCCTCATAACCAACCGTTCCTTGTATACTATGCTTGTCAAAGGTTTGGTAATAATTCAAATACAATCTTTGACTCAGTTCACGTTGGTTCATCTGACTTTCTGTAAGCACCGAAGTGGCAAACCAACCACCAACATTTACCAAATCACCAGTTAAATAATTCCTCATGCCTGCCAGGCTATTTTGAAACACAAATCCATCTGTAGATTCGGTGTTGAGTGTAACATTCCCTTCAAGAGATAAAGCTTCATTGATAGTATAAGCAAAACCTAACTGACCAAAAACATCATCACTTATATTGCTTGTTTCTCCCTCTTGAACCATTGCTCTTGCATTCCATTGGCCTGAAACAAGGTCATAAGTTCCGTCAGGATATTCCATTACAATATTTCTATTGATATGCAGTAAGGCTTGGGTGATTCGCTGACCAGTAAATCCTGGTCCACTAAAGCCTCTATTCCTATACATCAGGTTGGTTTTAATCGTCAATTTATCAGTAGCATACATGTCGGAATTTATCCGCATGGTTACCTGCTTGTTATTGAAGTTTTGAAGGATTCCATCTGTGTCAGAATAATTTACAGATGCGAATACTCTTCCGGATTTTCCACCACTGGAAAGGGAAATAGAGTGCCTTTGCTGCAAAGCATTTGGATTAAAGATTCCACCTTCATAATCCGCAAAAGGATATTGTAAAGGATTGGTACCTGCAGCCACATTCTCTATATAGGTTTCACTATAGGTTGGATTTGCTCCCACATTGGCCTGGGCCTCATTTTCTAACCTCATCCAGGTAACTGGATCTGTTGGTTCAGGAAAGAAATTAGGGTTTTGCCATCCCACAAAATTATTGTAGGTAATCTTGACAGCACCTTCTTCTCCTCTTTTTGTAGTTACTAGAATTACACCATTTGCTGCTCTTGATCCATAAATGGCAGATGAGGCTGCATCCTTTAAAACAGTAATAGATGCGATATTATTTGGTTCAACTGTACTTAGCGATTGTTCTACCCCATCTACAAGGATCAATGGATTGGAATTATTCAATGTTCCAACCCCCCTTATCCTGATGCTGGTACTTTCATCTCCGGGAGCACCACCGTTGTTTTGGATGGAAAGTCCTGGTGTTGTACCCTGCAACGCTGCAGCCGTATTGACCACTGGTCTTCTGGCAAGGTCCTCCCCTGAAACAGTACTTACTGCTCCAGTTACATTTGCTCTCTTTTGGGTACCGAAACCTACAACCACAACCTCATCTAAAGAAGAAGTAGATTCCAATAGGGTCACATTTATAATGGATCGGTCTCCAATTTTTATACGTTGGCTCTCAAATCCTATAAAGGAAAAAACCAATTCAGATTCTTCCGGCACAGTCAATGAATATTTCCCATCTAAATCGGTAGCGGTACCAATAGTAGTGCCAGGTAAAGAAACCGTAGCTCCTGGAATAGGCTCTCCATTTTGGTCTGACACTGTACCTGTTACGGTAACATCTGCCAAAAAGAACGGTTTTGGTGAATTGCTTTCAAGTAATAGAGTAGAAGCTCCATCATAATAGGCAACAGCATACCCTTTGTGGATATTAGGATAAAATAGCTGAATAGCCATAAGGAAAATCAATACTTTGATTGACAAATCCCCCGTGAGTAATCGTTTTTTCATAACTTTGTAGGCTTTAGTGTTGTTTTATGAACTGCATTAAATTAGATCAAATGGATGAACCTGAGAAACTTACCCATTTGTCTATCGCTTTTGTGAAGGCCATCTATTTATAGATGGCTTTTTCGTTTTTGGCTTTTTCTCTACATAAGGCGGACAAATTTTACGTGTTATTAATTTGAAATATTTTATTAATTGAATTGCTTCAATTTTTATTGCTAAGGTTTGATTTTTAGGTTTGTCTGTTTTTTTCTCTTCAATACCATACTGCAAAAAATAAGTTTACTCACCCTTTAAAACTATTAAATTAAAAGATTAATTTTTACTAAATAATAAAATATTACCAACAACTAATTTATAATTATAGATTTTAATAAGCTAACATATAACTATTCAAATTACTAATCCTAGCGGTATAAATATTTTATTATTTACTTCAAAACATATTGTTCAAGATCAAAATAGATAAAATTCCTTTATTAACAAAGACAGCGAATAATTATTAAATAATTATGCACTTAAAGGAAAAATATGGTTTTTATGGGAGGATTATTAACCTTAGTTGGTATAATGTTACTGATAAAGTTAAAAATATAAAAGAAAATAACCAGTAAAAAATATTTTTTAAATAAGAATTATTTCAGGAGTTTCAGCATGTTGTTCATTATTTATAGGCAAACTTTCGAGCTAGAGTAAAAGTAATTTTATAAATAATTTTAAACCTGAAGCTAATTCTGTCTAGAAGAGTAAGTGAATTGTTCAATGCTCACTGCCATTATAGATCCACATAGACTGCGTTTCCCCTGCCTTTTCAAAACCGACCTTCTTATAAAATTCAACGGATTTACCATCAGCTGTTAGCATTTGCATATGGAAGTCTTTGTAATTTTCTTGAAGCTTGGATACAATTTTTCTCCCTACTCCTTGTCCCTGATAATCTGGATGAACCAATAAATGGGGATAATAAACAACTAAATATCCATCGGAAATTGCATTGCCTATCCCAATCAACCTCTCCTTATCCCAAGCAGATATTAATGAATGAGAATTAAGCAAGGCATTTTTTAATTCATGGGGCTTTTCCGCAGCGGACCATTTGTTTGCTTTGTAAAGGGCAACAATTTGTCCAACATCAATTTCCCTCGTTTCTGAAATAGTAATGCTCATGTTTGCTTTTTTACTTAAACCCAACTCACTTGCTTTTAGCTCTAAGCTAACAGGTTTTAGAATGCTATAAAAATAAGGATGACTTTTTAATACTTATTTGCTCAGGGTAGGCTTAAGACGCTAATTATAATAAAAAAAGGCTCACTTTTTAAGTGAACCTTTTTTTACTTATCACAAGTTACAATTTCTTAATAACCTGGATTTTGAGTTAACCCTGGTTCCACTCTTAAACTGTTTTCATGAAATGGCCAGCGATAATTATGAGGTTGAAAAGAACGATCTTCGATTTTCAATGAAACCATTTCGCCATTTTCCATTCGAGTATGACCCAAGGCAGGTTGATTCAATACCTCTTCAGCAATTCCCCATCGAATTATATCTTCATATCTTAAACCTTCTCCTGCAAATTCAATTCTTCTTTCGTTTCTAATCAAATTGATCCAATCTTCTTGACTAAAGCCACTGTACTCACTACCGGTTACATCAGCTACGGTCATATCTAAACCAGCGCGTTCCCTTACCATATTGATGCTTTCTAATGCCAATGCATCAATGTCATTTAGCATAATTTTGGCTTCAGCATAAGTCAACAGTACTTCTGCATAACGCAACAACCCAAAGTCAAAGTTACCACCGGATCTAAACGCATCTGCTTCCGAAACAAACTTCTTAAACCAAAAGCCAGATTTACTTGCCCTTTGATTTTCAAAGAACATAGGATTGTTAGTGTTGTAAATATCAATTGGCTCTCCATAAAAGGTGTCACCTTGCCCCATTATACTTGATTCATACCTAGGGTCCCTGTTAAGATTTGGATTTAACAAATACTCTTCTTCTGAATGCAATGGACAGTCTGAAATAGGCCTGCCTTGAAGAGTCCAATAGGAATCTACCAAAGCCTTCAAAGGCACTACATAAGATTGACCATTACCTGTTCGGTAATGCGGCCCCAAGTCTCGAAAAGAATTGGTTGCACTATTATTATGACTTTGCATATCAAAGTGCATTATAAATTCATTGTTAGTGGAAGCACCTTCATATTGAAAAAGCTCTTCATAATTTGAATACAATGAATATTTTTCACTATCCATTATTTCCTTGGCCAACTTTGCTGCCAATTCATAGCGTTCATTATACAAGGCGTACCTCATAGTCAATGCTTTAAATGAATACTTATTAAACATGTATTTATCTGAAGTATACTCATCAGCAGGTAAACGAGAAGCGATGTCATCAGCCAAAGGAAAAAGTTGCCCTAGGATTTCTTCTTTCGGAGTAGTAGGCTGTAACGCGTCTACTAAATCCGCAGGTTGTAAATGAAAAGGAACATCACCCCACCTGAAAGTCAGCTTAAAATAATGCCAAACCCTAAGTGCCTCCAAAATTGCCTTGTACTTCGTTCGAACGGACTCATCTTCCACATAGGGTATGTCAGCATTATCAACAAAGGTATTCAACCTACCCAAATGCTTCATTTGCAATTCATAGTAAAAAAGAAATGCTGAAGAGGTACTATTGATATTACCATTTGCTATTCTTTGATGATGGTGACCATCTACCCTGCTGTATGCATTATCAGATTTACCTTCTTCCATATAGAATAAATTCTGATGGGAACTTGGATGTGTAAATACATCCAAATAACTGCTATAAACCACCCTTCGTAGATCTTCTTCATCATTAAAGAATTCAACAAAAGAGGTTGCTGTTGGATCAGTTTTGTCGAGAAATTCTACACATCCTGACAAGCTGAACCCTATAAATCCTATAATTATTATTAATTTTCTCATGGTTTTCCTTCTTAATTTATAGTGGCTTTGACTCCCAAACTAAAAGTTGCCATTCTAGGGTAATTACCATTTCCTCCATCTCTTTCAGGCTCTAAACCCTCCCATTTAGTAATAGTAATTGCATCCTGAGCATTAAAGTAAATCCTGACACTTTTGATATTGCGTCCGATTTTAGGTATTGTATATCCTAATTGTAGCATTTTCACCCTAAAGAAGGCTGCATTGCTAAGCCAAACATCACTGAGCACCGCATTCGGACTAGTCCCCGTCCAAACTCTAGGGAATCTACTATTAGGATTATCTGGTGTCCACCTATTGTTCATATAATATTCTCTAGGTGCCCCAAGGTTATTGTTAACACCATCCATCAACACTGGATATCCTTCCTGACCATTTAGCCTACCTAATCTTTTCCCAACTCCTTGACCAAGAAAATTAAAATCCCATCTACGAAATCTCAAATTGAAATTTATAGAATAATTCATGTGAGGAAATGGGTCACCGAGATTCACCTTGTCCTCATCGTTAATTACACCATCTCCATTTCTATCTGTATACTTAATATCCCCAGGATATGTATTCGGTAACTTGGCATCAGTAGCATCTACCTCTTCCCAAGTTTGGAATAGGCCATCGCTCTGGTATCCGAAATAATTATCAATCGCAATACCTTCATACCAAATTTTATCTTGATTGTCTTTGAAAATTAGGGTGTCAGAACGATTATACCCAGCTTTCAGAACACGATTTTGGTTATCAAATAAAATTCCACCTACACTATAATCAACCTCTCCAACTTTATCGGAATAATTGGCCGAAAACTCCCAACCTTTGTTTTCAACTTCTCCAATATTTACAGAAGAAGTAAGATAGTACGATCCTGTCAAAGGAGGTACTGGGAAGTTTGAATAAATTAGATCATAAGAGAACTTATGATAGTATTCAGCTGTAAAATTCAACTTGTTTTTGAAAGTGGTTAAATCCAAACCAAAATTGGATTGGCGTTGCTTCTCCCAACTAAAATTAGGGTTCGGTACTCTCATTGTCCACCCCCAAGTATTTACAACTTCTTGCCATAAATAAGGATCAACATTTTCATTACCTATTAGACCATAAGAAGCTCTGAATTTTAAGTTATTTATCATACCAGAACTCACCAAGCCACTCATAAAGGATTCGTTATGAATATTCCATGCAAAAGCACCGGAAGGGAAAAATCCCCATCTGTTATTTGGTGCAAATTTACTGGATCCATCCCCTCTTGCTGTAGCTTCTATAAGGTACCTGTTATCATAAGAATAATTTAACTTTGCGAAAAAAGAGGATTTAGAGAACTCTCGGTAGTCAGTATAGGTGTTATTCATTATCTCTACACCTCCAAGCAAATAAATTTTGTCTTTCCCTTCTCTTAATTCTTTTTCGTAATTAATAAGTGCCCTAGCCGTAACTTGACTCTGACTCACTCCTTGGCTCGCACCCACAGAATTGCTCCAAATATTAACAGGCTTACCATCTCCATCAAAAAACTTATAAGTCAATCTTTTGTATTTATTAGCTGACTTGTTAATCATATAGGAAACATTCCCTTCTACACTTAAATTTTTGTTTATGAAATATTTGGGCCGCAAATTAATTGTACTTCTATCATGCAATGCATTCCATGATCCACCATGATTAATGGAAGCTAAAGGGTTAATGTTATTGTGAAGAATATAATTGTCTTCTAAATCAGAATCATAAAAAATTGGCTGAGTAGGATTCATTCTCCAGGCTAGCTGATAAAGTCCGTGACCATCATTATTGGCCTGTAGTCTATCCACTTGCAACCTGTGTGCGTAAAAATCTGCCAACAAAACAAATTTATCTGCAATATTAATATTAGTGTTAAAACGTGCTGAAAATTTATTGGACCCTTCCAATTCATTCATTCCATTTTCATCGATGTAGCCAAGCATCAAATTGAAAGTCCCTACCCCTCCTCCACCGGAAATACTTGCTGAAGTATTGTGTGAATAGGATTGCCTTTGCATAACTTCATCCAACCAGTTTACATTGGTGTAATTTCCACTTTCAGAGGCTGCTATATCTTCATCAGAAAACAAAAGCGATTGACCTTGGTGTCCTCTTGCTTCATTATTGAGCTTCATATAATCAGTAGCTCCAACAAAATTAGGGAGATCTATTGGGTTATGAAGTGCACCCCAAGAGTGTAGATTTACTTTAAACTGCCCAGTTGTACCTCGATCTGTTTCAATAATAATTACACCATTTGCACCCCTAGAACCATAAAGTGCCGCAGAGGCCGCATCCTTCAATACAGTGATATTTTTCACCTGATTTGGGTCAATATCCGTTAGGGATTGTTCCATACCATCGATGATAACCAATGGCCCTGCATTCTGCAAAGTACTAATCCCCCTAATAGATATAGACCCAGGCACACTACCTGGAAGGTTATTTCCTTGCATCAGTGTAACACCTGGTATGGTACCACTAAACGCTTCTTCCAATTTAAAAATCGGCCTGCTCTTTACAAGATCCATATCTAGTTGCTCTACTGAAGAAGCCAAATGCTGCCTTTCAACCTCACTAAAACCAACCACTACAACTTCATTTAAATCCACACTTGATTCTTGAAGAGTTACATCTATGGAATTGGTACCTTTGGTGCTAATCTCTTGCCCTTTAAACCCAATCATATTGAAAATTAAAGTAACATCTCCTGAAACAGAAATGCTATAAGTCCCATCAAGATCTGTGGTTGTTCCCGCAGTGGAACCTTTAATAAGTACCAACACCGATGGAATCGGCTCCCCTGTCTCGTCTGTAACTTTTCCAGAAACAGTACGTTGCTGTGCCATTAAGGACCAAACTGGCAATACAATTAACATTAGTAGGATTATTCTACTTTTTAACATATTTAAATATTTAATATTTGTAAAATTTTTAATATATCTTACCTTTTTAGTAATAATTCAAAAAAACACCATTTTATTTCCCGAAAAACAAATATTTGAAATAATCAATTATTTAGACTTTATTTATTTTACCTCACCATATTTTACCTCCTTTCTCATCATTTTTTTTAAAATATTCATCTAACTAGAAGAAGATATTAAAATTATTTAAACAATAAATTAAATATAGACATAAAAAAAGTATCTAAAAATCCAGACATAATAAATATCAAAAAATTCATACTTATTAAATTTTAACCTCAAAATAAAATATATTATGGATGTAAATCACAATTAAATCTTCATTTAAAGTACTGAAAATCAACTTCTTATATAGTTAAAATAACACCCGACATATCTTCATTTAATAAACCATATTTTAATTTCCCTTCCTTAAAACACATCACTTTAAGACCAATATATTATCGATAATTACCATTCATGTAAACAAAATATTTTTTAAGATTTAATCTCAATGCTTACATGAGATAAACTTAAATCTTAAATTAACAACAAGGCATATTTCATCCGCCACCCTTATTCCACCATATGATTTGAAAGCAAAAAAACCAGCCTTTTTAGAGACTGGTTTTTTGCTCGGTTTCGGTAAAATAGGAAGTAGTAAATATTTGCTGATTAAAAAAATCAATAATAGTATAGCTTTTTTAACCCGAAATATGCAATAGACATTCTATTACGTGCTGAAATC
>TARA_R110001599_G_scaffold16762_1_pt1 | contig 33613 bp, 30 predicted proteins | sample TARA_R110001599 | Tara Oceans TARA_R110001599 (sample SAMEA4398360) | marine metagenome | biome: Polar Biome; feature: [MES] marine water layer (ENVO:01000295) within the mesopelagic zone...; material: water (ENVO:00002006), including particulate matter (ENVO:01000060) such as......
GTATTCGTGTCAGTATCACTCTGATACCACGACGAGGTAATAGAAGAACCCGGTGCAAAAATATCAACACAGCTGCCCTTATTTGAGAAAGACGAGCGCGCATCATTCGAGCTAGTTGAGCCTACGGTCACGGCCTCCGCAACCCGGTTTGGCGAACCACTACACGCATCAACATTGTCATTACCAGCGGCAACCACAAAGGTCACTCCAGCATTTATCGCTGCACGCACAGCAATATCCAACGCATCACTATTCGCACCACCCAAGCTCATATTGGCAACGGCTGGTTTAATATGATTGCCTGCAACCCAGTCAATACCCGCAATGACGCCGGAGTTGCTACCTGAGCCATTACAATCCAGCACCCGAACTGGGTGCAAAGTCGCGCCTTTCGCTACACCCCAGGTAGTGCCGGCGGTTGTTCCCGCAACGTGACTGCCGTGGCCATTGCAATCTTCGGTGTTGGCTGGATCCGTACTGCCAAACAAGAAACCACTCGACACAAAGTTCTGACCATTACCAACGCGACCGGTGAACTCGCTGTGAGATTTACGCATACCCGTGTCGACGATATAAATATGGGCGCCACTGCCATCGCCGCTGTATTGATAGCTGCCATCAAGTGGCAGACTCGGCTGATCTACGCGATCAAGACCCCATGTCGCGCCATTTTGAGTAGCGGCGATGGCAACTGTGCGGTCTTGCTCAACCAATTCAACTAAAGGGTTTTGCGCCAAGAGTGCGGCAGCCTCGGGACTCAACTCCGCGACGAAACCCCGCAAGGTGTATTGGAAGGTGCCAAGTAGATTACCGCCAACGCTATCTAGTAGGCTTGAAATCACCTCATCAAGCGGGGCTGATACTAATCCGGCAAGATCCAACTTATTAAGTAGGACAATATACTGACCATCAATGGCTTGCCCAGCATTCAGGTTATCAGAAACCGATGACTCAATTGTTCCCGCCGTGCTGGCCACATTGTCGACGACTTCGCCAACATCAACGCCGCTACCGCCGCCACAAGCCCCTAGGGACAGGAGCATAAACCCGCTTATTAAGTGATTCCGATTTAAATTAATGCCCATGCGCAAGTTACCCTCTCGTTAAAGTCCTTAATAAATCAGCCAGCTGACTATATTTTATTGTTAGAGGACTATAACGAATATAAGGGGTAATAACAGTGTAACCAGAAATATTATAATGAGTAATAGCCAAAAGTGTGACCGAGCGCTAATAAGGTAGCACCGAACAACACCCGCGAATAATCAGCTCTGTCATGGATACAATAATGAACTCACGCTAAGGATCAAATTATAATTTTTGTGACATAGAGCTACCAGCGCGCGTAGTGATCCTCGGCGAACCCCCACATATCCGCTATCTCTATCACTTCATTGGCCAGGCAAATTCGCCCCTGAAACAAGCCGAAATGCTGAGTGAAGTTTGACGCGATGATAAAGGCATTCTGCTTTTCTTTACGCTGCCCGGCTGGCGTAAACTGCAGATCGATAAGGCCATCAGCCGAACGGATATGCCAAGTACTCCGCGTTTCATAGCGAGAGAATTGAAAGTCCACCATATCAACTTTAATTAATTGGCCGTCCAGCCACAGCGCATTTTCGGTAAACCCTGTTTCATTTACACCAGCGGCGAGATTCATCCCCAATCGACGACCATCTGGCAAGGTGGCGGACAGGCTCGCCCAATTCCAAAAGGTTTCACCGCGCATATAACCCGCAGTCCAATCAACTGAAGCAAGGGAATTCATTTCCGCCAAATCGCGACGAGCACCCTGCCAAGTAACATATCCCACGCAAGGTAGCGCGGCGGTCTTTTGGGTAAAAACCCAACCTTGATAGCCCGCACGCGAACACATCGCCAGCGGCGTACAATCCGACTCACCAATCTGCGCAGCGATTTCAACACCGCCAGCCAAGGAAACATTCACTCGACGCAGTTTACTGCGCTCATCAGCAACGATGGACAAGGTATTTTTACCTTGCCGAAACACCGCCTCGCTGTCATTGGGGCGCAAGCCTATCTCGGTATTTCGTCCAAAGGGCTGTATAAAACTGAATTCTTCAAAAGCCCCGCTTGCTGGCTGATAAAGATACACAAAAGCATTGCTGACTAGCTTCAAATCAACAATCGCGATTCCAACAATCAACTCAGGACTCACCAGTGCGACAAACTGAAACTGATTAAATTTAAACCGTTTTGCCAAAGCGCCAAGCTTGCGATCCATAGGACTGCGCAAATCGAAATCACGGTAATTAATTTCTCGTACGCCATGTGGAAAATAGCCAAACGTGGCTTGGCCAGCACTGTTAATCAATGTCGATTTAGGTGACATAAGGTTCTCTTAAAATAGGAGTTTTTCGTATAAATAGAAGCGCATTACTTCACGCTAAATATAAGACCTTCAATCATGGCCACATAAACGTCCATCGCTTCGCGAAGCGAGCCACTATTTTGCAGGCCATATTGAAATAAAGCGACGCCGACGCCGCCACCAAGAAACGCCGTCACCAGATTATCCAACGACGCCTCGGTTTGGATCTCCCCAGAATATTTGGCTTGCGCAAAAATATTCTTCAAGGCGTCCATCACATCATTATTCTGACCAACTAAGGCAGCATTCAATTCCGGGTGGCGGCGAATTTCAATCGGCACAGCCGCGAGCAGACCCGTGATCGAACTATCGCGGTCATGAGCATCCGCCGACGCAAGTAAAACGCCAACGATACGTTCGCGCAAGGTCTCGCCAGTGGCGATTGCGTTCAAATAGCTCGGCAGCAATAACGCTTGGGTATCCGCGAGTGTCGCCAGATACAAATCGAGTTTTGCAGGAAAATAGCTATAAAGAGCCGCATGGCTAATACCAATAGCCCGACCAACATCTTTAAAGGTGGTTTGCGCATAGCCTTTTTCAGCAAATAGTTGCCGCGCGGCGGGAAGCAATCGCGCGACAGTGTCTTCTTTATTACTGCCACGGGGTCGCCCTACTGGCGCCGCAGGCTTATTGCCCGTTGGCTTCTGTTGAATCGCCATGATGTTTTCTGGGTAAACAAAAAGCACATAATACCTTAACAAATTACATCAATGTAACTTACTTGCAAAAGACAGCACCCTGCATTAACTTACAATCATGTAACTTATCCCCATGTAAATTAACGTAGACCCAAAATCGGCACGTCCGATGGAGCACGCAATGCAACTTGGCCTAGCGGTTTGGCAGTACATTCTTATTGGCATCGTTGGTGGTAACGTGCTTTTTATCGGTTTGGGAGGTTTAGTACATTGGTGGTATTACGTTCGCAATCGCGACAACAGTCGGCTCTGGAAAATTCAGCCAGAGCGGTTTTTGGCAAAACGCTTAGATCGTGAAGCGATGTGGCTGGGCATTTTTAATTACAATCTTGCCACTATTATTATGGCCACCCTCGCGTGGGGCGTGTTTGAGCACGACTGGTCGCGACTCTATTTCGATTTTTCCGAATACGGCTGGGACTATACGCTGCTAAGCCTGTTTCTGTGCTGGCTCTTTATTGAAGCCGCTGCCTATTACTTACATGCGGGCGGACACCTACCCTGGTTCTATAAGCGCTTCCACTATGTTCATCACCGCTATAGCACACCTACGTTTTGGACGATCTCCGCAATGCACCCACTTGAGTGGATTTCACACGCTTCTTATATAGCATTACCCGCATTTATTATTCCAATGCACATCGGTGTGTATATGAGTGTAGTGGCAATGACGTTTATCTTAGGTTATTGGGATCACTGCGGCGTCAAGCTACCACGCATCCCATTACACGGTTCCAATCGTTTTCACGACGACCACCACAAATACTTTCATGTGAACTTTGGCTTCACCTGTAATTTATTTGATCGCATCCACGACACGATTCGCCGCGAGGGCCATCATTACGACGAACTCACATTCAATGGCGGCCAAGGCGTTGTTCGGAAACCCGACGCATTAGGTGATCGCGCCATGGGGCCGGTATTGAAATACTGATTCACTACTATAATAAGAGAGCACTATGAACGAACATATTTCCTACGCAATGCGTAATGAGCTAGCGACCAATAGCTTCATTTATATCAATGCGCCCTCGGCGCTCAAAGATTGGAGCTTTCTTGCCATTGAAGCAATACTGCTAATTGGCTTTATCTTGACCGTGGTGCACGCCATTCGTCACAGTCGCTCAACGGGCAGTCCCGCCGCGCTGTATACCTTAGCTGCCGCATTTTTGTACGGCTTGGTGATGGATATCCTTTCCTACTACACCGTAGAAAATTTTTGGCATGGCGAATTCACCGTCATGTTTTTATATAACCGCCTACCACTCTACATCGCCCTGTTTTACCCTACCTTTATATACCATAGCTACATGACTATCCGACGCTATGATTTTAAACCCGGCGTGGAAGCGATAAGCGTTGGTTTTTTTGCGGGGCTTAGCTATCTCATCTTTGACAATCTTGGCCCACAGCTAGGCTGGTGGATTTGGGATCGTAACGATCCAACAACCTGGCCCTATGTAAGCAGCGTGCCGTTAACCAGCTACCACTGGTTCTTTCTCTTTACCGGTGCATTCGCCTTTTTAGCACGCAAAATTTGCTGGGACGGCCCCAGTACAGGTCGATCTACCACCGCAACGTACATCGGCATCGCCAGCATCCCCGTCGCGACCATTATCCTCGGCTCGATTCTGTTTATTCCCTACAATATTTTCTCGAAAAATATGCCGCCCTGGGATATGGCACCTTGGACCGCCAATTTTGGGCTGGCATCACTGACTCACGTTGTCGCCTTCTTTATTGCGGGCCTTGTCTTCCTACTTAACTTCCGACGGCCTGCGGCTACCCGTGACGGCATATTGATGCTCTTCCCACTGATTTACCTCGCGGGCCATCTGTTTATATACATTGCGAAGTTTGATTTATTCTTCAATCTCAGCGCCGAGGGCCTTACACAAGAAGGCTTGGCCATCGGCAACCCCATTGCCGCCGTCGTTGCCATTGCAGCTTCAACGGCCATCGTACTGTTCAGCCACCCCGTACCCGCTCAGGAGAATTAAATAAGATAGCGGCGTGACTAAACGACCGCTACGATGAAGCGACGTAGCGGTCGTAGAAAATGGCCGAGCACCTCACTCCTGCACGGGAGATCGACGATCCGCGCTTATTGGTCAGCCACCACAATATTGAATAAATCCGCCATACCCATGTGCGCCAAAGGATAGAGAGAATAAATTAGGGTGACCAAACTCTCCACAGTAAAGGAAATGCACCACAAGCTCTCATGGCGTCGCCAGCCAGTGAAAATTCAAATTATTTACCCTTTGCGCCATGGGGCTTCCTTCTTATTTATACTATTGGCGACAAAGAAATAGTAATTAGCGATGCAAATTTCCGGGAAGCCCCTCTCTCACCCACCCACGAACCACCCTTTTGATCAAAAGGGTGACCCAGATCACACTACTACTCCCGCGCGAAAACCGGATCGGTACGTCACACATTCCCAATAATATGCAAAAAAGCGCATTTCGCCCCAATTTGCACCAGGCCCCAGAAATCCCACGCCGCAAAATGGCCACATTATTGTGCATTACTAGAAATCACTCTTTTAATACGCGCGTACAAATTTAAAGAAGAGCGATTTTCATAAAAATATTAAATGCCCCAAAATTTTCTATTTTTAAAAAAATCGACCCAAAATAAAACTACACAAAATTATAAGCCATTTTTAGCACCGCATTAGCGCCCAAGCCCCCGTTTTTCCCAAAATCACACGCACCAACATATTGCATGGCAACGATAGATAACAAAGCCAAAACAGCACCATCTCTAGCTGGCACAGCCATTGCTATGTGTGTGATGCACCCTTAAGAAGACGGATAGCGTGTTTTAGAACGGCAACAATTTGGAAGCCAGAAGCGATTACCGCAAGGCAGTCACTTCTGAAAACCCAGTGTACCGACACTACTACTAGACATTTCTGCAGAACGCGGGGCGCTTTACTCAAGCACTGTAGTTTTCTATTGATTAGGAGCATCAAGATGGAAGAAGCAAAAAGAAACGGCTTGCGTCTTTTTAAAAGCGCAGCCTTCGTTGCCGCAATCCTTGCGAGCAATATTACTCAGGCCGAGATGTTTAACACCGGCAAGGTACTCGCAACTGGCGGCGTAAGCATGATCGACGGCGCCGGCGGTGGTGGTATCACCCCATGGGCAACTATCACTGGTTATGCAACCCGTGACGGTATTAACGGAAACGTTCACTACACCTACGCACCATTGGCAAACTACACCCTGCACTCTGTAGGCGCAGCGGTTGGCTTCTGGGATCGCTTTGAACTGTCTTACACACACAGCACACTGACAACGGGTTCGACCTTCGACACCGTTGGTTTAGTTGCCGACACCGCAGGTGGTGTTACTGGCCAGCTAGCAGGCACACCAATCAATACCGGTATTGAACCCTTCAACACCACTATTGAAATGGACATTGTTGGCGCCAAGGTTCGCGTTTTTGGTGAAGCTATTTACGACTCTGACAACCTGATCCCTCAGGTTGCCATTGGTGGCTTTTACAAAAAGAACAAAAACGCAGACTTGCTGACTACGTTACAAGCAGCAAAAACCAAGGATTGGGAAGCCTATGTTTCGGCAACCAAAATCTTCTTCCCTATCAACACCCTGGTTAACATTACCGCGCGCTACACAGCAGCTAACCAAACTGGTTTAGTTGGCTTTGGTGGCCCAGATGGTGAAGACAAGGAAGTTCGCCCAGAAGTTTCGATTGCATACTTGCTACGCAAAGATACTGCGATCGGCGTTGAATGGGCTAAGCATGGCGATAACCTAGAAGGCAAAAGTGTCGAGATTGGTGGTCTAGACGTAACTGGTTTACAGCCAACTTTAGACTCGCTAGGCCTGAGCGCTTTGTCTGGCACTTTGACCCAGCATGAAAGCGATTGGTACGACGTCTTTGTTGCTTATTTCCCGAGCAAAAACCTGTCTATTACCATGGCTTATGCAATGTTAGGCAACATCACAATTACGCCTGAACAGCACGGGTTTTACATGTCACTACAGGCCAGCTTCTAAGCACTGTATTAGCTAAGTCTATTAGATCTCAGGAGAGCATCATGAAACCGATATTTCGCACTATCGCCATTGCAATTCTTGCAGGCACCGCGGCAATGCCAAGCTTTGCCCAAACCGGCCAGACTCAAACCTATCCGGCACTTGACGACGACGCTTTAGCACAATGGGGCGGCGAAGAAGGTGTCCGTAACTGGGTAGAGAGTTTGTTTTACTACATCATGCTAGACAACCGGATTAATCATATTTTCCGCGAGTTTGGCAACATCGAACGTCAGATATTCTTAAACACCCAGCTTGAACAAATGGTATTAGGCGGCGCGGTAGAATACCAAGGTGCCAGCATGGCAGCTGCTCACGCAGATCTCGGTATTACTGTGACCCAGTTTAATGCGGTTGTTGAAGCGGCCTACAACGCGTGTGAACGTGTCGTCGTAACCTACGAAGCCTGTAACCAGTTAATTGCTGCACTCGCTCCGCTAGAACGCGTCATCGTAACTCGTTAATCGCAGCACGGAGAATACATGCTCTATCCATTTGCAAAAATGGGCGGCACGGCATCTAGTTTAGATGCCGTTGCGCGGCGCCCACAGGCAGCAGAAAAGGTAATGATGGTATTATTTTTACTGCTTGTTACCACCTTATATTCAGGAACTGCAAAAGCATTTGAACTGTATAAAACATTTCAAACACCGGATGTTTTTCTGGCCGAAGTGTTTAACAACAATGTGCCAACGCCAGTGGTGCTTAATTTAGACTCACAGGCGCAAAGTGAAATTAGCTCAGTGTTTAAACGCCCGTTTCCTTCACAGCGTGTTCGCTACTGGAAAGACGGAAGTAAAACCGTTTGGGTTTTTGATGACATAGGCAAAGAGGGCTATGTGCCCACTACCTGCGGCTTTGTCATCAGCAACGGTGCAGTCGAGACCGCCCGCGTATTGATTTACCGCGAGTCACGCGGTGAACAAGTTGCCGAGCCATCATTTCTTAACCAATTAAAAGGAGCCAAAGCTTCCGGTACCGGCCTTAGCAACAAGGTAGACAATATTACCGGCGCAACACTATCGGTAATAATGATGGAACGTATGGCCCGAACCGCTATCACCTTAGATTCTTTAAGTCGTAAATAAAACGGCCTTCTGGGAGGCTCCCTATGAACAATCAATCTGCCCTCCGCGCTGATGCGGAGGACTCTTCGGCCTTTGACGCGAGTGTAAAACCACGTCCAAAGGCCGCCATTAAACCCGTAGCACCGGTCAAAAAAAAACCAGCGGCACCTAAACGCAATACCTCACTACTATTGCGTCAATGGCACCAACGTCTAGGTATTTTTGCCTTTATCTTTATGGGTTGGCTAGGCTTCAGCGGCATTCTGCTTAACCAGAGTGTTAGCATGGGCTTAGATGCCATTCGCGTTGGTTCCACCACGCTGATGTCACTTTATGGTTTACATACGGAGATTCCAGAGAATGGCTATTTATCTGAAGGTCATTGGTTAGTCACCACCACTGAAAATACTGTTTTAAACGATATCGCACTTGACCGGCACATTCCGTCGCCGCTCGGCTTTGTTGATATTAAAAACAATAGTGACGAGCTCTTGTTTGTCGCCACCAACGATAAACTCACTTTACTCGCGCCTGACGGCGCCGTTATTGAAGAACTCAGCGGCTATATGCTCCCAGTGGGACATATTCGCGGCATTGGCAGTTTCCAACAGCAAGACACATCCTTTTTGGCGCTGCAGGGCGAAGGAACGTATATCAGTGCGGATGGCCTAGGTTGGCAAGAAATTCAAGACGATGGCAGCATTAACTGGTCAACGCAATCGCCCCTCACTGAAGAGGCTAAGCAGGATGTAGAACCCTTTGCTCATCCAACCGTTGCACTAGAGCAAGTGCTGATCGACATGCACAGTGGCAGACTATTTGGCTCTTTTGGCTCAACCCTGATCAACTTTGTCGGTGCCGCCGCAGTACTACTGTCTATTACGGGCATATGGATGACCTGGCGAACTAATCGCATGCGGAAATCTCGTCAAAAGAAATGATCGGTAAAAACTGAATGCCAAAAGCATTAATTCGGAGGAAAAAATGAAAATCTATTTATTATTTACCTCGTTGGCCGGCATGATTATGTTTGCTGGCGCCGCGATATCATCCGATATGATGGCGCCGAAAGGCAGCTCGGTTAAAATTCAAAATTACGCTTTTGGCCCAGAAAGTGTTTCCACTGCACCAGGCAAAGAGGTGGTGTGGGTGAACAATGACAGCTCCAGCCACACAGTGCTAATCGATGGGCACGAGAGCCCACGCCTTCGCAAGGGTGGTGAATATCGCCACACTTTTACTAAGTCCGGCGAATATCATTACCAATGCGGCATTCATAAATCCATGAAAGGGACCGTCATTGTTGGCGCTAATGGCAGCGTCAACGGGAGCATGAATAGCGGTATATCAGCAAAAGCGCCGGCACCAAGCCCAGTATCCAAGGCGCCAACACCGGTACCAAGCCGAGTAGCCACACCGGCACCGAGCCCAACACCCACCCCTGTTAAGAAGCACATTGTTGCAGACGGAAACACCGTTTCGATTGTCGACTTTATGCGCTTCTCACCGACAGAACTTACTGTTGCGGCTGGAACCGAAGTAACTTGGGACAACCACGACGGCTCAAATCACATCATTCAGTTTGGCAATGTACGCAGCCCCCGACTACGTCATGACTCGAGCTTTTCGTATCGCTTCGACAAGCCCGGCGAATACCCCTTTATTTGCGCAATTCACGGCAAGAGAATGTCTGGAAAAATTACCGTCAAATAAAAGATGGCGCTCCGGCGCCCTCTCGCATTCCATCGCTATTAACAAGCATAGTTGATCCCCCCTCGCAGCTCAGGCAAACTTAGGCCCTCTTTTCTGTCCTGCTGATGAATACCTATGACCGAGCTCATCCACTGCGATTCTGACGCGCTTGCGCCTATCGACACTCAACAATTATTGCAGCCCGTCAGCGATGACAGTCCAATCAAGATCCTAATTCTCTACGGCTCATTACGGACCCGCTCATTCAGCCGTCTACTCGCACAAGAGTGTGCTCGCCTATTAAAGTTTTATGGCGCTGAGGTACGCATTTACAATCCTTCTGGGCTTCCTCTCCCTGACGACTGCGAAGACACTCACCCTAAAGTCAGTGAGCTAAGAGAGTTAGCACAATGGTGCGACGGCATGGTGTGGTGCTCACCCGAGCGTCACGGCGCCATGACCGGCATTATGAAAACCCAAATCGACTGGATACCCCTGAGCATTGGCGCAGTGCGGCCCACCCAAGGTAAAACTCTGGCACTTATGCAGGTAAGCGGCGGTTCGCAGTCGTTCAATGCCGTCAACCAAATGCGTATATTAGGTCGTTGGATGCGGATGTTTACCATACCGAACCAGTCCTCGGTCGCCAAAGCATGGCTTGAATTTGACGACAATGACCGCATGAAACCCTCCGCCTACTACAATCGCGTCGTTGACGTTATTGAAGAGCTGGTTAAATTCACCCTGTTACTGCGAAATAAAAACGATATTTTAGTGGACCGCTATTCTGAACGAGTAGAGTCTGCTGAAGCATTGCGAAAACGTGTTAGCGAGCGCAGCTAAAATAATGACGGATAAGCCAGCTGAATCGATAGCGGCGTTTCTTCATGTAAGCGCCCTTGACCATCGGCTAAGCCCTGCAGTGTTATTTTCAGCCTTGTTTACGCCCAAGCACTTTGACAAAATCTTTTTTAAGCAAGCTGAAATCCACCTCCCCGAGAATATCCGTAGTGCGAGTAAAAAGCGGCAAGCAGAATTTTTTGCTGGTCGCTACCTCGCCGCTTTAGCAATGCAGCATTACAATATCGAGCACTTCGATATACTCGCTGACGAAAGCCGCTGTCCTATTTGGCCACAGCAATACATTGGCAGTATCAGCCACTCCGACGGTTTCGCCGCCTGCGCCCTCGCACCCACAAACAAGCTAGGTGCTATTGGGATCGATAGCCAAGAAATATTAACGCCAGCACGCGCCGAGCGATTGTGGACTAAAATAATTGACCAGAACGAACTTGCAATAACTCGCGGCGCCGGCTTTGAATTACATGAAACGCTAACACTGTGTTTCTCGGCCAAGGAAAGTATCTATAAGGCCCTTTATCCTGCTATCCAACATTTTTTCGGCTTTAGTGCAGCGAAACTCTGTGCAATAGATCCTGTAAAACAATGCATGGAATTCGATTTTGAACCGGCACTAGCACAAGCAATTGGGCTCAATAACACGCTACGGGTGCACTATCGCCTTGATGAGCACAGGGTATTTAGCCATCTATCACTCGCCCCTGAGAAATTTTCACTTGCGCAATGAAGCGCAGTATAAATAACCAGTAAACTCGATTTACATCCCCTCGCCATCTTAGCTTCTCGCGTAAAGCTCCAGTTTAAATCGCTAAATACTGTTCACGCATGTCATAGAATTTTTTACGCCGACACATAGTTGACCGAAATACAAAACCAAATTCACGCCATTTTCCCGCCGTATAAGGACCAATGTAATACCCCCACTACGCAAAAAATAAGCCGCAGACGATTGACAATACCACTAATATATACGTTAATGATAACCGTTCTCATTATTATTACTGTTATATTACAGAGGCAAGATCATGTTCCACTCCCTCATTGCTGGCGGCCCCATTATTTGGGTGCTATCTGCGTTCTCGGTTATTGGCTTGACGGTCGCGAGTTATAAAATATGGCAGCTATTCATTCAGCTTAAAGTAAATGATTCTGCAGCCCAGCGCGCTTTCAAGCTTTTAGAGGATGGCAAAAAGCCTGAGGCGCTCATCTTAATCAACGGTCATCGCAACCCGAGCGCAAAGGTGCTGAGTCGCTGTCTGCAACTCTTCGCGAATAAATCCCTCGACACCCAGCAAGCCCGGGATGAAGCCTACCGCGGGGCACGCTTACAGGCAGAGCAACTCAGCGGCCATCTTCGCATTCTTGAGGTCATCGCCACCCTCGCCCCGCTATTAGGTTTATTGGGCACCGTACTGGGCATGATCGAGGCCTTCAGGGCAATGGAAGCCGCTGGCGAGCATGTTAATCCCGCCATCCTGTCTGGCGGTATCTGGCAAGCACTGCTCACTACTGCCGCGGGCTTAATTGTCGCCATTCCTATTTCCGTATTGCATAGCTGGTTAGAGCGCTGCGCTGAACGCCAAACGCAATCCATGCAAAACACCATTGAATACGCTTTCACCCTAAACAGCCTGAACAAAGGACCAGTGCATTCCGTAGCGAAAGAAGCGAGTGAACACGCGTGAATACCGCTTTATCCACAGCAGCGCTGAGTACGCCTCGGCGCAAAAATCCGATAAGCCTTACCGCCCTAATTGACGTAGTTTTTATTTTACTTATGTTTTTTATGCTCACGTCCACGTTCAGCAAAGAACACACTATTGCCCTGAGTAAAAGCCAGGCGGTAGCACAGGCAATTGACCCCGCACCGCCGCAATTATTACTTGCCTATGAGGACGGTAGTTTTGCATTTTTCAATGATGCCCTATTAACACTAGGCAGCGTTGCCGAGCTTGCCGGCATCGCTGACGTAGACAAACCTGTAACCTTGCTCCCCGCCGCCGAAATGCGCGTACAGGACATTGTCGGCCTTTTGGAGACGCTCAAAGCCGATGGATTTACGCAAGTCAATTTAGGCGAGCCATTGCCGGAAGGTGCCCAGCACCATGAATAGATCACTATTGCCTGCGGCGAAAAAATCAAGCAGCGACGACAATCTAATCCCGCTGATCAACATCGTGTTTTTATTGCTCATTTTTTTTATGGTCGCAGGCCAGCTTAAGACCGCGCAAAGCGGCGCAGTGCAACTACCAAGTAGCGCCCATACAACAACATCAGAAAGCCAAGCCATAAAAATCATTATTAACGCACAAGGCGAGATTTTTCTAACTCAAGCTGGCCCCGATTCAAGCCCTGTCTCGCCGCAAGCACTGAGCGAATACATCAGCAACCAGTCGGATCCAAGCCCCACCTCAGTGTCGCTATATGCAGATCGAGATCTTACTGCGGCGCAATTGCACCTCGCGCTCAATGCTCTCGGCAGCCATCCAACACTCAGCATTAACTTACACACCCGCAAAGGTGGAGAAGAATAATGCGTCAACTCCCTTGGCTCATTGCCTTTACATTCGCGATCAGCGTGCACGCGTCACTATTTTACGTTGCAGAACTCGGCCAGGAACCAGCGCCGCAGATTGGCGCCTATGCAGAGGGCCAAGACGGCCTTGAAATTGGTTTAGGCATGAGCGGCTCATACGCCGACATTGCCAAACGCACGGCGCCAACAGAGCCAGCCGCCCCCCAGCCTGAGCCCAAACCGATCGTCAAACCAACGGTCAAACCAAAGCCCAGCAATACAGCCACAGCTGTCGAAACACCAAAGCCATCCCCAAAGGCAATGCCAATAGTAAAAGCAGCCCCCATACCAAAGCCACAGCTTACGGAGGCGCCTGCGCATGGATACCAAGCGGTCGTAGAACAGACCACGCAAAGCAACACCAATTTAGTCACTGCAGAAGCTCCCCAAGAATCGCTCGCACCGGAAACGCGAAGCAAACCTGATACCGCACGTAGCGAAGCAATGGTTCGCGCCAGCGGTTCCGGTTCACAGCGCAGTGCAGGCGGCAAAGCGGGCGACAGCAAACACTATTTTAGTCAGCTATCTGCCTGGTTAGGACAGCACAAAACTTACCCGCCCGAGTTAAAAAAACGCAAAGCGCAGGGAATAGTAACCGTTAAATTTGGAATTCGCCGAAACGGAGAAATTTTTGCGACCTCGGTGAAATCCAGCTCTGGGCACAAGGCACTCGATGACGCCGCGCTGAAAATGCTCGCCGATGCGTCACCGTTGCCGCCGCTGCCGGCAAGTATAAAAAAAGAACAGATACACCTCGTTATACCTATCGAGTATTCCCTAATCACCAATGACTTCCATGAGGATTAAGCATGAAAAGGAAAACAACACTCACATCCGCAAGCCTAAAGCCAGCGGCAAAGGCACCACAAAAAGGGGGATCGCAATCAGCCCGCTTTAAGCCCGGCACGAGCGCGCTGGCACTCGGGATACCCACGCTATTAATGAGCGGCATGGGCTTTGCGCAAAGTGACGACACCTTTGTACTTGACACCCTCAAGATCGAAGAGCGCACCGTTGACACCAACCCCTATGCCGAAGCGGGCGCACCTTACAAAGCCAAAGTATCTGGCGACAGCCGCCACGTAAAAGACCTGGCTGACACGCCGCAAACTATTAATGTACTAACCCAAACTCAAATTAAAGAGTCCGGAAAATCAGACTTGCGCGATGTGCTAGCCGCTCAGCCGGGCATAACCCTTGGCACAGGCGAAAATGGCAATGCCTTTGGCGACCGCTATATTATTCGCGGCCACGAAGCGCGCAGCGATGTGTTTGTCGACGGCCTTCGTGACCCCGGCATGACTACCCGCGAAAGCTTCGCCACCGAACAAGTCGAAATCACCAAAGGCCCAAGCTCGACCTTTGCGGGCCGAGGTTCAACTGGCGGCGCGGTAAATAGCATTACCAAACAAGCCAGCACCGAATACGATTTTAATAAATTCAGTGGCGGCATCGGCACCGACAACTATCAGCGCCTAAGCCTCGACAGCAATAACTCGCTCAGTGATGACCTGGCGCTGCGCATCAACTTACTCTATTCATTCCAAGACGTGCCTGATCGGGAACCCGCCGATAAAAGCCGTCGCGGTGTTGCGCTTTCTGGTTTATTCCAAGCCACAGAAAAACTGCAATTGCTCAGTGATTTCTATTATTTGAATGCCCAAGACAGCCCCGATTTGGGAACCTATATTGTGGCAGGGGGCGGTAAGCCGGTGGATGATTTTCCGGTTTATTTACAGGACCAAGACTTTCTCCAGTCGGCTGTTAGCGTCTATACACTGCGTGCCAACTACGCGCTTAGCGACACCAGCCGTATTGAAAATGCGCTACGATACGGCACTACCAACAACGGCTATGTCACCACCGGTGCTAGAGGCACAACCCGCGACGCCAGCGACCCAGATGCACCAGGAGCATCTACTGCGTCACTAAGCACCCATCAGGGCTGGCAAGAAGTCGAGTACCTTGTTAACCAGTTTAATTTCTTTAAAGATATCAATATTGCTGGCAAGAAAAACCAACTTGTCTTTGGTGTCGAATTGTCGAAATACAATATCGTCAATGGCGTGTATAACGTTACCAATAATGGCACAAGCAATTGTATTGTCAGTGGTCGCGGCGGCGCAGGTCCCGGCTACTGCACCACGGATGCCAACGGCAATACAACGAGCAATATCAATACCATAATGGGACGCAGTATTACTAAGGGCGACCAAGACTCAGACTACAATATTGAAACTATTTCGCTCTCTGTTATGGACACCATTGAATTGAGTGACAGCTGGTCTTTGTTCACCGGTATTCGAGTGGACGATTTTGACTATGACAATACAGTTGTGAGCGGTGGTACGCCGACTAACTTTAAGTATTCAGACTCCCTGTGGAATGGTCATATTGGCGCGGTGTATAAAATTAATGACGACGCCAATGTCTACCTAACCTACAGCACCTCGGCGAATATTAATGGCGGTGAATCTGATCTCGGCGGCAACTGTGGCTATGGCGGTTTGTGTGGTGACCCGGACCAGGCAGCTAACAGTGAACCAGAAATGACGGAGAATATTGAACTGGGCACTAAGTGGAATATCTTGAATGACAAGCTCTTAGCCACAGCCGCTATTTTTCAAATCACCAAAAGTGATGTAATGGAAAGCGTTGGCGATGACTATGCCACCCTCGGCACATTGAACACCGGCAAAAACCGCGTCCAAGGTATTGAGTTCTCACTGGTCGGTAATATCAGTACTAAGCTCAGCACACAGTTTGGTGCCAGTTTTATGGAATCGGAAATTCTCGAATCCTATACCACTGCTAGCGAAGGCAAGGTCCTAAGCAACTTCGCCGACGACAGTGTTTTTCTACAGCTGCGTTACCAAGCCAGCCCAAAACTCTCATTTGGCGGCACCTTAACGTACTCAAGTGAAATGTATGCTGGTCAACCCGATACCGCTGCAGGTTTTAGCAGTACAACGGGAGAGTACTCTTATGAAGTACCGAGCTATACCGTGTTCGATGCCTTTGCCAGCTATCAGTTTAGTGAGCAGTTGAAAGCACGCATCAATATTGGCAACGTCACCGACGAAGACTACTATCTAGCAGCCTATCGCAGCGGTGCCTTCACCTATATCGGTGACGCTCGCAATGCCCATGTAAGCGTGGAATACGAGTTCTAGACTCGCCAGCGCTGTGTGCATATATCATATGGGCACAGCGCATTTTTCTGTTATGGAAATCAGCCATGAAATACACCCCGCCCCTGCAAAACATCCCCACAGATATTGTCTGTCTTGATGACTACCAACGATACGCAAAAGAATTTCTTGCCCACGATATATACGAATACATTGCCGCTGGCACCGCCGACGAGCAAACCTTAAGCCGCAACCGCAGCGCCTTTGCGGATATAGAATTAACGCCGCGCCTACTGCGCGACTTCAGTAGCGGGTCAACCCAGATTTCGCTACTCGGCCACAACTTGGCACACCCTTTTTTACTCGCGCCACTAGGTTACCAACAGCTCTGTCACGCGAGTGGTGAGCTCGCTACCGCCATGGCCGCCGACGCCATGGACACAGCCATAGTGGTTAGCACGCTGGCTACCGCCAGCCTAGAAAACATTGCCGCACAAACCAACGCGCCCAAATGGTTTCAGTTGTATTTTCAAGCTCGCCGCGAAGATACCTTATCCCTGATGGAAAGAGCGGAAGCCGCCGGTTATACCGCCATTGTGGTGACCATTGACGCGCCGCTGAGCGGCCTGCGCAATCGCGCCCAACGCGCTGGTTTTTACTTGCCACCTGAAATCCAAGCGGTAAATATCCCTGCATCCGCTGAGTTCTCACAAGCCGGCGCGCCAGGCGTAAACCCAATACTTCAGCAACTCATGGCACTCGCACCACAGTGGCAAGACCTGCACTGGTTAAAACAACATACCAAGCTCCCCATTATCATCAAAGGCGTGATCAACCCCAACGATGCCAAGCGCATCGCCGACATGGGTATGGATGGCATTATTGTTTCTAACCATGGCGGTCGCTGCCTTGACGGCTTGCCTGCCAGTATCGACGCCCTACCCGCAATACGGCAAGCACTGGGCGATGACTTCCCTCTATTACTCGACAGCGGCATTCGCCGCGGCAGCGACATTCTCAAAGCCATAGCACTCGGCGCCAATGCGGTATTAATCGGTCGCCCCCAGGCTTTTTCACTAGCGGTTGCCGGTGCGCTTGGCGTCGCACATATGTTACGTTTGCTCAAAGAAGAACTGGAAATCACCATGGCACTCTGCGGTTGCCTACAAATTGCAGACATTGATCGCAACTGCCTTTTCACCCCTGGCTAAGGACCACTATGCTCACTGTCATCAATGATTTTCTCAGCGCGAATGAATTATCACATTTTCGGGCAACGCTCGACGGCGCCAACTGGCAAGACGGCGCCCGCAGCGCAGGACAACTTGCAGCCCCACTCAAAGCCAATTTACAATTAGATGACAGCGGCGCAGCAGCGCGGAGTCTGGTCAATACCCTCAGCACCAAACTTAGCCAGCACCCGCTGTTCATCAGCGCGGCATTGCCCGACAAGATTTATCCGCCAAAATTTAACTGCTACCAGAATAACGGCCACTACGGCCAGCATATCGACAGCGCTATTATGCGCTGCGCCGACGGCAGCAGCCTGCGCAGCGATTTGTCTGCAACCTTGTTTTTATCCGAGGCACAAGACTACGAGGGCGGCGAACTCAGTGTTGAAATTGGCGGTTGCCTCCAAGAAATAAAGCTCAACGCCGGCGATATAATCCTCTACCCCGCCAACTGTCTACACGAGGTCAAACCGGTACCGAGGGGTCAGCGCCTCGCCGCGTTTTTCTGGGTACAAAGCCTCGTTCGCAGCCACCAGCAACGACAGCGGCTGTTTGAACTCGACCAAAGTATCCAAGCCTTAACGCTGAAACTTGGCTGCGACGACGAGGAAGTGCGACGGCTCTCAGCCTTGTATCACAATCTCCTCAGAGAATGGGCCTACGCCTAAGTGATTTACCACGGGCAATTAACTGAATTAGCCGTAAAATCAGCGAAGTACCGGCAAGTCACCACTAAATCTATAAAAACAGTTGAACAATCGTGGCGATGCCTTACTCTAAGAGGCCTAAATCTCATAGTTGTAAAATCCACTCCGCTTCGCACCGCGAACCGGGGGTTAAGCCACACCTAGGAAAGCAGATTGCCACGTTTAAAATCGAAAGCCAGCGACAACGAAACAAACACCGCCACCTTCCGTTTGAAAGGCGGTTTATTCCCGCTCACACTATTAGAAATCAGCCGTTTTGACGCGGAGGATTTTGAACAACAATTACGAGACAAAGCAGCAACCGCGCCAGGCTTTTTTAAGCAAACGCCGGTGGTGCTCAGCTTTGATGATTTTACCGGCGAGCTAGGCGATCTTCCTTTAGCGGATGTACTGACCATCTGCCGCGGCCAAGGACTCTTGCCCGTGGCACTGCGCAGCGGCGCAGAGAGTTTAGCTCAACAGGCACAGACCTTGAACTTAGCCATTATGCCGGCGACGCGGGTAAAGGCTGCACCTGAGCAGACAGAAACCAGCATGGCAGAAGCGCCCCCCTCCGAGGCCACCCCAATTGAACCCAGTCAACTGGAACTCAGCCCCAGCGCCACAGTTGAAATCGACCACAAGCCCAGTAAAATCATCACCACACCGATTCGATCCGGCCAGCAAGTTTACGCACCAGGCGGCGACCTGATCATTATGGCCGCGGTGTCTGCAGGTGCAGAAGTACTGGCGGACGGCAATATTCATGTTTACGGCGCCCTGCGCGGCCGCGCCCTCGCTGGCGTAAAAGGCGATACTAGCGCGCGAATTTTCTGCCAAAGCCTCGAGGCCGAACTGGTCTCCATTGCCGGCACCTTCAAAGTGGACGAAGATCTGCGCAATGAACATTGGAAAACCGCGGTTCAAATTGGTCGAGACGAGGGCGCACTGTGTATTACCGCACTCGTTTGATGCCAACTCATTTAAACCCATCATGCCCTCAGAAGGATTAAACCCTTGGCCAAGATAATAGTAGTTACTTCAGGAAAAGGCGGTGTGGGTAAAACCACCACCAGCGCCGCAATCAGCAGCGGCATCGCCATGCGCGGCCATAAAACCGCCGTTATCGATTTTGACATTGGCCTGCGCAACCTCGACATAATCATGAATTGCGAGCGCCGCGTGGTGTATGACTTTGTCAACGTCATCAACGGCGAAGCCAAGCTGCGTCAGGCGCTGATCAAAGACAAGCGCGCTGAAAACCTCTATATATTGCCCGCATCGCAAACCCGCGACAAAGACGCGCTCACCGTGGAAGGCGTTGAAGGCGTTCTAAAAGAACTCGCCGACGACGGCTTTGAGTACATTATTTGCGACTCCCCTGCGGGCATTGAACACGGCGCGTTCATGGCCATGTATTTTGCCGATATGGCCATCGTCGTCGCCAACCCCGAAGTCTCGTCGGTGCGTGACTCAGATCGAATTCTGGGCATACTGCAAAGTAAATCGCGCCGCGCAGAAAATGGCGAACGCGTCGAGGAATGCCTATTACTCACACGCTACAACCCCGAGCGCGTTGAGAAGGGAGAAATGCTCGGCGTTAAAGACGTAGAAGAAATCTTAGCCACCAAATTACTGGGTGTTATTCCTGAGTCTGAAACCGTGCTTAAAGCCTCTAACCAAGGTATACCGGTGATTCACGACACCGAGAGCCCCGCCGGCCAAGCTTACTCCGACGCTGCAGCGCGCATTCTTGGTGAAGAAGTGGAACACCGCTTTATGAGCGTCGAACAAAAAGGTCTGTTTCAACGCCTGTTTCGGAGGAGCGCATGAGCATATTCGATTACTTCCGCAGCAATAAAAAGGCCACTGCGTCGATCGCCAAGGAGCGCCTGCAAATTATTGTCGCCCATGAGCGCAATCAACGAAGCCAACCAGACTACCTGCCCAAACTGCAGCAAGAACTGCTCGACGTGATTCGCAAATACGTTGACGTAAACCAAGACCAAGTTGAAGTACAGCTCGACAACAATGGCAACTGCTCAGTGCTAGAGCTAAACATTGTATTGCCGGACCGTTAAAACTTAGTCAGCACTGCAAACTTTTTTCTAGGCGCTATTAGCTGGGGTCCCCCAGCTAATAGAAATGGAGTCACTGCCCTAGGGAATACGATGAACCTAAAAGACTATTGCGCTTTCGCCGCCATCGCCCTGACGTTTATTGGCTTTGCCCCTTATATTCGCGGTATTCATCGCGGTACGACCCACGCCCATGTGTTTTCTTGGCTGATCTGGGGCATTACCACCGGCATCGTATTTTTTGCACAAATTAACGCCGAGGCCGGCAGCGGCGCATGGCCCATCGGCATATCGGGGCTCATTACGCTGTATATCGCGCTACTGGCATTTCAACGCAAAGGCGATGTCGCTATAAACCCAAGCGACTGGCTTTTTTTCGGTGCTGCACTGTCCTCTATTCCCATTTGGTACTTAAGTGCCGAACCGCTATTTGCCGTGATCGTACTCACCCTTGTCGACTTGCTCGGCTTTGGACCAACCCTGCGCAAAGCCTACCAACAACCCGACAAAGAGAATCTCAGTTTCTTCAGTCTGTTTGCATTGCGCAACGGTTTGGTGATTATTGCGCTGAACAACTATTCACTCACCACCGTATTATTTCCGGCCGCCGTTGGGCTTGGCTGTGTATCCTTGATAATATTGGTGCTGTTTCGCCGTCATTTATTAAAGGTCACCGCGAGTCGCAATGACCTTTCCCGCTGAGTTTACTATGCGCGCACTACTGATTTTCGTATTACTACTTAATCTCCCGGCCATCGCCGTGGCGTCGTCTTGTGAAGACACCGAGATTTACACTGAAACATTACTCAACAGCGCAGTGGAACATCTATTGGAAAATTACGGCGAGGCCGCCATCAAACAACCGGTAGAAAAATGCAGCACCGGCCCTGGCGCGCTATGGCGGTTAGCCTTAGCCGCTCACGAAGAAGATGCCCATTTCCAATACTATCGCGTCATTAGCTGCACGCCAGACCGCACTAATCCCGCGCCCTCGGCTCTACAATGCAAGACCCAAGAGGCCAGAAGGCTAAAATATCAAGACCAAGTGATCGACGCCTCAAACGATGGCGACGCCAACGATTTTATACATGCTTTAAATTGTTTTAACGAAGCGCTGCAAGCTGGGAATATCAAAATTAGCAAATACAACTCCCTTCTAGACAGCTATCTCAGCATTCCCCTCACAAGCCGCCAAGAAATCAGCGCCATTGCCGCCGAACCGCAGTTTAAACGTTACACCATCAAGGCCTTAGCAAATCGCTACCGCTTTAGTGTGGAGTTAGACAAGGAGTTCGGCTGCTTTATCGAGCCCTTACGGAGTTAATCGTCCAGCAAATAACCCGATTCCAGAATTAATGTCCGGATTGGCTCACTTTGCAAAAATGTGAACAGCGCCACCGCTGCGGGATTTTCCGCTGCAGCATTTAGCAAAACCGCATCTTGGCGAATAGGCCCGTGCATAGTCGCCGGCACCAACCACTGCGAGCCACTGGCTGCCAAGCCTGCATCTTGCAGTTGTGATAGCGCCACAAAGCCCAAATCGGCGCTGCCCGTGGCAACAAACTGGAAGGTTTGGGCAATATTCTCGCCACGGACTATTTTTGAAGCGAAGCGCCCATCGCTGTCGAGCTGCTGTAAAACCTCCGCCGCTGCCTCACCGTAGGGCGCCAATAGCGGATTGGCAATCGCCATTATGCGAAAATTACCGCGCCGAATAATATCAGCACTATTGTTAATTAGCTGCGGATCAAGCGACCACAGCACCAAGCGACCTACCGCATAGGTGAACCGAGATTCTGTCACTGCCAAACCATCAGCGATCAACGCGGCCGGCTTGGCTTGATCTGCCGACAGAAACACATCAAATGGCGCGCCATGGGCTATTTGCGCGTAAATTTTACCCGACGACGACACCACTAGCTCAACGCGGTGACCGCTTTCCAGCTCAAATAAACGCGCAATTTCCCGCATCGGGCCAGCAAAATTCGAGGCGAGTGCCACCCGCACCGTATCAGCATGCGCAGTGCCAGCTAAGAACAGAAGCAACGCAAAAATGCGCACTCGAAAAATGCCCACACTAGCTCCGTAGCCGGCTCAAGTACCGGTCTAATTGATTGGCAAAAGCCTGCTTATCTTGCGCGCCAAAGGGCGCTGCGCCACTGCTATGCACACCGGAAGAGCGCATGGTGTCCATAAAATCACGCATATTGAGTATGGAGCGGATATTTTCGGCGCTAAATAGCTCACCACGCGGGCTCAAAGCCAGCGCACCTTTATCAATGACCTCAGCCGCTAGGGGAATATCGCTGGTGATGACCAGGTCACCAGACGCCGCGCGGCGGACTATCTCATTGTCGGCAACATCAAAACCGCTACTCACTTGGACCGAGCTAATATTGGCCGCAGGTGGCACTCTTATGCTCTGATTCGCAATCAAGGTCAGTATTACCCCGGTGCGCTCTGCAGCTTTGAATAAAATTTCCTTAACCGCCACCGGACACGCATCCGCATCAACCCATATGGTCATAGCCCACTCCACTGTATTTACGCCGCCATTATCCGGCATTTCCCCACATTTAGCATCGCGACCGGCAAACCGCCACCGCCAAATAGCTCGTCCTGCCAAAGTTTTCGTCGAAGTATCCCTAGGGAAAGTACGAATATTGACAAGGACAACATTGAATTATGCTTTGCGATGGATAATTTATCTCAATCACTACCAGCCTAGGTGCATTCGGCCTACCGCTATGCGCTGGACGAAGAGAGTCAATGAATGCAAAGTCTGCCCCCACTTATCAAAGGTGATAAATTGCCTACTTTTCCAGAAGTAGAGCAATTTCGTGGCAGTCACTTCAATAGCGTCAAGTGGATACAGAATGTCGTGTTGCTCTGCGTGGCACTGGTTATTATATGCAGTGGCGTATTTATCGACTTTCAGAACACTCAGCGCTACCAATCGCAATACCGCGTTACCATGCAGAACCAACTCAAGTTAACCGCCAGCAAATTGGAAGGCTTAGTACTTGCCAACTTGCAAACAGCCAAGAGCATTGTGCCCGTCATCGGCGCCAATCCCAATATCGACACAGCAGGCTTTGATTTATACGCCGCACCACTATTTGACGGTAGCGTACAGCTAAGAAATATTACCGCAGCACAAGACTTAAAAATCAAGTTCGTCTATCCACTGAAGAGCAACGAAGCGGTACTGGGCTACGACTACCGAGATCGCCCAGACCAACTCAAAGACATCGTTCGCGTGCGCGAAACCGGCAAGATGGTTTTATCTGGTCCGTTCACCTTGATTCAGGGCGGTCAGGGACTTATCGCCCGCATACCGATTTTTGACAATACAAAAACTACAGAACCGAAACCACTTTGGGGCACAGTTGCCGCGGTCATTAACCTAGATCAGCTCTATGCAGCCGCTGGTCTAAACGAAGCCAACTCCCCCATCGACATTGCGATTCGAAAAGCTCAGCAAACAGTAGCGCAGGATTCAAAGCCGTTCTTTGGTAAGCAGAGCGCTTTCTCTAGCTATGCGCACCCCGTTACCGCGGTTATCAATTTACCGTCCGAAGACAAATGGGAGCTCGCTGGAATTCCAAAAAATGGTTGGCCTAAGCGCGCCGACAACGCCGCGTCCATGCGCGCAATCTCCATCATCACCGGAATTTGTATCTATGCTTTGTTTATTCTTGGCTACCGACTCTTAAGTCGTCGGCAACGTCACAATGTGCTGTTACACAGTCTGTTCGACCTTGCGCCAATCGGCATTGCCTTAAGTGACTTTGAGTCCGGTAAATTTTTACAAGTGAATAACGCGTTAATGGCAAGTACCGGCTATTCACAGGATGATTTCCTCGCGCTAAATCAATGGCAAATTTCCGCACAAAGCCAAGACGAAGTAGAGCAATACCAGCTGCGGTCGCTGAAAAAGCATGGCCGCTACGGCCCCTATGAACGCAATTACATTCGCAAAGACGGCAGCGAATTTCCGGTTTTATTAAACGGCGTATTAATCCAAGACAACAGTGGAAAACACTTTGTTTGGTCGATCATCGAAGATATTTCAGCCCAGAAAAAAGCCAATGATATTGTCCAGCGCCAGGAATCACTCATGCGCTCAATGGGCGCTCAGGCTCGCGTTGGTGCGTGGGAGTATCTGGTGGACATCAACAAATTGTATTGGTCGCAAATGACCCGAAAAATTTTTCGAGTTGGAGATCACTACATTCCTGAAGCGAAAACCATTCGAGAATTTTCTAGCGGCGACGATGCATTACAACGGTTTGATAAATCAGTGAAGCAAGCATTAGGCAATGGCCTGCCCTTTAGTGATGAACTAAAAATCATTACCGCGAGTGGCCGCGAAATCTGGATCCATATCACTGGCCAAGCTGAATTCAAAGACGGTCGCTGTATTCGCCTATACGGTTCAGTTCAAGATATTGACAGTCGGCGCAAGGCGCAAGACGAGCTGATCTCCGCTAAGGAACAGGCCGAAGCGGCTGCCCTCGCTAAGAGCGAATTCCTCGCGGTGATGAGCCACGAAATTAGAACCCCAATGAACGGGGTACTCGGCATGTTAAACCTTTTAGAGAGCACGCCACTAAACCAAAACCAAGAGCACAAGGTTCATATTGCCAAAAGCAGTGCACGATCTTTGCTGGGCCTGATCGACGATATTCTGGATTTTTCCAAGGTCGACGCGGGCAAACTGGAGCTCGAAGCAATTGAATTTAACTTGCGCCGATCACTAGATGAGTTTGCAGAAGGCTTAGCACATAGCGCCCATGCCAAAGGCTTAGCACTTATTGTCGATCTCAGTGAGCTTCCACTCTGTAGCGTGATCGGCGACCCAGTACGCCTACGCCAGATTGTGAGTAATTTACTGTCCAATGCCATTAAATTCACTGAACGCGGCAGCGTTATTTTACGCGCGAGTTTAAGCCAAGAAGCTGACGACCTTTTCCTTCACTGCGCCATTATTGACAGCGGCATCGGCATTCCTGACCCAGACCGAAGGAAACTGTTCATGCCGTTTTCCCAAGTTGATACCAGTACCACGCGGAAGTATGGCGGCTCCGGATTAGGCTTATCCATTTGCAGCAAGCTTTGCGAATTGATGGACGGCAATATTGCCGTGCACAGCAACGCCGAGCAGGGCAGCACGTTTAGCTTTAGCATAAAACTAAAGGCGGCGAACACGGCTGACAAAATCGCCCGCCCCGCCTTGGCGGGTCGCAGCATTTTACTTATCGATGAAAATGCCGACTTCCAAACCGCGATGACTCACCAGCTAGAGCAATGGGGTGCCACAGTACATATTGCTGACAATTGTAACGCGGCCACAGACTTGTTTTCGCCGTCGTCCAAGACGACGCCCGATCAATGCGGGCTCATATTATTATCAGCGCAAGTCGGAGAAGCAGATGACGTGGCCGATGCCACGCATCGTCTGCGCCAACACCCCGCCTTTGCTAATACCGCCATCGCCCTGTTGTGTACCGGTAATACCGCATTCGACCACGCACTCGTCGACGCAGAGATCAACGCCGCCTATCTAAAACCGCTATCCACTGACAATTTATTAGCGGCCTTGCAGCTCACTACGGCGGACAAACCACAATATGAATTTGCCAGTAAACTGCCGGAAACCTCATCTCACGCAACACTCGATGTAGAACCAACAATCGTTACAACCGACAGTAAATTTCACAATCAGCGTATTCTGCTGGTCGAAGACAATCCGGTAAACCAAGAAGTTTGTCGCGGCATGTTAGATGAATTAGGCGTTCACACGAGTATTGCCAATGATGGAATTATGGCGCTGCAGATGCTCAGTAGCGCGTCCACATTATCGCCCTACACACTCATCTTAATGGATTGCCAAATGCCGGTAATGGACGGCTATGTCGTCAGCCGCCGAATCCGCAATGGCGGCGCGGGACGCGCCTACCGGCAGGTTCCCATTATCGCCTTAACCGCAAATGCCATGAGTGGCGATAAAGAAAAGTGCCTGAATGCTGGCATGAACGACTACTTAAGCAAACCGCTGGAACCTGCTGACCTCGAAGCCAAATTAACAACCTGGTTGATTGAAAAAACAAGCGCGCATTCGACTACCGCGACTATCACAAATATCGCATCATTTAAGCAACCGGCTCCAATCGTCAGCGCGGTGTCACAAGGACAGCAACCATCGCCGACAGAAAACAACATCAGCGAAATTTGGGCAGAGTCTAAGGCACTCGAAAGCGCAATGGGTCGTACAGATACACTACGCAAGCTATTAACTATGTTCTCAACGCAACTCGAAGGTCAATTGAGCGAGCTCTCGGAAGCGGTAATGTTTGGTGAAGTGGAGAATGTGGCCAATATTGCCCATGCGGTAAAAGGCAGCGCAGGCCAACTTGCAGGGCAAAGACTACAGCAAAGTGCAGCGGCTCTCGAACGCGCTGCGCAGAATGGCGAAGCTCAGTTGATTGCGCAGCTTTACAGTACCTTTTTAGAAGATTGCGACGCGCTCCAGATCCGTTTCAAACAGTACTTGCAGCTAGAGAGCAATACCAAATAGACTGCGCCGCGACCAAGTATCTCGTCGCGTGGACGAGGTACCCTGCTGCCGCCTATGAGGCAAGCCCCTATATCTGCGCTACGCTAATAATGTCGAACACACCATCATGATTACCATATGAACTTCGCGAGCCGCGCAGCAGCGCTGGATTCCTTGCTGCAAACATACCAAGCGTACTGGCAATTCAATATATATCGTGACAACGATCAGTCACACCTTGAAAAATACCCCACGCTACTGCGTTTTTTACAGGAGCTGAATGATGAGCAAGTACACGTTCTGCAAGGCGATGATGCCCAATTACTCCGTAGCATCGCGCCTTATTTTCCTGCGGCTAACGAAATTCTCGCGCTCATCACCCTAAATACCTCACCCGCACAAACCGCCACGGGCGAACCGCCAACAGCTGTACCAGGACGAAAATGGCGGCAAATAAATGCGTTTATTCAAGCCCACAACACCATCACCCGGCCCGTATTAGAATGGTGCTCGGGCAAGGGCTATTTAAGTGCAGCGATAAGCCAAAAATTCTCGCTTGCCGCCACCGGCTTAGAAATTGATGCATTGCTGGTTGCCGCGGGTAATTCACGCGCGGTAAGCGATTCCGCCAACTACCAAATAAAAGCCTGTGATGTGCTCTCCGAATGTACATCTAGATATATTGAGCAGGATCAACACCTACTCGCGCTCCATGCCTGCGGCGGACTCCATCAACACATGTTGCGCGTCGCCGTTGCCCACCAATGCCAGCAAATTAGTTTAGCGCCGTGTTGCTACCACCGTTATGTTAAACAGTATTCAAGCCTATCGACGCAATGCAAATCTTCACTGCTGGAGCTTACGCGAGACGATTTACGCACTGCGGTACGCCAAACCCGCACCGCCCGCAGCGGAGAAACCCTCGCGCGACGCACGCTACAAGCCTGGCACCTCGGTTTTCGTGCGATTCTGGAACAACTTGGTCTCAATAGCGATATCACCCTACCATCGCTCCCCCACTCCTGGAGCAAGCGTAGCTTTTCTGAATTTTGCTTGGAGCTAGTCGAGCGCAAAAAACTCTGCATTTCCTTACCATCACAATTCGCCGAATTTGAATCAACCGGCTGGCAGCGCCTGCAGCGCGCCGAGCGTGTCGACTTAGTACGCATGGCATTTCGCCGAGCGATTGAACTGCGATGCGTACTCGACAACGTCTTGTTTTTAGAAGAACACGGCTATCAATGTGTGCTTTCTGTGTTTTGCGCTCCACAGCTAAGTCCCCGCAATTTACTCATTCAAGCCCGTAAATCACTTGGCCAATGAAAAGTTTCACCTGTGCCGCGTTATCAAGGATAATGCCGGTCCTGTTGGCCCGCTTTGCGCCCAATTTATTCACGGCCCTGCCCTAGGATTAAACCATGACACTCCAACGCCTCCGCCTCGCCAAAAATGAAGATAAACGCCTGCGCAGTGGTCACTTATGGATTTATAGCAATGAAGTCGACACTCAGGCTACGCCGCTGCGTAATTTCAGTGCCGGTGAGCAAGTGATTGTCGAAAACCAGCAGGGCAAATCCCTTGGCGTTGCCTACGTCAATCCACAGTCATTAATCTGCGCGCGCATGATGACCAACGACGAGCGCCCCGTAGACTTAAACACCCTGAAAAAACGCATCAAATCAGCACTGGCACTGCGTGAGCAATTATTTGACCAGCCCTGCTATCGGCTCATTTACGGCGAAAGTGATTTACTACCCGGCCTAGTAGTCGACCGCTTTGGCGACCACCTGTGTGTGCAGCTTAATACAGCTGGTATGGACGCCATGCGCGACATCGTGATCGAAGCCTTAGTGAGAATGCTACAACCAACGTCAATACTGCTACGCAATGACGCCGGTGTTCGCAAACTAGAGGGCCTGCCGCTAGAAGTCGTTACCGCCTACGGTGAAGTACCTGACGAAGTCGAGCTCATCGAAAACGGCGTACGCTTTTTAGCGCCGCTAGCCGGCGGGCAAAAAACCGGTTGGTTCTACGACCAACGCCCCAATCGCGAATGGCTGCGCAATATTGCGCCCGGCAAACGGGTACTAGACGTCTTTAGTTACGTCGGCAGCTTTGGCGTCCAAGCCGCCGTGTTTGGCGCTGACGATGTGTGGTGCGCCGATATATCAGAAAGCGCACTTGACATGGTTCATAAAAATGCCGAGCTCAACGGTGTTGCCGATAAACTCAGCACCGTGCAGGGCGACGCCTTTACCACGCTAAAATCACTCAAAGAAGCCGACGAGCGTTTTGACGTGATTATTGTCGACCCACCAGCGTTTATTAAACGTAAAAAAGATCAGAAAGAAGGGATTTTGGCCTATCGCCGTATTAACGAAATGGCAATGCGCCTACTCAATGATGGCGGCTTCCTCATCTCCGGTTCCTGCTCTATGCACATGCCCCGCGAAGAATTACTGGATTTAGTGCGCGCCTCGGCAAGACATATTGATCGTCACGCCCAAATTCTCGCTGAAGGCATGCAGGGCATGGATCACCCCGTTCACTCGGCCATCCCCGAGACACGCTATTTAAAGGCCGTGTTGAGCCGTATTTCTAGAGTGTAAGCCTGCTACGCACAACAAACCTTAAGCAAGATTTGATTTTTGCTTAAGGTTTTATCGCTATCTCATTCACGTCTCTATTTAGCCTTCGGTCAGCTCGCGAGCGACGTGATAATCTGCGCTGAAAAAAACTGCCCAGCGCAATAAGTAGCACACTTAATGCGAACAGGGGCATAAGCAAGCCTAGGAGTATCGCCACAGCGTAAAAGCGCGTCCCCAGCTGGGGCGACTGCCGCAAACGTGGCATCGACAAACTTCCTGGTTTACGCCGCAAATACCACATCCACACGCCACTGCCGGTCATGGCCGCCAAACCCAAAGCGGTAAGCATCGCTAAAATCTGTCCCGGCCACGCGAGCAACAATCCGGTGTGCAAAGGGAAAAATAACAGCAGAGCCTTGGCGCCAATTTTAAATTCATCCCAAACTAAATTCGCTAAGCGCTGTTCGGTATAAGGGTTGTAATACACCATGCGGGTATTCCATGGCAGTGCTTCTCGTATATTAATCACCAGTGGCGCATCGTCGTGATGGGGAAAATTAATAAACCAATCCGCGGCCGGCGCATCCGCTAGAAAATCAGCAACTAAAGGGTCTATTGCGATCGCTGCATCACTAGGAGTCACTTTCGGCGGATTTAAAAACGCATCGGGGATCTGCCCCGCCGCCGCCATTTCTGCCATTAAGGCCTTGCCCGCGACAGGCGAAAACAACAGCCCCGTATACACTACAATGAGTGCCGTTGGCAGCAGATACAAACCACCTACGGCGTGCAAGTCTCGCCAAAATCGGCGACCTTGGCTTGCCAGACGCGGCTGCCAACCGCCCTTCTTCTTGGTTCGGCGCGGCCACCATAGCAATATGCCCAAGATAAGGGTAACAAACACCCAGCTCGCCACTAGCTCAATCAACCAACGACCAATTTCACCGCTAAGCAACGTTGTGTGCAGCTCAAAAACGGTGGGAAAGAAGCCATCATTTTCAAGGCGGCTACCAAGTATCTCGAGGGTATAGGGGTTGAGCCACACAATGCGATCTTCGGACTCATCTGGATTTTTAATATACGCCACGGCGCTGCGCTGCTGATCGCGGTAGCGCCCGTAATGCTCGAACTCAGCGTCAGGGAATTGCTGCTGTACCAGCGCCAACTGCGCCGAAACCGGATGAGTTCGACAGTCTGCACATGGCGAAATAACTTGCCAATCTCGCTCTAACAAGGGTTCTAACTGTGGTTGAAACGCATAGAGCGCACCGGTAATACTCAGCACCAACAGTAACGGCGCACACAGCAAACCAATAACAAAGTGCCAACGCCACAGTAGTGGGTACAAATTTATTCGAGTTCCTTCCGACACATAAACTCCTGTTAACGGTATCGGGCACCGCTGATGATAAAAGCGTTTGCATATTCTATACGATAACAATTATCATTTGCACCTCAAATCGTATTACCTGTTCGATCAAGGTACAGCGATCTCAGCATGCACCACACAATGGACGTTTTTGACTTATGGTAACGCTGCCCAAAACCCCGCTTTTTGCACTCCTTTCTCTACCGCTGTGCCTTAGCGTTGCAATTGAAAGCCTTGCCGCTGAATCGGCCAGTAAAGGGAAATTAGAAGAGGTCATCGTTACCGGCGACCCGATGCAACGCAGCAGTTTGGACACGGTATCTAGCATCAGCATTATCCCCGAGGAGCAATTACGCGCCCTGAACATTCGCGACCTATATGATCTATTGCTGCGCAGTCCCAACCTCAACGCAGCGCGGGAAGATAAATTCTCAGTACGCGGCATTTCAAACGAGGGGATAGGCCCAGGAGGCGCTGGCCGACCCACTGTCAGCGTTTTTATTGACGGCGCCCGCCAACCCGGCCGAGGTGTCGCGAATAGCTGGGACGTACAACAAATGGAATTTTATCGCGGCCCACAATCCACAGCCTTTGGCCCCGGCTCGCTGGCAGGTGCTGTTGTTGTCAAAACCAGCGATCCGTCGAATGAGGAATACAGTGGCGAGCTAAAAATCGGGGCAGCAAATTACAATGGCCGCGAACTAGGAATCGCAATAGGCGGCCCCCTCGCCACAGGTTTAGCATTTCGTTATGCCGCAGAAACCAATCAAAGCGATGGCGAGGTGACCAATACCACGCTCAACGACGATGAATGGCAAGCCAGAAAACGCTATATGCAAAGATTCAAGCTTAGCTGGAGCGGCGACAGCTGGTATTCAGCAGGGCTCACTATTCAGGACTCTAAACTCCGTGAAGGCAACGAATACCTTCCTCCTGAAGCAGCCGAACGCGGTGAATCTACCGACAATATCGACGGCTTTTACCATGACAATAGCCAGTTATTTGTACTCAGCCAAAATGCCGACATCAACAGCAACACTCGCCTTAGCTTTATTGCCAGTCATGCTAAAAATTACAACCAACGAAAAGGCGACTACGATATTTCCGACGAAGACCGCGGCTATTTCATCAATACCGTCGACACCAAGAACCACGCCTTAGAATTACGCCTTCACTATCAGAACAGCTTTATTAAATCAGTATCAGGCCTGTATTACGGTCAGGACCAACTCAATGGCACCTCCCGTTCGGTCGACCTACCCTACACCATTAGCGGTTTGCAACTCCGCGCTGCCGCGGATCTCGAAGCAGATCGCAAAGCCAAAACCAAGGCGCTCTATAGCGAAGCAGACCTTCAATTAAGCGAGCGCTGGACACTCACGCTCGGTGGCCGCCTCGAAAAAAATAAAGCCGACAACCACAGCGCCTTTATCGTGACCAATGCTCAGGCTATTGACCCTGTAACAGGTACCACGCTGCCAGGTGATATTAGCCCGCTGCTAAAACCCATATTAGACAGCGACACCTCGGCGCTCAGCGGCGACCAAGTATTCCTACCCAAAATCGCCTTGAGCGTTGACCTAAGTGACGAATTCAGTGCATTTATCACCCGCAGTCAGGGCTACCGCGCCGGTTCAGTCGATTTTGTCAGCGACGGTGAGTCGCCCAGCTTTGGTCCGGAATACACCAACAATTATGACCTTGGTGTTAAATACCAATACCGCAGCTGGTTTGTACAAAGCAGCATTTTCCGCATTGACTACCAAGACATGCAAATTGGCGTGCGTGTAGACGCCTCTAACTTCCGCACAGACAATGCAGGCAAAGCGAAATCAGAAGGCGCAGAGTTAGAGTTCCGCGGAGAGTTAGGCGCAGGCTTTAGTGTTTTTGGCGGCATCGGCTACGTCGACACCGCCTTTGTTGAATACGAAGACGACGGCGTCGACTACGCTGGCAATCACTTCCCCAACGCCGCCCGTAACACCGCTAATTTCAGTGTGTGCTACCAGAATAGCATTGGTTTTTTTGCCGATCTAAGTTGGTCGCGAGCCGACGGCAGTTTTACTGACCGCGAAAATACCGATGATTTACGCGCAGATGCACGCGATTTATTTGGTGCGCGCTTAGGCTATCAAGGAGAGGCGATCGGCGTTGAAATATACGGACAAAACCTGACCGACAAATTTTATATTACCGACCGCTTTAATAGCCCCTCCCTAGGTATCGACGCCGCCTACGTAGGCGACCCGCGAGAGATTGGCGCACGACTTAATTATCAGTTTTAAAACAAGCTCGACTTAGGGCGCCGGGTTGGAATAACGTTGGTGTATCTGTGCTATTTCCGCATTAATATCACTGCTTAGGCTCAGATCGGTGCTGGCGATATTTTCCTTGAGCTGCGCCATTGTCGTGGCGCCAATAATATTACTGGTCAAAAAAGGCTGCTGATTAATAAATGCCAGCGCCATTTGCGTTGCATTCAAACCACTTTTTTCTGCCAGCTGTAAGTAGGCTTCCGTTGCTGCTTCGGCCTGTGGATTAGTGTAGCGTTTAAAACGTTCAAACAGGGTAATCCGGCCATCAGCCGGGCGGGCACCGTGACGGTATTTACCGCT
>TARA_R110001599_G_scaffold353821_1_pt1 | contig 33501 bp, 26 predicted proteins | sample TARA_R110001599 | Tara Oceans TARA_R110001599 (sample SAMEA4398360) | marine metagenome | biome: Polar Biome; feature: [MES] marine water layer (ENVO:01000295) within the mesopelagic zone...; material: water (ENVO:00002006), including particulate matter (ENVO:01000060) such...
CAGGCTTCGTCTGGAATCAGTGGCAGGCTTGGTCTGGAATACGCACCCGTTTTGACACCTTGCCCCAGGCCACTGAAAGTCGTAGTGTTTCTCGGCGCGATCTCTCTATCGCTATTGCTACTGCATTGTTACGCGCCGTTGCCTATTGATGCCCAGCCGGTGAATACCCGAGCCGTCGAACTACCCGCCGCCGATGTGTCGCTGCTCACCGCGCAAGCATTCGCTGATATTCATCTCAGCAACCCCGAGGGACTGGCGATAGATGACGCCGGGCAGTTGTATATTGCGGATGACACCGGCTGGATTTTCCGCTTTTCACGCACGGGTGGGCGAGTTGTTCAGGAAAAATTTGCGGATACCGGCGGTTACCCCATAGGCCTGCACTTTGATAATGAGACGCGCGTACTGTGGGCCGCCAACTATCCGTTGGGATTGCAACGAGTAGATATGAACGGCGAGGTCACTCTCGTACTTGAAGATGTTGCCGACGAGCCCCTGGCCTTTGCCGATGATGTGGTGGTCGCCAGTAACGGTACTGTCTACGTCACTGATGTCAGCACCCGGTTTAACCCGGATACTGGCAGCGAATCAGAGCCCTTCGTTTTATGGGATATTCTCGAGGGGCGTCCGAATGGCCGCCTGCTGGCATACCATCCCACCTCGAACAAGGTAGAAGTCATACTTGATCAGGCCTTTTTCCCCAGCGGCATAGTCCTGTCAGACGGTGAGCAATCACTGCTATTTGTGGAAGTGTCCAGTAACCGGGTGATGCGGTATTGGCTCGCGGGTACTCGTCGCGGAACACTGGAGGTATTTGCCAAAGATTTTCCGGGAATACCGGATGACATCTATGTGGATGAGGGGGGGCGAATATGGGTTACGCTGGTGTCTCCGCGGGACGCGTTTTTCGATGAGTGGATACAGCCGTTTCCGACAGTTAAGAATCTCCTGGTGAGGTTGCCAAACTGTGTGCTGCGCAGCATGGAGGTACCACAAGGTGCCGGTTCACTGGTGCTATTAAGTCGTTCCGGTCAGGTACAGTGTCAATTTACTCTCACGCCAGCGGCATCGGTGGCGAATGTGGTGGCGCGGGGAGCGGACTTCTATTTTGGTGTGCTGATCGGTGATGCGCCGCTGCAGGCAGCTTTGCCGGTAGATGCACCTTGCTTTAAAGCACCCTGAGGGTGCCCCGAGGCCTCATCGCTAATGCCTCGTTCCAGCCATTGAATACAGCAGTCGTCAACAGCCTGGACAATGGTGTACGACTCTCGGCCGGGAATGCCTGAATAGCGACAAAAGTCAGTTACAATAGCTTATCCAGAGCCTGGGCATATTCCCTAAAAACCTGTGTGGGAACGTGAATATGATCGGCCACACCGGACCGGTTCATCATTACAACAATCACCGCAGAGCTTGTCGGTTCAAACATCACCAGTACGGTATAACCCAGGCCCTCTCCCGTGTGCCCAACCCAGCCGTTTAGCTCTCCTATACCAATGCCGTATTTATCGTATTCCGGGCAGATGCGTGGAGCTCTATCAGGGTCACTGTCTGCACAGGGATCAAATACAATCGGCGCCAAACTATCCAGGCGCTCTTGCTGCGTCTCTGCTGTTAACAGGGTTCCTTCACCCAATGCCTCAGCCCAGATGCGCAAATCCAGCAGCCGCGAAATCATCGCCCCGGAACCGGCAGAGGAGGAGGGGTCCGTATAGGTGATATCGAGTAAATCGATTTTGGGCCCCGCTCCCAGGTATCCGTTCGAAAACGGTACAGGTAGATCGGGTGATGTGGGGTATAGGGTGCCACCCAGCTCCAGCGGTTCAATTATTCTTTGTTCAATCTCAACCCCGATGGGGTTGCCTGTGAGCTGCTCTACAATCATTCCCAGTATCACGGTGCTGGTATTGGAGTAATGCCAGTCGGCATCGGGAGCAAAATACGGAGCATTTCTGTCCGCTACATCCACGAGTTCCTGCGGGAGCCATACCCTCAAGAAATTTTCAACCAGCGCATCAACAAAATCTGCGTCCTCTGTATAGTTAAAAATTCCGCTTCGCATATTGGCCAATTCTGCGATAGTCGCATCGCTGTTTTCGATGTCGGGAAAAAACTGTGATACGGGATCATCCAGGCGCAACAGGCCTTCGTCAACGAGTTGCAGTATGACCGTCACCGTAAAGGATTTTGTAACACTCCCGATACGCATATGATCTTCGATGTCTATAGGTTCATTGGTGGCGAGGTCAGATTCCCCTTCCTGGAGCAGCAATTCGCCTTTGCCGGGAACCCACACACCCACCACAGCACCGGGAATACCATATTCTTCCACATTGTTTACAAGAATGGTCTCAAGTGTCTTTGTGAGTTCCGGGTCAAACTTGGGAGCAGACGAAGAATTATTGTTTGAATCACAGCCCACTAAAAATGTGGCCAGGACAATGAGAGCAAGGGTAGAGCGCAGTTTTTCTACCAGCGCCCCCGAGGATTCTGATCGACTATTTATATACATACGTAACAATTCCAATCCAGGCGTAAGACCGGTATGAGTGTGCTTCTGCGTGCCAGTGCAATCGGTGCGCTATAAGAATACACAAAATTAACTATAGAACAAGCGTCGCTGAACGTGACGGATCATGCTGAAAGCAGCTTACGCAATTTTCTGGCGTGCTGCAGCATTGCATCAGCGGGGCGGGTATTGCTTCATTTTACGTTCATAGGCAAAATAATACCGGGCAATTGCAGCGTATCAAGATAAAAATGACCGCGGTTCCCTAGGTGGATTTGGTTCAAGGGAGCAATTTACTACTGGAGTTGGACAGTATTGGCCGGTCTCGCCAGCAAACCATAGGACATAAATTATGCGTTCAATAACTGAATCTCTGGCGTGCTTCCTCGCCACCATTATATGGCTACACACCCCCACCTCTCTGGCGATGCCAGATGCGACATCCACCGATTGGCAACATTTCGACAATGCCGCAGCTGCTATTGCACCGGGCGTGTCTTTCCTGGTGGCAGACATTACACAGGGCCAGTGCAAACCCGTCCATCAGCTCAACGCGGAGAGCTCGCTGGGAGTGGGTTCCAGTTTCAAGCTCTATATTCTTGGTGAGCTGGGAAACCAGATTCGCGACGGGCGATTCCGCTCCAACCTGCCTGTCCAGAAAGAGCTTGGCCCCTGGGAGCAGCCCGTTGCGATTGAACAAGGTTTCAAGTCCATCCCCGGTGGCCCGCTGCTTTTCGTCCCCGACGGGACGGTGTTCACCGTTCGGTATCTTGCCGAGCAAATGATTCAACGCAGCGACAATACCGCGACAGATCATCTGCTCTTTCTTCTCGGTCGCGAAAACGTCGAGCAGCGTATGAAACTCATGCAACATCACGATCCCGGCTTGAATACGCCCTTGTTTGCCACTCGCGAGTTCGCGATGATGAAGTTGCTTGATACCGATAAACAGATAGAGACTTATTTTGCTGCCACCACCGACCAGCGTCGCCAGATTTTGGATAATGAACACCGCAGCTACGACGCATTGCGCGACGTGGCCGAGGAGCAGGCCGTACCGATACGGATCGAAAATGTGGAGTGGTTCGCTGACCGTTTCGATATGTGCAGAGCGCTGGTGGCGCTATACAATCTTGGTCAGGATCCGCGCACTCGACCGGTGGCGGAAATACTAACGCTAGAGGATCGCCTGGGTATTGATCGTGAGCAGTTCCCGTATGTCGGCTTCAAGGGTGGTTCCGAGATTGGCGTGCTCGCGGGCAACTGGCTGTTGGAGCGCAATGACGGAAGGCGGTTCGCAATGACTATGGCCTTTAATGACCCCAGCAAGGCAATAGATCAGTCGGCCGTTGTCACCGCCATCCAGAATGCCGTTGGGATCCTTTACGCTACCCCTTGATCGACGAGACAAAACGGACCCGGTACGAGGAAGCCATAGCGCAGTGTCGAGCCATTAGGCCACGTTTATTGAGTGAAGTCGGGGCGATTTACATTACGCCATAGGCCAGCATGGCATCGGCCACCTTGGTGAAGCCAGCGATGTTGGCGCCCTTGAAGTAATCTACATGGTTGCCCTTCTGGGTGCCGAATTCGACACACTCGTCGTGAATACTTTTTACAATTTTGCGCAGGCGTGAATCCACCTCCGCTTCGCTCCATTGCAGACGCAGGCTGTTCTGGCTCATTTCCAGGCCAGATACTGCCACCCCGCCGGCATTGGCCGCCTTGGCGGGTGCGTGTAGCAAAGACTTGGCAGCACCAAACACGGCGATCGCCTCGGGTGTGGTGGGCATGTTCGCGCCCTCACAGACTGCCCTGGCGCCGTTCTTAACCAATAGCTTGGCTTCGTCTCCGTCGATTTCGTTCTGGGTTGCGCAGGGGAAAACCAGTTCGCCTGGAATGATCCACGGCTCCTTGCCTTTGTGGTATTTGAGACCGAATTCTTTCGCTGCCTCTTCAATACGTCCGCGCCGCTTGTTTTTCAGGGCCTTGATCCACTCCACCTGGTCCTTGGTGAGACCATCTTTCGCCACAATCAGTCCGCTTGAATCTGACAGGGTAAGCACCTTGCCGCCCATCGAAATAAGCTTTTCTGCGCAGTAGGTGGCGACATTGCCCGAGCCGGAGATAAGGCAGTCGCGCCCTTCAATATGCTCTCCGTGGTGAGAGAGCGTTTCGTCCATCATATATACCGCGCCATAGCCGGTGGCTTCGGTGCGGATGTGACTGCCGCCAAACTCGAGCGCCTTGCCGGTCAGTACTCCTTCAAAGCGATTGACCAGGCGCTTGTACTGACCGAACAGGTAACCCACTTCTCGCGAGCCCACGCCGATATCCCCCGCGGGCACATCTGTGTCCGGGCCGATATAGTGGTGCAGCTGGGTCATGAATGCCTGGCAAAATCGCATAACTTCGCGGTTCGAGCGCCCCTTGGGATCGAAATTTGCTCCCCCTTTACCGCCACCCAGTGGGAGACCGGTAAGAGAATTCTTGAATACCTGCTCAAAGGCCAGGAACTTGAGCACGCTCTGGTTGACCGACGGATGAAAGCGGATGCCGCCTTTATAGGGGCCAATTGCATTGTTCTGCTGCACCCTGAACCCGCGGTTAACCCGCAGCTCGCCCTTGTCATCTTCCCATACCACGCGAAAACTGATCACCCGGTCGGGTTCGGTCATACGTTCCAGTATTCTCAGGTCTTTGTAGAGCGGTTTGTCGGCTATATAGGGAATGATATCCATCGCCACTTCGTGCACCGCCTGGTGAAATTCAACCTCGCCCGGATTTCTGGAGATTACTCCATCCATAAACGTTTCCAGATGTTCAGCTTTGTCTATAACCATTAGGCAGTCCCCATAGATTTAGTTAAGTTGACGGTAACTTATTCCGGCATGTGCGGCGCGTCATCCCCTTCCCTGCGATGGGCGCCATTTTCGAGTGCCGCTGCGAACATGCGCTCCAGCTCTGCTGCATGAGAATTTTCCTCATCGGCGAAATCACTCGCTATCCTGGTGGTTTCACTATCGCTGCTGCTTTCGGCCGCCTTGCGATAGAACTGCTCCGCCGCGCGCTCGTGGCCCAGGGCAAGCGTGATAGCCTGACGCAGACTCATACGGTAGTGCAGGGCTTCATAGCTGGCGGTTTCCGGAGGCTCGGCTTCGGGCCAGTCGAACTCCCAGGCCTTGAGTTGCGGCAGCGCCATGCCGGCGGCCAGTTTCGATACCTCTGCCAGGTGCAGGTCGGCTTCAGTGGCCATACGAGAAAAGAAGTCTGCCACGGGCTGATTGTGATGGCCCGTCATGACGTCAGCCAATTCCAGGTAGCGCTCATGGGCCTCAGACTCCAACTCCACCGAGTGGGCGAGGAACCGCATAAGGTGCGCGTTTGCCATGCTTATACCTCGAAAGACGCGGCCACTCGTGCCAGCATATTTACCCGGCCATCCGGGTGATAATCGGCCGCCAGGGCGGTGGGGGACACGTGGACAACCCTCCACCGACGGCAGTTATCGCGATGGACAGCTGTTGTTTTCTCATACGCAAAAAGCCATACAGGGGACTTGTATAGCATACTGATACTATAACAATACTGAACCGTGCTCCCGAATTTTCTGCCGCTTGCTTGAGCTAGACCAGGTTTTTGGCAAATTAGCCGCATCGCATACCAGAAATTTTCCAGCCCGGTTTCAAGCGACGGACTTACTGCAATCGCCAGACGCACAACCTCCACTTCTCCACGACCCAATGCTTCAACCTACTAACAGTGGAAAAATTCGAATTTATTCCAACGCTAGAAACCGTTAAAGTACCAAAATTGCGCTAAGAGTTACGTCCCCAAAAAAGCTCAAACGCACCACATTTTTGTTATCAAGCCTACAGTAAGGCATCGGTGTGTCGCTGTTATGCCGGGTGCTGCCAACGAAGTAGAGCGATGTCCAAATTATTAGTGATAATTGGATTTTTGAATACTCTCAAACGGAGCACTTTTTCAGGCTCTTTTTTTGGGAGAAGGAAGCGACAGTAAATGCTATTAGATGGAATATTGACGACAGGTTTGACACGACAACAGGTGGAATTAGTCATCAACGACCTCGCACATCTACGTTTAATCGCAGATTTAGAGCTGTCACCCAAGTACCCGGATTTTGATGGTAAACCCTATCCCTTAGGGCGCTGCAAAGAAATTCGCGACAAAGTATTTTCTCTACTTCAAGAACGCTTGAAAATGGCGCAGCAACCAGGGCTGGTGTTAATTAGACAGCAGCTCGAAAAGGGCATTGGCTTGGAAAAAAAGTGGGGATCACTACGAGACGAATATTTTCAAAATGCGATGTTATTAGGAGATTGGTACATCGATGTATCAAACGATACGGTTAACCCTAATAAGCCAAGAGTGGAAATGCTGCCACTCAATGAAGCAAACTTTACCGCAATCTCCAGTTTTGAGCAGTTTGTGAAAGTGGCCCGTCCTTACTGGGGAGTAGAGGTCTATCAAAATGACGTCTTGCCAGCGCTGGCACCTCTGTTGCCGCTACTCTGTGTCAATGGCAGAGGCAAAAGCCGATTAGGTTATGCCAGTTCTGATATGTTCTCTTTGGCGATGAACAGCCAATTTACCGCTTCAAAACGTATTTTGTCTTCTCTGCCAGCCCCGCCAAAAAACGTGGCTGATAAATGGCGAAAGCTCTTGGGTGAATTACCCCAAAATGATTTATTACATGATCAGGGAGATCCACTCGAGTACTGCGAGGAGTATAAAGACAAGCAATACTATTTGGATAAGACAATTTGTGAGCGAGTTTTGGCTGCGTATTTCCTGCTACCCACAAGCCTGTAGTCAGTAACGACTCTGTCGAAGTCCTGCAGATAGGACACAACATTGCGCGAAGTGAGCCTGTTGTTTCCCAGTGAAATGCTTAGTTGGGTTTATGCGACAACGCTTGAACAATATTCCGAATAGTAAGCAGTTTGTCAAGGTAGACAGCGGGGGCCCTTCCTTTGAAAATCTTTGCTAATACATACGCCAGATTGCCGAACTTCGTGTGGTGCTCTGACATCCACTCAGTGGATCTGTCCCTGGGGTCTATGTATATGCCTTCCAGTGCTGATTCCTGTTCAAGGGCTGCAAGTTTTTCGGCTCTCATGAATGTATATTTTTTGATTTCCCTGGGTAGCACCGTGTACAGTCTTATGTCATCGAGGTGCAGATCAGCGCGACATATTTATAGTCCCACCAGCCATAAAAGAAGAGAGAGCAGAGAACCAGATAAAGCAATGCCAGATGGGGGCGGCTACTTTTTCCGATAGCATAGTAGCCGAATTGCGTTGCAGGGAGAAAAAGGTAAAGGAACTCAAAGGAGTAAAAAGCAACGGCCTTATCCCAACTGATTATTTGTGGCGCAGTGATTGGCAGGAATAGTAGCAGAGGTCCGTCTCTGCGGTCTCGAAAAGCGACAAATTGGAGGTTTGCCTAGCGCACGAAGCCTTTCGTCATCAACATAACGTGTTCAGGATGTGAACTGCGTTTGAATTGGCCGGTATGACTTTAAGTGAGAGTTTGCTAGGCTGTTGACTAATAGTCAGTTGATTGAAATACAGGGGTACTGATGCCCTCATTAATTACATCATTGATAAGCGCTATGGGTTCTTCGAAATCGCTCTGTTTCATGTTTGTTCTAGCCAGCACCATATTGATTTCTGCGTGTAGCAGCGATGGGTCCAGCCCGGTAGAGCCACCAGAGCGGCAAGATATGGATATTGATGGCGATGGATTGGTCAATATCGAAGATTCCGATGTCGATGGTGATGGACTGCTTAATAGTGTCGACCCGGATATTGATGGCGATGGCATTGCAAATGATGAAGATTCCACACCTCTGGGCGCTTTTGGCGGGTCCGGCGCGCCGCCCGCAGAGCCCGTTGAGTGGGTTTGCAGTGGAGACAGTAACACTGCGTTGCCAGTGGTTGAGCCAGACCTTGTGGCGGAAGCCGGGGAGAATGGCTCACCCGGGGAAAGTTGCTTTCCCGATCCAGAACAGGATGTCGATAGCGATGGCACGCCGGATTGGCAAGATCTGGATATTGACGGCGATGGTGTGGTCAATAGTGAAGACCCCGATGTGGACGGCGATGGGCTAAGTAACAGTGCCGACCCTGACATTGATGGAGATGGCATTGCAAATAGCATGGATGGCGCAGCCTTTGGCGGGCTGATGTCGAGTGCCCCACCGCGTTTCGTGCAGTTTTTCTATGATCCAAATACAGAACATGGTGGCCAACTCTTCTGCAATGGAGTTGCTCAAGAGAAGATAGTCCCGACTTCTTGCGCGATGGGAGCGAGCGGCCTGACCATAAGCCGGGAGCGCTGGGACGGCAAGGAAGCCCTGCTTGCCGAAAATGGTGAAATCACGGGGGCTTGTGGCGGGTCGGTTGTTGCCGACATTAGCGTCACGGGCGCGTATCAGTTGAGACCTACCTGTACAAAGCCCGTGGCCAAAGATCCCGAGCCGCGTCAGGATGCCAACGGGGCTGTCCTTGTCGATGAATGGTTTACGGATCTGCCCTGGCACCAGAAATTGAGTACCCTGGACAGTAACGTTATCGACGTGCCTTTTGTTTTGCCATTCGCCGCGTTACCACGGACGGCTTGTCCGTCGGCCGTCACGCCAACCGACAAAGCCCGCTGCATGTTGCGCTACGGTATTGTGAACGTAATGGCAATGCACCGAACGGATACCCGTTACAAACCCGGGGAAGCTGATGAGGGGCAGGATTGTGGCGACAATGAATGCGTCGAGGTAAAGTTTGAAGTGCAGCGTTTACATACGCTAACGGATAATCCTGAAGGATACGCCGCTGACACTATTAGAAACAACGCGTACGAATACCCCAGCCCCACCGCTCCTGGAAAGACCATTCGAGTGCCAAGCCTTGGGTTTGCCATAACTGAAGCTACGATCTTTGCACCCTGGCGCCCCTGGTACATGGGGCATTATTGCGGTGTAGATCGCGCTGACTACATCGATGCGGTGTGTTACGACGACTATTTTACCACTCAGTTACAAGCACCTGCTGACTCGGCTGCGAACCAGTTTTGGCTGCGCGATTATCCGGCCATATTTGAGCCACAGGATACGAAACCGGGATACACCCGGTTCTGCCAGAGTGGAAATACGTCTTGTTCCATGTTCCTCGGCAAAGTGGATTGGTTACTCGACGCATCGGAACCGCAGGTGGTCGGGTGCATCAGGGACGGCGGCGAGAGTGAGGATCCTGTAAGGAAATGTCAGGATGAAGTCAATGCAAGCACCCAGAGGCTCGACGCCCAGTTCAATAAGTCCTTAAGCAAGTATTCTGATCAAGGACGTTATCCGTGGGCGGAGAGCCCTGATAACAATCCAGGGGCGGCGATAGCTACCAATCCCTCCATCGGCTTTTACAAACTGGAACGCTTTGAGGAAAGCGGTGGCGGTTCCATACCTTCCTCACAGTTCAGGGCGCCTGGGTATGTGTTGCCCAGGGAGTGCAGCAAAACGGATTTTGCCGAGGCCAGGCGCGGTAGCAGCGCGGCAATAGGGCGTTTAAAGAACTGTGCGGTCAATTTCGAAATTCATACCAGCGGCTTTCACGAGATATGGAAAGAACTCTACGGTGGTGGCGAACTCGCGGGAAGCGATGTCGAAGAAATATCCAGAGTGTTGCCCGGTTTCGAGGCCAATCAATACGGCAGAACCATGTTTATGTACGCCGGAGTAGCTGAACAGAAACTCCCCGTGTCCTTCAGGCTGCTTGATGACGGTATGTCAATTTTTGACAAGATGTATGGTTCGAGCGTTTATACGCAGTACTTGCCGATGGTTAACCCGGCAGATCACACGCTCGCGACCCGGTCGTATGGCAACAATTTTTGGCATGCCTTTTTTATGAGCAATCACATGAACCAGACCCCGGATCATTTTATTCGCGGTATCCGGGGGCGTACGCTGTGGCACAACGAATACCGCTCCAAAATCATGTACCAATCGACCGAACTGGAGAACAAAGACAAGAACACCCGGTTCGAGGGTACTTTGGAGCACGTCGATTTCCCGGCCGGATTTCAGGTGAGCAATCACGAATCGCCCTTTCACGGCAATACCTGCGATTCGTGTCATATTCGAAATGGTAGCGGTATTCCATTGATGCCCAATGGTAAACTGCCAAAAATCCACGTCGATCGTGGTATGGAGGAAATTTTCAAGATCAACGGGCGCGACTATACCTACACAAATCGAGAACTACCCTCGATGAAAATGGTGTTGTTTGACCCGACGGCAAAGTCAGGGCGGCTCGAACAGTGTGATGTTGCTGGGCAAGCGATGCCGGGGTCAGCCGAATCTCCGCCTGATCAGTACTACTCCAGCAAGGTTATGAATTTTTACGGTAACAGCTTTCACGTCAATCAATCGGGTGGACTGCCGACCTACAACATGGCCTATACACCGATCACCGACGACAGCGGGTTTGAGGTGGTAGCGGACGAAGACCCGCGTAAGCCTCAGGGTCGCGATGTCGCCTACCAACCGATGAGGGTCGAAATATCCGGCATCAGGGCAGATTCGCGCTGTAAAAGTGCGAGCGATATCAAAGCTAATCCGGGAGTTGATGACAGTCGTTGGCCTGCGAGTTGCGCCGATGTCTCCGGAGATGCCGTCGGCCAGGCAATTGCCAGTGGTGAAATTGGCTTCATGCACCTGCTGGGTCGGCGGCTGGGCAATACACCCCTGATAGAAATGATTCCAGACCAAACAATTTTGGCAGCGCAGCGCGCACAGCGCACTGCGAGCACCATTAACCTCGCCGGGTGTTATGGGTTGACGGCTGGTACCCGACGCATTAAGCCCGGTGTATCGGAGTACCGGCGTTGCGAGACGAAAAAAGTGGGAGCGAGCAAGGACGATTGCTATATCAGTCGATGGGGTTGGATCGGTGATAGGGCCTCCCTGGAGGATCAAATTGCAAACGCGGCAGTGGTGGAAATGAACATCACCTCAAAAGAAGGTGAGAAAGCGATCCATGAGAACGAAGCGGATCCAGGGAAACTGGTCAGATACAGCCAGGCATTGTGTAGCCCAGCCGACGCCAACTGCAGTTCGGCCAATGCCAACTCCGATGTTACGGAGCAGGAAATCGCGGATATGGCCACCTACCAACGCTGGATAGGCATTCCACAACGGTCCGAGTACCAGGTCTCCAGCGCGGCTGTTCAGCGCGGTGAGACAATCTTTAAAGACGAGCTGCAATGCAGCACTTGCCACGTCATCAGCAAAATTTCCTTTGTCGAGTACGACAACATCCTGCCGGACGAGGAGAGAGCCAGTTTAAAAAAATTGCAGATTCAATCTGGCGGCGCAGCGGATTATCCTTTCATATCCTATCTCGGCACAGATTTACTATTGCACGACATGGGCTATTTGTCTCAAATAGCCCGCGCACCATCCAATGTAACAATCCGAAATAGCGACGGCACGGTAAAAGAAGAATACACAGCCTATGTACAACGAATACGAACACCGGCGTTGAAGGGGTTGCGTTTCAACCGATTTGTGACTGACTCTAATCACAACGCAAAAACGGGTGTGGGTTGCGATTTTCTGCTGCACGATGGTAGAGCATGTGATGCTATCGAGGCCGCCTATTTACACGATGGTCCCGCGGTCAAAGAGCTCGGCATGATTGGCAAGTTGAATAACCTGTCAACTCAGGACATGAAGGCCCTGCGAGCTTTCTTGTATTCGCTTTAGTGGGCCGCAAAAATTTCGCGAGCACCCACGACGGTTGGCCTGGGGCTTGTTCTATCTGCAACCAAAGATCGCCTTTATCCAGACTCGATGGCAAAAAAGGCTACAGAAGTAAATAGAGAATATCGCATACAGTGATCATATTTTCTGCTAGTTTTGGTTTCAAGCGGTAATAACCTGCGAGCCACTGTATAACGAAAACAGGCCCCCCATGCGTTTTGTTCAACGACTTTTGATAATCTGTAGTGCACTCATCATTTTTTCCTCCTTGCTGGTAATGATCGGGTGGTTTGCGAGTATTGAAGCCTTTAAATCGCTTATTCCCGGCATGGCTTCAATGAAATTCAACACTGCATTATGCTTTCTGCTGTCGGGTATCGCCTTGTGGTACTCAGGAGCGGCGAGTATAACGACCAGACCTTTGTTTATTGTCCGGCTTTGCACCCTCACCATCTTAGCCATCAGCAGCCTGACCTTTATTGAGTACCTTGCCCATCTGGACCTGTACATAGACCAGTTATTTATCCGTGATGAGGCATTGACGCCTATGCCCGGCCGAATGTCACTGGCGACAACCCTGGCCTTTCTGCTGACTTGCGGCGCCCTGCTTACCCTGAACAGTAAAAGTCACACTGCTATTGCCGCCTCCCAATCGTTTGCTGTAATAGTAACTATGTGTGGGTTGCTTGGCTCAATCGGCTATATCTTTGGCACGCAATCAATCTATTCACTGTTTCTATTTTCATCCATGGCCGTGGACACCGCTATTTTGTTTATGGTGCTCGGCATCGGACTTCTTGCCGTGCGACCACAGCGGGGGGTTATTGCTGTATTCAACAACCCCTATATCGGTGGCAGCTTTATCCGATCCATTTTTGTGATAATTCTCAGCCTGACTATTTTGGTTGGCTGGTTGATTATCAAGGGTTCCAGATCTGGCTTCTATTCCGATGAGATGGGAATTGTCATATTCGCCTGCTTCTCGATCGCTGCCATTCTCGCCATCACCTGGTGGCTGGCCAGGCTGCTTAACAGTTTTCAGGCGCAGGTCATCAGTCAGAACACGTGGTTGGTAGAGCGCGAGCGGGAATTGAATGAGCTGCGTATTGCCCTTGATGAACATTCACTTGTTGCCATTACGGATCCAAAGGGAAAAATCACTTACGCCAATGACAAGTTTTGCAAGATATCACAATATTCACGAGAGGAACTGATTGGTAAGGACCACAGAATTATCAATTCAAAGTATCATTCGAAATATTTTTTTGAGCAGCTGTGGACTTCCATTTTGAATGGCGATGTGTGGACTGGAGAAATCAGGAACAAGGCCAAGGACGGTAGTTATTATTGGGTAGACACAACCATAGTCCCCTTTTTATCTAAGGAGGGTAGACCTACCCAGCATGTTGCAATACGCACAGACATCACCAAGCTCAAAAATATTGAAGAACAGCTGCATGCAAACCGTGTGGAGCTGGAAAATGCAATGGATTCCGCAAGTTTGGCACCCTGGGAGTACACCCTGTCTACTGACAGTTTTACCTGGAATGATCGTATCTATGCCTTATTTGGTTCGAGTGTAGAGAAGGAAGGTGGTTACACCATGTCCTCAGAGCGCTATATCAACACCTTTTGCCATCCGGACGACCAGATTCTGGTCGCAACAGCTGTCGGCGATGCTTTGAAAGCCAAGGAAATTGGGCATATTTTGACTCTCGAATACAGAATCATTCGTGCTGACACTGGCGAGACAAGAGACATGTTTGCCCGTTATCAATTTGCATGTGACGGGGCGGGTACGGTCACAAAAGGCTGGGGATCACATCAGGACTTTACCGAACGTAAAAAGCTGGAAGTGGATCTGCAGACTAGCGAAAATCAGCTCATACAAGCCATGGAAATTGCTGACATGGCATCGTGGTCATATCACGTGGCGGACAGGGAATTTACCTTCAATGAGCGCTATTTTCTGCTTCTCGGAACGAGTTCTGAAATCGAGGGTGGACACACATTAACTGACATCCGTTATATAGAGGATTTCTGTCACCCTGATGACCGCGCCAGAATTCGGCAAGAAATCGTGAAAGGTATATCCAGCCCGAAGAGCGATCAGACATTCAAAATAGAGTACCGGATCATCCGCAAGGATGATGATTCAGTGCGGGATGTTGTTGTGCAATACCAACGAATATTTGACGACAATGGGGCACCGGTGACTGCATGGGGAGCAATACAGGACATTACCTCGCGCAAGAGTATTGAGCGGGAACTGGAAGCTGCGCGCAAGACCGCAGATATAGCCAATCGCGCAAAAAGTGCCTTCCTCGCCAATATGTCTCATGAAATACGTACTCCCCTCAACGCCATTTCGGGCCTGGTAGAGTTACTCAATCATCCCGCCGACGAGACTGAACAGACTAAAACCCTGCGTCTTACACAGGAGTCAGTAAACGCACTGACTGGCATCATTGACGATGTACTCGATTTGTCCAAAATCGAGGCGGGGATGCTGGATATTCGTCCTGAATTTATTGCCATACAGAAAAATGTTGAATCCGCATTAGAAATATTTTCCAGTAGCGCCAGCGCCAAAAATCTGAGTTTGCAGGCCTATTTTGATAGCGACATTCCAGCAATGCTCAAGTGTGACCCTCTCAGGCTTAGACAAGTCCTGTCCAACTTGTTGGGGAACGCGATCAAGTTTACTCAAAGCGGCGGGATTGAACTGCGTGTTTCATTGATAGAGAAGAAAGAGAACACGGTTGTAGTCAAGATCGACCTTAGCGATACGGGCATTGGTATAAGCGAGGCAGCGCAGGGGCGCATATTTCAGCCCTTCGTGCAGGCGGAAAATGACACCACTCGCCTCTTCGGTGGTACCGGCCTCGGGCTCTCAATATCTCGCCGCCTGGTGGAACTGATGAACGGCAAGCTCACAGTGAGAAGTGAACTGGGAAAGGGCACAACCATGACGGTTGTGCTGGAGCTGGAGTTTGATGTTAGTGAACCCCTTGCCCGCACAGAAGAGCCTGCAAAACGAATAGTAGACGATAGTTTAGGCGATTCACTAAATGTCGACAAAAAGCATAGAGTGCTTATTGCGGATGACAATATTATTAACAGAGAGGTATTGGGCCGACAACTGAAGATACTCGGGTTTATCGTTGATGACGCGGAGGACGGTGTTGATGCACTTACTCGGTGGCGCGAGCACCAAAGCGAGTACTCTATGCTTATTGTCGACTGCCACATGCCTGAAATGGACGGTTTTGAACTAACCCGTACTATTCGGCTTGCTGAAGCAGACAACAATAGCGCTCCGATCATCATCATCGGTTATACCGCAAATGCAATGACAGATTCTCGAGAGCAATGTCTTCATGCCGGCATGAACGATGTTCTGATCAAACCCGTGAAGTTGGAGCAGCTTGAGTCTATTCTGAGAATATGGCTGAAATCCATCTCCTCTTCCGAGCAAGCAGGGGCTGAAACTCAAGCTTTGGGTGAGACCCCTGTCAATCGTCAGGTATTGTCGGAGATTTCGGGTGGAGACATGGCTTTCAGCCAGCACTTCCTGATCCTGTTTCAGCAGTCCCAGCACAGTGAGTTGAACCTGCTTGCCTCACTTCTGGCCAAAGGTGAGTTTACCGAGATTGCTCGCCTGGCCCATCGGCTGTCGGGAGCATCGGGTTCAATCGCCGCCATTGTATTGCAGGGCATTTGCACACAAATTGAGGAGGCAGCCAAGGAAGAAGACCGAAAGCTGCTGATTGTATATCTGCCTGAACTCAAACTCGAAACAGAGCGTCTGATCTCCTATATATCAAGCAACCAGTTAAAGTAGACCCGTCTTTGTAACGTCCCTCCGGATGGTCTTTGTTCGGCTATCTCTCATAAAGCTGGACACGCAGTCCGTAAACTCCAGTGGATTCTCCATATGTATAGAGTGAGCGCGGACGTCCTTGCGAGTACCCATCTGGAAACGCGTTCGGGATGGCGGATCGTGCAGTTCAGGGCTACAAATCCACCCATGGAGTGTCCCAGCAAAGTGACGGATGGAAGCTCCAGGTAATTGATCAGTTCGATGCAGTCATCGGCCATATGTTGAATATGGGGTTTCGGCATCCTGGGGGATGTGTTCTACCCGTACCTCTGTTGTCCAGAGTAATAACGAGGAAATGCCGGGGGAAGGCTTTCCACTATGGGTTACCAACTCTGGGATTCACTGGCAAGGCCCGTGATCAGCAAGAGTGGCTCCCCTTCCCCATGGCATTCATAGTACAGGTCAACACTATTGATATCTGTGCTGGGCATTTGGCGACTACTCCTGCGATTGGGGGTCAGGGCATGCTTTTTCATGCATTATGGTGCAACGTTGCCAGGCTTGCATTGCCCGACCAAAAAAATTCGAATATCGAAGGTATGTGATCTGCCTAGTATGCCCATATACGTGGTATCTGGGGGCAGCATCGTTTACCTTTTAGAAGAAAAAATTGCACAATGAGTTTGGTGCAGAAAGTAATACTTTCCCCGTACTGTGTCGGGGCGTGACCCATCAAAACCGGATAGAGATATGTTCATTAATCATCGAGAAACCATTAATCAGGTTCGCAATACCGTCGAACAAATTTGTGGAGACTTCCCGGGAGAGTACTGGCGAGCGAAAGATCGGGAGCGTGAATATCCAGGCGAATTTGTTCAGGCACTGACGGATGCGGGGCTTTTGGCCTGTCTCATTCCGGAGCTGTACGGGGGTAGTGGCCTGTCACTTGGGGTCGCATCCGAAATCCTGAAAGCTATCCACGAATTTGGTGGCAATGCTGGTGCATGTCATGCTCAGATGTACACTATGGGGACGCTGCTGCGCTACGGCAGTGAGGCACAAAAAAAGCAGTACCTGCCAGGCATTGCCAGCGGCGACACACGCTTGCAGGCATTTGGTGTGACTGAGCCCACTGCCGGGACTGATACCACCAGTATATCAACCATGGCGGTACGCGATGGCGACAAATACATCGTAAACGGTCAAAAGGTCTGGATTTCTCGAGCGGAGCATTCCGACCTGATGATTTTATTGGCGCGTACCACTCCGCTCAGTGAGGTCAAGAAAAAATCCGATGGTTTGTCGGTGTTTATCGTCGATATGAAACAGGCAAGACAGCAGGGCATGACTATCCGGCCGATCCGTACGATGATTAATCACGCCACCACTGAACTGTTCTTTGAGAATGTACCGGTGTCGGTAGCGAATCTGATCGGAGAGGAAGGCAGAGGCTTCAAATACATATTATCGGGGATGAATGCTGAGCGTATTTTGATTGCATCCGAATGTATAGGCGACGCGCGCTGGTTCACCAGGACGGCATGTAACTACGCCAACGAACGACAGGTCTTCGGGCGCCCTATTGGCCAAAACCAGGGTGTACAGTTCCCAATTGCGCGAGCCTACGCGCAGACGGAAGCCGCCGAGTTGATGGTGCAAAAAGCGGCGAATCTTTATGACGCAGGGAAAAATTGTGGCGCGGAGGCCAATATGGCAAAAATGCTGGCCTCCGAGGCATCCTGGGCAGCGGGGGATACCTGCCTGCAAACCCACGGCGGTTTTGGCATGGCGGAAGAATATGACGTGGAACGCAAATTGCGTGAAACGCGCCTTTACCAGATTGCGCCGATTTCAACCAATCTGATTCTGGCCTATCTCGGTGAGCATGTACTGGGCATGCCACGCTCTTACTAGTTTTGACTATATGGCGTGGTCGCCGTGGTGGGAGAAAAAGACGCGACGGTTTTTGCGATTGATGCAGTGCATGAAAGAAAACGGAAACTGACGAATATGGATAGCGCAAACGAAGAAGGCCCCTGGGTCGAATACATCGGCACTAAGGCGCAAACAATCGAAATCGTGAATCGCCGGGATCTCGCCGGGCTTGCAGGGGTTCTGGGCTATCCAATACCGCTTAAAGAGGGTAGGCATGTACTGCCGTGGCCAGATAACGACGTGCCACCTTTCGCACACTGGCTTAACGCCAATCCGAATGTAACACGCAGCAAGTTGGGTGCGGACGGCCATCCGGCGCTGGGCGGGTTTATACCAAAGTTCGCTTTTCCCCGGAGGATGTGGGCGGGTAGCCAGGTGACCGTCTATGCGGCTTATGGAATCGATCAACCGGTGACCCACCGAAAATCCATCGAGTCAATTACGCCGAAAAATGGGCGCAGTGGCAATATGATTTTCCTTACAATGTTGCATGAATTCTATGTCGATACGCAGTTGCTCGTAAGAGAGGTCCAAAACCTTGTCTATCGCGAAAAATCCACTTCCGCAGCTACTATTCCAGACGTTATGACAGCCGCAGAAGTTAACGCGTTGTTTGATTATGACTGGTGCGAAACCATAACCCCGGATCCCGTTTGGCTTTTTCAGTATTCAGCCGTCAGCTTTAACGGACACCGCATTCATTACGACCGTGATTATGCGACTCAGCAAGAGCATTATCCGGGCTTGCTGGTGCAGGGGCCGCTGTGCGCCACACTGCTGCTGAATCTATATCAGAAAAATAATCCCGATAAACGCATCACTGCATTCGACTGCCGAGTGGTAGCGCCGATTTACGATAATGCCGACTTCTTCATCTTTGGCGCTGCGACAGAGGCTGGCGCTGATTTATGGGTCGCGGGCCCAGATGGACAACAATGTATGACTGTATTTGTTCGCGCAGAGAAATAGGCTGGCATTGCTCGAGCACCCCACGGCGCCCTGGAGTGCCGAGATAGTAACAACAAGTTCCCAAAGGGCCAACAGCCACTGAGTGCTCCCGCCTATTGGCCCTGCTGTCAGTTTTTATGACTCCAGCAGATCCTGCTTCTTCAGCCAGTTTGCACATATTGGTGCGGCCTCAATAATACTTGACGAGCTCTGGCTTTACTGCTGAAATGAACGACGTTCACATAAGCGGTGTTCATACCCCGGTTTGGTGTACACCGATGCCATCTTGAAGGATGTGAGCGTCGATATTGGGAATCTTGTGCTGTGCTACGGCGATCACAAGGGACTTCCCGCGCTGCGCGAAATAATAGTGGCAGAGGTGGCCAGTCTCAATGCAGAACAGGCGCTGGTAACAGTGGGGGCGGCGGCTGCGCTCTTTATCGTTGCTACTTCGTTACTCGAAGCTGGTGATGAATTGATAGTGGTGCGCCCAAATTACGCTACCAATATCGAAACCCCGAGGGCAATCGGCGCCTGTATTCATTTTGTCGATCTCGAATTTGACCTCGGCTTTTCCCTGGACGTGGAAGCGGTTGCCAGGGCGATCATGCTCAGGCTCACTATGCTCTGCATTACGTGATGTGATTGCTGCGCCTGCTTCACCACAATTATCACCATGATGAGAGGGATCATTAGCAGCAGAACCTGCTGCAAACTTACCAGCAGCAGTTTGAAAAAGGGGGTTTGTCGTCGACTGAGTATTCAAGTCCTGGGGCTCGGCTCAAAACGGCATATCCTTGGGTTGAGTCGTTCAGCTCGGGCGGCGCAATTTCCATATTTCATACATGTCGGGCCAGATATGTCAATTCGGGCAAAGCGCCAGATGTACAGTTTGGCGCTGGAATCTGACGCCCTTTTTTGGCCGTTCTCAACACTGCATTTCTGCCCGTTCTGGGTTTCAATGTAAGTTCAATAATCCCTTTATCAGGAGGCTGGAGTCGGACATGAGTGAATACTTCGAGTGCACCAAGGTCGGATTGGAGTTTCTCGACCAGACCAGGAATGTGTTTAAAGCGGAAGAGATAGTACGGGCAACGCCGGAGCAGATCTTTGAAGTGTTTGAAGATGCGCATGCCTGGACGGTGTGGGCCCTGCCTATCCAAAAGGTTGAATGGACCTCGCCCAGGCCGTTTGGTGTGGGTACCACCCGCACTGTGTCCATGATGGGAGGGATGGATGGCTATGAGGAATTTGTCGCCTGGGAGCGAGGTAAACGTATGGCCTTCTCCTTTGTCGGTTGTAATAAGGACGCAACTGAAAAATTTCTTGAAGACTATCGCGTCACTGATCTCGGTGACGGGCAGTGCAAAGTGGAATGGTATATGGCCATGGAGACGCGCGGGTTTTCCCGGCATGTGATGTGGATGACGCGCCCGGTGATGCGCATGGCAAACAAACGCATGTTCCGTAAGTTCAAGCAGTACACAGAAAAATATGCTGCCAGCGGGGATACTGCAGCTCCGTCTGCCTGACTTTGGGCGGGCGCTGCAGAGGCGAAAGTTGTGTTATCTTGGCGCTATGATAGCTATCTTTGTTAAAGCTGCTGTCCGCGTTCTATGGGTGAGCATACTGACCATTCCGGCTCTGGTATTGGCTGTGGATAGTGAAGACGTTCGCCGGCAGATTGAGATCTTGGGTGTGCCGGGCACTGTCAGCAATATTCACGGTGTCCGTAATGTTCCCGCGCTTGTTGACCTCTACAGTGAGCGTCAGTACCGGCCGCTGTGGTTTGCCAACGGGCCGCTGACACTGATGCGAGCAGCACTCATTGCGGAAGTTGAGGCCTCCGCTGGCCACGGCTTCGGGTCCAGGCGCTACCACCTGAAGGCGCTGACCGGGCAGGACTTACCCGCTGCCCAGCTGGAAGTTCTGTACACCGACGCTTTGCTCTCCCAGGCCCACGATCGCTATACCGGCGTTCTCGACAGCACGGATGACGACTGGTTTATACAGCGTGAGCCGCTGGATACCATAGCATTTCTGCGCTCCCTGGTTGATCAGCGCTCGGACATCCGCCCCGCGCTGCACGCGCTGTGGCCCAGGCACCAGGAATACTGGGCACTGGTTGAAAAGCGCGCAGCACTGGCGGCGCAGGAAGAAGTCTATGCCGAGGCAGTACCGGCGGGTTCGCTGCTTCGCCCGGGTGACAGTGGGCCCCGCGTGCAACTGTTGCAACAGCGCCTGTTGGGTCCCGGCGAATACTCGGGAGTGTTTGATTCCAGTCTCAAGGATGCTGTGACTGGGTTTCAGCGCTCCGCGGGCCTGGAGGCGGATAACATTGTTGGAGAGGCTACATTGGAAGTGCTCAATGCCAACCGTTTCTCCTGGATAGATCGTCTGGACGCCAATCTGGAGCGCTGGCGCTGGCTGCCAAGGCAAATTCCTTCAACCTACATCAGCGTCAATATAGCGGCCTTTCGCTTGCGCGTTATCGAAGATGGAGAGCCTGAGTTGGGCATGGATGTGATCGTCGGGCGCCCGTATCGCCAGACACCCATTTTTACCGAAACCTTGAAATATCTGGTTTTTTTCCCTTACTGGAATGTGCCCTATAGCATCGCCACCAAGGACAAGTTGCCGCTGCTGCGCACAGACGCGGAGTCGTTGGCTCAGGCGGGATACGAAGTGCAGCTGCGGGGTGACACAGCATTTCAGGCGGTTAACCAGGTAGAGTGGAGTACTATCAAGCCAGGAGAATTCACCTTGCGCCAACGTCCGGGCCAGAAAAACGCGCTCGGTACCGTGAAGTTCATGCTGCCCAATCCTCACAGTGTTTATTTGCACGACACCCCTGACAAGGCGCTGTTCAGTAAAACCGAGCGCATCTTTTCCTCTGGTTGTATCCGCCTTGCCGAGGCGCAGAAACTGGCGGACTGGGTGTTGAACTACGACCACAACAAGTACCTGGCGGACCTCGATCGGCTGTTGGCGAGCGGGCCCAGTACTACTGCCTATCTGGCTCGGCCCATACCGGTTTACCTGGTGTATTTCACAGCTTTTCGAGAGGGCGATGCTGTTGTCTTCAGGCGCGATGTATATGAACGCGATGAGCGAATCGTGAGAGCACTTAGATCTGCAGGCGACCCTGTGTGAAGACGACGCCCATTGTATTGGCGCTATTATTATCGATCTTTCCCGCGATGGTTCACGGCTGGGATTCCCGCTTGTTGCAGCAGCCGGTACTGGTCGACGGACTGGCCATCAGTTACCCGGTATTTGCCGTATATCGCATGTCCGGAACCCGCTTGGCATTGAGCGCCGAGGGCGGTATTGAGCTGGTTAATGCACTCCCCGGGGCCGCGGCGGCGAGCGTCAGCACCGCCGGCGGTCTGGATGAATTGGTGGTGCCAGCGCAATCGGGCTGGCATCGCTACCGCCTGGCTAACAAGGCCACGGGTGAAGAGTTACTGCTAAATGTATTCGCTGTAGTGCCCTACAAGAAACTGGATGCCAGCGGCTATCTGGATGATTACAGGGTTGGCCAGTATCCCAAAGAGCGCTTACGTAAACTGGATATCTACGACCCGCCAGCGGGATTTGTGCGGATCACCGAAGCGGATAAGGCGATGCTTGTCAGCCCGAATTTCACCGTCGGGCAGTTTCCATCAAAGCAAAGTGGAGAGTATCCCAAGTACCTGGTGTTGCGCTCGGCGCTGCTGATCAAGCTGGAGCGTATTCTCCGGGCGCTCAACGAAGCAGGCCATAGCATAGGCAGCTTTCATGTGATGAGTGGTTATCGCACACCGTTCTACAACAAGTCTATTGGCAATGTGGAGTACAGCCGTCACCTGTGGGGTGGCGCGGCAGATATCTACGTAGATGAAAATCCCCGAGATGGTTACATGGATGACCTCAACCACGACGGCGTGGTAAACAAGCAGGATGCCGAGTGGCTGGCCGACTTTATTGACGGTATGTCACGCATGCGAGCGTTTACAAATCTTGGGGGTGTCGGCATTTATGGCAGCAATTCGGCCCACGGACCATTTGTGCATGTGGATGTGCGAGGTTTTCGCGCACGCTGGTGACTTGGGCAAGCGGCGTCATTCTGGTGGTGATTGCGGCTGACCGCAGTCTGTGCTGCAGTGCCGAAATCTGCTGGTAGGCGCTGGCCTGGTTTAACAGCAGTAGTAAAATTGGAGGAAGTCGAATGTGGTCCAAAATAGCTGTGAGTATGTCGTTTCTGTTTGGCGCCGCCGGGCTGTCAGCTGAAGTCACGGCAGAAACCGATCTTTTAATGACGGGCTTCCCACCGCCGCCAGAACTTCGGGTCACCACTGAAAATTTTATGCAGGAACCCTATAACCGTTGGGCCTTTCAGCATATACGCGAGCTAATGCCGACGCGCGATGTGTATCGCGGTGCCGCTGCTCCCGAGGATATGCCGCGCAGTCCGATTGCCCTGGAGCAGCTGGAGTTTAAGCTACTTGATGGGCGCAGCCTCACCCTTGACAGCTGGTTGGAGGCATCGGGGGCCGATTCATTCCTGGTATTGCACCGCGGCAAGCTGGTGTATGAACGTTATCTGAACGGCATGCAGGCACACACCCAGCATCAGATGTTTTCCGCGACTAAATCGTTTATCGCCACCCTGGCGTTAATGCTTATCGATGAGGGGAAACTGGATACAGGCAAACAAGTGCGGGCCTATTTACCGGAGCTGACTCGCAGTGCGTTCGGCGACGCCACGGTGCAGCAGATACTGGATATGACAACCAGTATTACCTTCAGCGAAGAGTACACCGATCGCGAGGCCGACATCTGGAAATACGGCTATGTGTTCAGTATTGGTGGCAAACCACCGGGGAGTTACGCTGGTCCGCGCACCATTTACGATTACCTGCCCACCCTGAAAAAGTCGCAGGCTCCGCATGGCGAGGCGTTCCACTACGTGACGCCGAATACCGATGTACTCGGTTGGATTGTCAGCCGGGTCTCCGGCCAAAGCAACGCTGTGATGCTGTCCGAACGCATCTGGCAGAGGCTTGGCGCTGAGCGTGATGGCTACTTCTGGCTGGAGGGCAGTGGTGTGGAGATGGCCGGGGGCGGGCTGAATATTACCGCCCGCGACGCGGCCCGTTTTGGTCAGACTGTTTTGCAACATGGACAATTCAACGATCAACAGATTATCCCGCAGAGGGTTGCTGAACGTATTCTGCAGCCGGGTAACCGCGCTTTGTTCAATGTGTTGTATGCGGACCCGTGGTACGAGAACGTCGGTTATGCGTATCACGATATGTGGTGGACTTTTAATAACCCGCACAAGGCAGTAAGCGCTATCGGCGTACACGGGCAGTTTATCTATATCGACCCTGTGGCGGAGATGGTTGTGGTCAAGCAGTCCTCCCACCCCGAGGCCGAGGGAGAATCCAACGAGGTGGATGGACCGCAGATCTGGCACCAGATAGGCCTGCACCTGATGGCGTTGTCGGCACCGCAGTGAGCGGCGCCGAAACGCGTTACGGCGCTTGCCAGTCTTTTTAACGGGCTTTGCTGGCGTGGCACGCGACCATGGCTTTATGATGGCCTCTCCCTAAGCGAGATTGTTGACTCCTGATGCCCGATTCCAAGCACTCCAGCCGCCATCGTGGCGCGAGAATTTTCTCGCTTATTGTCCTGTTGTCCTCGCTGGCATTGGTGTTTATCAATGTGCTTGCCGGGCGGGATGAGGGGCGGGCGTCAGAAGAGGCGCTGCGGGACGGCTACCAGGCCGGGACGGAACGAGCGGCAGAACTCATTGGGCAACGAATCGAGAGAGTGCAAGTCGCCGCCCAGGACCTTGCTGAATCTATCAGTGATGGCAGCCTTGCCCCCGCTGACTATGAGCAGGCGCTGGGAGATATGCTGCGTCAGGCGCCAGCGTTCTACGGTGGGGCCATCGCGTTCGCGCCCTATGCGCGGGATCCGAAACGCCGCCTGTATGCCCCGTATTTTTCCAGGAAAAATGACGAACTGGAATTTATGTATATCGAGGATGCCTATGACTACACGGACCAGAGTCAGGAGTGGTTTGTGCAAGCGATGGCGCTGGGGTCGCGCTGGAGTCAGCCGTATTTTGATGAGGCAGTCGGGGACATTCTGATGACCACCTACTCCGCTGTTGTTTACGGGGCGGGGGAGGGCGGTGCGCGTGAGCCGATAGCAGTGGTGACTATCGACGTGGCCATCGAATCTATCGCTGCGGAAGTGGCGGCGTTTGATCTCGGTGGTGCAGGGTATGCGGAAGTCGTAAGTGATCAGGGGCTTTATTTGTATAGTCCGGAATACTCGCGGGTGCTCGAGCGGCAATCGCTTTTCAGCGACCAGCGCTGGACCCGCGATGATGGCTACGCCGATTTGCGGGAGTTGCTGCACAGCGGCGGTTCCGGTGTGGTTGAGCTATACGACCCGGCCCTCAAGGAGGCCAAGCTGGTGAGCGTGGCGCCTGTGGATGGCGCCGGCTGGCGCATCGTCGGTAGTTTTTCCAGCAGGGATCTGGTGCCACTCACCGCGGAGCTGCGCCACTTCCGGATGTTTATCATACTTGGTGTGGTACTTGCGCTATGCACGGCGCTGCTGCGATGGCAGTTAGTGGCGCCAGTAAATGCCGTTATCAGTTGGCCCACCGCGCTGCTTGTCAGCGTGGTGCTGCTGTTTGGTATCAGTCGAATCTGGCATGTGGCCATGACTTTTCCCAGCGCAGATGATCGTCAGCAGTTTCCCATCATCAGCGAGCACGCTGTGGCGGCCCAGACCAATCACTACCAGCAGCTCGCGCGGGATCACCTGGCTAGGCAACCGCAACTGGTACCCACCGGTATCTATGTCGAATCCTTGAAGTTTGTGTCCGGCAGCGATATTGAGGTGGTCGGGAGTGTATGGCAGAAACTGGGGCCCGGCGCCGACAGCGAGGTGCAGCCGGGAGTCATTTTTCCCGGTGCGGCGCGGGTACGTATGGGCGAGCCCTTTGAATCTCTGGAGGGGGGTACGCGCCTGGTGCGCTGGCAATTCACCGGGGAGTGGCGCTTTCGCCACCACTACAAGCGCTACCCACTGGTTAAAGACGTATTCAGTATCGGCATTCTACCGCTTAACACCGCCGGTAATGTGATGCTGTTGCCCGACCTGGCGTCTTACTCCTATCGGGCACCTTCGGCCCTGCCGGGGCTGGGCCCAGACGTATTTTTGTTGGGGTGGCTGGTGCAGGGCAGTTACTTTGAACTGCTGCCATGGCGCCACAACACCAGTTTTGGTCGCAGCGACACGCTAAAGACCGAGCCGTTACCGGAACTGGTTTATTCCGTGTTAATGGAGAAAGCGTTTCTCCACTCGATTATTTCAAGCCTCACGCCGCTGATCATTGCGCTGCTCATTTCCTTTATCACCTTGCTCATATCCACCAGCGATCAAACCAAGCTGGAATTTTTACGGACAGGGGTGGGTTTTGATATTGGTATCAGTACCAGTATTTTTTTCGTCGTGGTGTTGTCACATATCGGCCTTCGCGAGCGTATTGTCAGCGAGGAAATCTTCTACCTCGAATATTTTTACATGCTGATGTATGCCAATCTGATATGGAAATGCTGCCACTCGATTTTGTCGGGTCTGCATTCACCGGTGCTGGAAAAACTGACCCTTGGCGTCAGTGCCAAAAAGGTTTTTTTCCCCGTCAATCTGCTGTTGATATTCGGTTTTACATGGTTCGCTTTCTATTCATAAAAGGGCATAGCAGGGATTTGGCAATCTGGCGCTATTGGGCGACGCCGCCCCAAAACATCTGCTATCGTGCTGGCGAACCGCGGCAATGGCCGCCCAGCTTGCTATCAGTTGGCTATTTTATGTTGCACTGCTTCTGAATGTCGGCAATCTTGGCGTCCAGCTTCTTGTTGTATTCACCGGTGCCAATCTCAAAGCTCTCTGATTCGCTGCCACCAAACATATGCGCCACGGCTCCGATCGGGATGATGGAGCCAGCGCCATCTGCAATTTCCTGTGAGGTACGCGCCTTTTCACTGGTCAGCGTTTTGATATCTGCCGCTGCAGTGGTGCAGTCTACCGATTTTGCCAGGTTAGCTTGTACCTGCTTCTCCGGCGCGGGTGCCTGCGAGGAACAAGCTGCGACTGTGAGCGCCAACAGGACTACTATTGGGAAAATCACTTTCATAGAATCTCTCCATGGGGTTTGGAAAATTTTTTTAGAATTGTGTACAAAGGCGGTGAAACCGCCGATGAGGCCAGGCTAATAGTGACATATTTTCATTGTCTGGTACCTATTTTCCTGCCCTGGATTTTCACAAATAGTGACAGCGAGCGACTTTTTGCTGCACCCGTTTCAAAGCACTGTCAGGGCCCGGTGGTGTCTGCTTGATCTGACGCGCATTGAGCAGGAAGCCATCGACGGCCAGCGGGATCCGCTGTTGTCCGAATGGCGTTATACACCAAAAATAAGTCAGCAGGCGCTCGTGTTTAATTTTAAACAAGCCGCTTCCAGCGTTAGCCGGTTGGGCCTTTCGCACTGGTATAAACTTGATAATTAGTACTCATGGCGTCCATACTGCAACGCGACCCAATCTGATCCGAGAGCAATCAAGGAGTTCCTAATGAAGAATCCGGCCATCGCTGTTTTTACCGCGTTCATGCTGGGGCTTACCCTGCTAACTGCAGGCTGTGCCTCAACCGAAAAACTTGCAACAAAGCGCCCGTATCAGCAGGATTTTCTCACCAACTACAAGCTCCTGCAGCCCCGGGGAGATAACGAGTGGGTTTATTTCGGCCCCGATGCACAGCGGTTGATGGCAGCCGCCGGGGGGGTGGTTGTTGATCAGCCCGAAATTCATATAGCCTCAGGCTCTCCCTATACGGGTGCGAAACCGGCCACCTTGACCGCGATAGCGGAGGCGATGCGTTCGGACATTGTGGGCGCTCTGAAAAAGAATGGCTATAACGTCGTGACCGAACCCGGGCCCAATATTCTTTTGGTGCGTCTTGCTCTCACAGATGTTTACCTGCAGGAAAAAAAGCGCAGAATACTTGAGTACACGCCTATCGGTTTTGTGATTGATGCAGGAGTTTCCGCTATGCAGACGGTTATGGAGAAGGTTGATATCCTGGGCATGACCCTACAGGTGGCGGTAACAGACAGCGGCAGTAAGGCGATGGTCGGGGAAATGGTGGCCCAGCGAGGCGGCAACGAGCAGCGGATCACCTTCGAGGAATTTCAGCAGCAGATGACGGCATGGGGTGAGCGCCTTTCCTGCCAGATCTCCAACGCCAGGCTGCCCACTTCCCAGCAAGTGGATTGTTCCAAGGATGGCAATACTGGTTAGCGCCAGGAACGAACTGGTCACCCACCTCGCGCCGGGGTGACCTGCGGACCCATACCTCCATATACTGTCGGCATGATCGAACTTGCTATCGTATTCGTTACGCTGTTCGCAGCGTCTATCTGGATTTACAACCTGCTGGTAAAGGACCGTAACCAGGTAAGCGCTGCCTGGAGTGATATTGACGTCCAGCTAAAGCGTCGCCACGAGCTTGTGCCAAGGCTTGTGAGTTGTGTGAAAGCCTATGCCGACTATGAAAAGGCGACGCTGACGGCGGTGACCGAGCTGCGCAAGCAAAGCCTCGTGACTTCGCACCTACCGCAAAAAGCAGCCATCGAAGACGCCATGGCTGCGGGCTTGCAGCAGTTGGTGGTGTTGGCAGAGAACTACCCCAACTTGAAGGCCGACCAAAATTTCCGGCAACTTCAGGCAGAACTCACCGATACGGAAGATCAGATTCAATACGCACGCCGCTTTTACAATGGCGCGGTCAGGCAATTCAATACCCGTATTCAGTCATTTCCACAGATGTTGCTTGCCCGTCCGCTGGGTTTTAGTGCCGCAGATTTTTTTGAGATTGAAGATGGGACGGAAAAACACACACCCATAGTGGAGTTGTCAGAATGAACGTCCGCTGGTCAGGTTGGCTGGTATTACCCCTTCTGTGCATTCTGAGCCTGCCCCTGGCTGCCACGGAACGTATTCTGTCCTACCATAGTGATATTACTATCAACGAAGAAGGCGATATGACTGTTCGGGAGACCATTCGGGTCGTCGCCGAGGGCAGGCAGATTCGTCGCGGCATCTATCGTGAGTTCCCAACCACCTACACAGACCGCTTCGGCAACAAGATTGAAGTGCGCTTTCGAATGAAGGGGCTTACCCGGGACGGCGAGCCCGAGTCCTGGCACAAAAAGCGGCTGGGCAACGGGGTGCGTATCTATGCAGGTCGTTCGGATACTATGCTGAGCCCGGGCACATACACCTATGCATTCACCTATACTACCAATCGGCAGATCGGTTTTTTTGAAAACCGTGATGAGCTGTATTGGAATGTGACGGGAAACGGCTGGGATTTCGCTATTGAGCACGCCAGCGCCACCGTCAGACTGCCCGGTACAGCAAGTGCTTCGGATATTACCCTCATCGGGTATACCGGGCGTCAGGGTGACAGGGGTGGCAACGCTGTGAGCGCTGTCGCGGAGAGCTCGGGAACTATTCAGACGTCCCGGGCGATGTCATCGCGCAACGGACTCACTCTGGTTATGGAGTGGCCCAAAGGTGTAGTCGCAGAACCGGGTCGCCTGCAGCAGTTACTGTATCTGTTGGGCGACAACTTCGGGCTATTGCTGTCCGTGCTGGCGTTCGCTGGCAGTACTTTGTATCTGTTCACCATGTGGTCAAGGCACGGGCGCGATCCGGGCAAAGGTGTGATATTTCCACACTATGAACCGCCGGTAGGCTATTCCCCTGCGGCGGCACGCTATGTGACTGAAATGGGGTATGACGATAAAACCTTTGCCGCCGCCGTGATAAACCTCGCGGTGAAGGGGTATGTTTCCATCACCTGTGACGATGATGACTACAGTTTGCAGCAGAATGCCAGCACTGAGCCCCTGGCGCCCGGTGAGTCAGTCCTTCTCAAAAAACCTATTTCGGGATGGAGCGCTGCTGGAACTGAAAAACACTAACCATGCGATTCTCTCTGTCGCTAGATCCGCCCACAAGCGGGCCTTGCAGCGCGATTATCTCAATCGTTATTTTAAAACCAATGCCCTACTAATGCTGCCCTCTGGAGTTGTCTCCGCACTGTTTCTCCTGGTGATCGTGAGCACTGGGGCGTTCGTGCCTTGGGTGCTGGCGTTTTACGCTGGCGTAATTGTGCTTCACATTGCCTTTGCGTATTTGTTGAAAGCACCCTCGGGTCGCGGCCGACGCCTGATGAACAAGCTGGAAGGGTTCAAGCTGTACCTTGAAGTGGCCGAGAAAGATGATCTCGCTCTGCGTCACCCTCCCGACATGACCCCGGAGCTGTTTGAAAAATACCTGCCTTTTGCTATCGCCCTTGGTGTGGAGCAGGAGTGGGCAGAACAGTTCAGCCAGGTGTTTACCCGGTTGGGGGGGGCTGCGGATGGGGCATACAGCCCCTACTGGTATCACGGTAACTTCAGTTCAAACCGAATGGGCAATTTTGCGAGCAGCGTCGGCGGCAACTTCTCCTCGGCGATTTCTTCCGCGGCTGCGGCGCCCGGCAGCAGCTCGGGCTCGGGAGGCGGAGGGTTCTCTGGGGGTGGTGGTGGAGGTGGCGGCGGCGGTGGTTGGTAAGCCCTGCCACTCTAACGGGCTGCCCTTTTCATGTAAATGACACGCGTTTGCAAGGTCATAACAAGCGTATTGTCCTGGTTGAAAATTTCCACTCCACTGAACACAACTCCTCTGTCCGGCCTGGAATTGGAGGGCTTTACAGCGCTTACTTCGTTCCTGCCATGCAGGCGGTCTCCGGCACGTACAGGTTTCAGCCAGCGGATTTCATCGACACCCGGCGAGCCTACGCAGCTTGAATCGAGCAAAAAGCTGTCACATTGCATGCGTTGGAAGATGGCCGCGGTGAGCCAGCCACTCCCGATAATGCCCCCGTAGGGCGAGTTTGTGGCTGCAGCCGCACCGGTATGAAAAAACTGCGGATCATAGCGCTCGGAGAAAGCGATCATTTCAGCTTCAGTGAGTTCATACTCCGCCAGGCTGATAGTATCGCCGGGGGTAAAATCTTCAAAGTATCTCAAAATAGCTTTCTATATATCCCGATGGGTAGCGGCTACGCAGGCAGCCTGGTCGTAGATGCCTGACAGCAGGGTCAGCACATTGGCCACCTGCTCCATGCGTTCGTCACCTGCTGAAATAGCCTGCGTCAGCGGCAGCAGTAACTCCTGGCGATAGCGGGCATATCGATCCGTCGCACTAACACCCAGCTCGGTTGTGGTATAGGTTGCTCCCTTTTTATTGCCCTGTGTTCCCAGTTTTCGGATCAGGCCCGACTTGGTCAGTTTGCGTATGCTGTACTGCAGATTTGACAGGTCATCCCGGTTCAACAGTCTACCTATCTCGGAAATACTTTTTGGGCGGTCGTGCATGCGAACCACATTGAGCAGGGCGAAGTCCATACCGTTGCACAGCTGATCGACATCCTTCTGGCAGCAGGCGGCAAGATCATCCATCCAGCGATTGAAAGCACCGAAAATGCGGAAAATTGAGAACTCTATCTCCGTCAATGCGATTTCGTGATCACTCGTGGACATATGCCAATGCCTGTTCAGCTGGTCTACTGCTGGTGCTGACGGGGTCGGGTTTACTGTTTTCTTGGCCACGATCAAAAGTCCTTGCTATCAAATAATTTTATGTTTAAAGTAATATTTAAAATCTATAATACAAGCAGTGCTACACTTTTGCCAGCAGGGCAAAGGGTTCTTCAGGGGTGAGTTGTATGAGCAGGTCTGGTCCTATGCACAACACCAACACGCTGAAGTTGGGGATCTTTTCCGCCAACTGTTCCAGCGGAATGGCAGTAACCAAGGTCGAAGAACGCTGGCGCAATAGCTGGGAAAACAACATTGACCTCGTAAAGCAATGTGACGAGGCCGGCCTGGAGTTTATGCTCCCCATCGCGCGCTGGATCGGTTACGGCGGCGATACCGACTTTCACGGCGGGGTGCTGGAGACCGTCACCTGGGCGACTGGCTTGACAGCGCTTACTCGCAACATCCAGATCTTTGCCACCGTCCATACCGCATTCAATCACCCCATTGTTACCGCCAAACAACTGGCCACTATCGATCAACTCGGTGGCGGCCGTGTTGGCCTCAACGTGGTCGCCGGCTGGAACAAGCCCGAGTATGACGCTTTTGGAGTTGAACTCCCGACCGGGCATAACGAGCGCTACGCCCGGGCCCAGGAGTGGTTCGATTACGTACAGAAGCTGTGGCAGGAAGATTCGGCTTTCGATTGGAACGGCAAATATTTTCAGGGCACAGGTGTCTATGGCAACCCGAGGCCGGTGCAACAGCGCGTTCCCATACTCAATGCTGCCGCATCGGAAGAAGGACGGAATTTTGCTGTACGCAACGCGGATTTCCTTTTTACTCCGGTGTTTGATTTTGCACAGGGCCGTGAGACGGTTATCGGAATCGAAGAGCGGGCGAGAGCCGTCGGCCGCAATATTGGTGTATTCACGTTTTGTACGGTTGTCTGTCGGTCAACGCAGCGAGAGGCGGAGGAATACCTGGACTATTACGCTAATCAAAACGCTGACTGGGAAGCCGTAGATTACCTGATGAAGTTGCAGGGCATGCATGCCCAGTCTTTTACGCCAGAGGCACTCGCCAATTTCCGTGATCGTTTTGCTGCGGGGCACGGTGGTTTCCCGCTGGTGGGAACGCCGGACCATGTGGCCGACCAGTTAGCACAGCTCAGTGCCGCCGGATTGGCAGGGACTACCCTGGCGTTCGTGGACTATGCGAAAGAGTTTCCGTATTTTCGGGAAGAGGTGATACCAAGATTGGAGCGAATGGGGCTGCGACAGCCCTTCAAGCGAGCCTAAATTCTAACAACAGTGTTCTACAGGAGCTTTAATCATGAAAAACCCAGGATTCAAAAAACGGTGTCTCGCCTCTTTAACTGTACTGGCCAGCACAATGCCTTTACAGGTGATGGCGGCAGCGAACATTCTCGAAGAAACGATTGTTACCGCCCAGAAGCGGGAGCAGAACCTGCAGGACGTGCCTATAGCCGTCACCGCGTTCACCGGTGCGCAGATGAACGCCATGGGAGTGCAGGAAAGTTTTGATATCGCCACCTTTACACCGGGCGTCCATATCAGCGGCAACCTGGCGGGTCAAAATACCCAGTTCTCCATTCGCGGGGTTACCCAGAACGACTTCAACGATATTATCGAATCACCCAACGCGGTGTATCTGGACGAGGGCTATATCGCCATTGCGCAAGGCCAAACGTTTGCTGTATTTGATATCGACCGGGTGGAGATACTCAAGGGCCCCCAGGGCACCTTGTTTGGCCGCAACGCGACGGGCGGCGCTGTCAATTATCCTGTTAGTTGCATAAATTCAGCGGCTATCAGCAATGAAAGTCCTTG
>TARA_R110001599_G_scaffold58902_3_pt1 | contig 33446 bp, 33 predicted proteins | sample TARA_R110001599 | Tara Oceans TARA_R110001599 (sample SAMEA4398360) | marine metagenome | biome: Polar Biome; feature: [MES] marine water layer (ENVO:01000295) within the mesopelagic zone...; material: water (ENVO:00002006), including particulate matter (ENVO:01000060) such as......
ACTGCTATTGCTGTTACCCACGCCTGCGCCGGGTGACAAAGATACGCTTTCCACGGAGACTGATCCGGCAATGGCATTGCGACCGACGCCGCCATTGCCGCGACCGCCGTTTGTATTTTTGCCACTATTGCGTTTGTCGCTCGGCGACGCGATCAGCCCGTTCGTTGCTTTCGCAATGCTGCCGATGCCGAAATCGATGGACTTGTCGATCTTCAGGCCTTTGCTCGCATTGTTTTTGTTCGCTTTTCCATCTTGATTAAGTGATCGAGACGCCGTGCGATTATTTGCGCGCCCAGTGTCGGTTTTTTTAGTGGCTGCGGCGGTTTTTTGATTCTTGGTGTTTTTCTTTTCGCTCGGCGCTTCTGATTTTTTCTTATCATCCGCTTTTGGGGTAGGTGAATTTTCTTGGCCGCGACCGTTATCGATGGTGAGTGGCGAGCCGCCTTGAGCGCTGACACGCGCGGTTTGGCCGACCCCGACAAGACCGACTTGCCCGGTCGCCGGCGACGCAACCTGGACCAAGCCTTCGGTTACGTGCAGGGCACTGCCTTCAGGCGTAACGCTAACAGAGAACACGGTGCCTTTGATGACCGCAGCCAAATACGGGGTGCGTACGCGAAAGCGGTCGATGCCAGCGCGGGAGTCTATTTTGAATAACAGCGTGCCGAGCTTCTGGATAATACTTGGTGCCTCTGCGGCATCGGCACTTTCACCATTGGGGCCGATTTCGAAGGTGCTGCCTGGGGATGCGATGACGGTGTCTTCTCCGCGCGTTAGCACCAACCGGCTGCCCGGTGCGGTTTCAATTCCCGTTCCGGCTTCGAGTGTTTGCTCGACAACCAGAACCCTCGATGACGCATCCAGTGAGCGTACACGCACATCGCCTTCAATAGACGTGACCAGCCATGCAGTATCATCTGCCCATGCCGACAGACTGGTCACTGTTAAAAAAAGGCTGACCAGCAGCGCTTTCAAAAAACTATTCAACTGCGCCGCCCGCATGATGGACATACACACCTACATTAATGAATACTTTTAGGAACCGCGGGACAAATTTATGTTCGGATCGCGTCCCGTTTATATTAACCAATAATATCATTATAATAAAAAGTGGGCGGTGAGTCCGCATTAAAAGGCCTAAACGTTCAATGTTAAACGCAATAAACCTTACGGAGCGTTATATTTCGTGCAATCTGCCAACATGGTTGTCCAAAGTAAAAATTTAATACAATTAAAGAATTTGTTATATTCTAGCGCCCTTTTATTTTTTTCTATCTTTGCGAGTATTGATACAGCCGCATTTGCACAATCAAGTGCATCCGACCCGACCCGCATTCAGGAGCGAATCGAACAAAACCCGGTAGGTCGGGCAACTGAAACTCGCACACCCACTCCATCTAAATTGCGTACCGCAGAACCCGATGCCCCAGCCGACTTTTCTCCTGATTCCGCACCGGATTCACGGTTTGTCTTGGCTGCCGTTACGTTCAGCGGCTTAACAGCGTTTTCGCCTGCAGATTTTGCTGCATATTATGAACCTTACCTTGCCGCTGAGATTGGCACGGACACGCTCCAATCCATTGCCAGCAAGATCACCGAACACTACCGCACCCACGGGTTTTTTCTCAGCCGCGCCATCATTGAGCCGCAAAATCTGCCCTTTGGCGTGTTGAATATTCGTATCGTCGAAGGGCGAATTGATCAGGTGCAATTTAAACCTGTCGAAGGTGAAGACGACGACTTCACGGTATTGCTATCACCCTATGCGGCAAAAATCACCGCGAAGGATGGCCCGGCCAATGTGAATGTGATCGAGCGTTATTTATTGCTGATGAATGATTTGCCCGGCCTTTCTGCAAAGGCAAATGTTGAAGCCTTGGACCGCGATAAAGGCAGCTATGCACTGAATATTGATATCAGCAAAACCGCGGTGAGTGGGTCTTACGGGGTAGACAATCGCGGCACGCGGGCCATTGGTCGTGACGAAGCGTCTATCGCGCTCACCGCCAATGGGTTGCTGACCGGGCGAGACAGCACACGCGCCACGATTTTCACCGTACCGTCGAGTCCCAACGAATTGGCATATGTGGAATTGATGCAGGCTTGGGCGTTGGGAACCGAGGGCACGTCGGTCTCGCTTACCGGATCATACTCTACCATCGACGCCGGCGCGGACGAGAAAGACAACGATCTCAACAGTTCATCGACACGTGCGGTCTTGCAGATCAGACATCCGTTGATCCGAAGTCGTGAGGAAAATTTGACCTTATACGGCAACGTTGGCATGACGCGTCAGAAAGAGCGCGATTTTGGTGTGCTCAGTTTTGAAGACCGCTTGCAAGTCGCACGACTTGGCGCCGAATACTATGTCGACGATGATTTTAAGGGCTCGAATTATGGCACCCTGTGGGTAAGCCGGGGTCTCGGTATAAATGATGCGCGGGGTGACGATCCGAATCGTTCGCGCGTTGGTGCCCGACCGGTGTTTACAAAGGTTTATGCCCGTGCCGAGCGCCGGCAGTTGTTGTCGGATATGTGGGCCTTCAAAATCTCACTTGCCGGTCAGGCATCGGACCAGCGATTGCTATCGAACGAAGAATTCTCACTTGGTGGCTGGCTGTACGGACGCGGCTACGATGGCGGTGAGCTTTCCGGCACCCATGGTGCTGCGGGCGCGGCAGAGTTGCAATTCGGTGACAGTGTCGATTTAGGTGTGCTGACGTCGTATCAGTTTTACGGCTTTTACGATGGCGGCGTCGTCTGGGAGACGGCGGAAAATAATTACAATGGCCACCGGGAATCGCTGACGTCGACCGGACTCGGCGTGCGGTTGACGTTTACGGATCTTGTGAACGCCGGCATTGAACTCGCGCAGCCGTTGACCTTACCTGCAGAAAACGTCGGCGATGGCGGCGATGCGCCGCGCTTGTTTATGTATCTCAACGGTCAATTTTAGATCGTCACAGGCGGCGCTTGCCAATCAGAAATAATCCGGCAGCGCCTGACTGAGTGCTGCACGAATACGGTCTTTGACCGGCACCGACGGATCGGCGCGTTGAAACACCGTGCCGGTGATGGCTTCGAACAGCGATACGTATTTGTTTGAAAATTCGATTAAGGTCTCTGCCGGGATTTCTGGCAGCGGATCGTGGTACGGATCGCATCGGGCCCGTACCCACAAACGCAGAAATTCCTTATCGAGGTTTTCCGGCTCTTCGCCGGCTGCGTGGCGGTCGGCATAGGTTTCAGTGCGCCAATATCGGCTGGAATCCGGGGTGTGTATTTCGTCAGCGATGGTGACGATGCCGTTTTCATCAAGGCCGAATTCATATTTTGTATCAGCAAGAATAAGTCCGTTCGCCGCCGCAATTTCGCGGCCCCGTGCGAACAGTGCCAAACTTTTCTGCGCCGCCTCGTCCCATTGGGCTTGCGTTAGAAGCCCTTGGCTGACGATGTCCTCTGCGGTGATCGGATGGTCGTGACCGCCGACAGCACCTTTTGTAGTCGGCGTGATAATCGTGCCTGGCAACTTGTCGTTTTTCACCAAGCCGTCCGGCAGGGTTTGTCCGTAAACGGTGCGAGCACCCTTTGCGTACATGGTCCAGATGCTGGTATCGGTGGTGCCGGTAATGTAATCGCGCACCACCATTTCGACCGGCAACATGTTCAGCTCCTTGGCGATGATCACGTTGGGGTCGGGATAGTCGATGACATGGTTTGGGCAAATGTCGGCGGTGTGCTCAAACCAAAAAGCCGCGGTTGCGGTCAACACATGGCCCTTGTCGGGGACGGCGGCGAGGACATGATCAAATGCGGATTGGCGGTCGGTGGCAATCATCAGCCGCCGTCCGTCGCCCAAATCATAGCTTTCGCGCACTTTGCCGCGTTGAAATCCCGGTAATTCAGGAAATTCCGCCTCGGTCAGTACGCCAGCTAGGCGTTTTTGATCAAAATCGCTCAATGTCATGGCCGCGAGTATACGGACCGAGCCCGCGTTGACCAGATGAAAGAAACCGTTTTGGCCTGCATTTTTGGCGTCAATGTACGAAAAGGATTAGTAAGATACCGGCGATCACCAATAAGATGCCGACGACCTCTAGCGGTGCACTTTTTTCGCGAAAAATCATCACCGAGGCCATAAAAGTGAACACCAACTCGATCTGGCCGACGGCGCGCACCAAGGCGGCATTTTCAAGGGTAAACGCGGTGAACCAAGCGATCGAGCCCAACACACCGGCAACCCCGACGGCGCCGGCCCAGACCCAGTTTTTCAGCACGGCCGTCATTTGGCCGGGTTCGCGCCAGAGCAGATAAATCCCCATCAGGATAGTTTGAATAACAACGGAAATGGCGAGCGTATAAGCCGCCGCCATGATGTAGCCGTCATAGTTTAGCGACAACGCCGCGCCCCGGAAGAACACCACCGATGCGCCCAAAAACAATCCGGACGCCAAGCCGATGAGGGTGGATTTCTCGGTCAGACCTTTCAGCAGAGCTTTCGGCGAGATATTGGTTTGTGCGACTGACATCGCCATCACGCCGATGACGCTGATAATGATCGCTAAAATAGCTCCGGTCGACAGCGTGTCGCCCAGCAATATGAAGCCGATCAAAGCGACCTGCACGGTCTCCGTCTTCGAAAACGTCGTGCCGACGGCAAAGTTCCGAAACGAGAACAGCCACACCAAAAGACCGGTGAAAATAATCTGAGACGTACCGCCGAGCACGCAATACAGTAGGAATTTCGGGTTTATGTCCGGGTACGGCATACCGCCCCATTCATTCAAACCCAGCACATACAGCACCGCAAACGGCCAAGCGTAGAAAAACCGTACATAGGTGGCGCCACCGGTCGACAGACGGCCTTTTAGGTGCTTTTGCAGGGCCGAGCGCAAGTTTTGAAAGAACGCCGCTGCGATGGTGATCGGAATCCACAATTCCATGATTGAGCTTCCCCCCGGAATGTTCCGCCATTATGGCGATCAGCGGCACGGCGAACAACACACGGTTATCCGCGAAAAGGGTCTTGGCGTTGGTGGCCTCCGGGCCCATTTACAGACTATGGGCAGCGCAAAATTCATCGGCAGCGAGATTTATCGTGATAGCTCGTACGGGCGCGGGCACCCGCTGGCCATTCCTCGGGTATCGTTGGCGATCGACGTGATGCGGGCCGAGGGATGGTTTAACGATCAAAACTATATTGATAGTCCCGAGGCCGATGCGGCCTATCTGCAGCGCTTTCATACGCCGGCATACGTCACTGCCGTCATCAATGCCGAGCGGGATCAGGATGCAGATCCGGCAGTGCGCGCTCGCCACAACATCGGCATCAACGGCAATCCGATCTTTCCGGAAATGTTTCGGCGTCCGGCAACAGCCGTCGGCGGCGGTGCGTTAGCTGCAGACCTCGTGCGGGATGGCGGCGTGATTTATAACCTGGGTGGTGGACAGCATCATGGCCGTCCGGATCGGGCCAGTGGCTTTTGCTATTTCAACGAGCCCGCGCTGACCATCGGTAAATTATTGCAAGGCGGCGTTCAGCGGATTTTCTATTTGGATTTGGACGCGCATCACGGCGATGGTGTGCAGGACGCATTCCACGATGATGCGCGGGTTTTTACGCTGTCGGTGCATGAAGCGGGTCGATGGCCGATGACACGCGGCAATGCGGATGATACGCAGCCGGGGGGGGCTGACGACCGGGCCGGCGGCACTGCGTGCAATTTACCGGTACCGCCGGGCTTTAACGACGATGAACTTGCCGCACTCATCGATGCTGTGATCTTGCCGCTGATCAGTGCGTTTAAGCCGGATGCGCTCTACGTGCAATGCGGCGCTGATGCGCTTGGGGATGATCCGCAAAGCAAGTTGGTGCTTTCCAACATTGCACTTTGGCGTGCCGTTCATGCCGTGCGCGATCTGGCGCCTCGCGTGATTGTCGGCGGCGGCGGTGGGTATAATCCGTTCAGTGTCGCTCGGTGTTGGGCCGGGGTTTGGGCGGTCTTGTCGGAACAAGATATTCCCGATAGATTATCGGCGTCGACACAGACACTTTTGCGCGATGTCGTCTGGCATCACCGACGGGCCCGTGAAGCGCCGACCCGCTGGTTTGAAACCCTCGCCGATCCACCAAACCACGGTCCGATCAGCGATGAGGTAAAATCGCTTATTCGTCTGGCTTCGACGACATACTAGATGGGAGACGGCGACATCACTGTTAGTTTCAACCTACGGGCGCGTGCACACGCCGGTCTTGGATGAATACGATGCTAGCTGTCTCACAAATTGATACTTTGCGGTCTAATTTGCACTCTTTAGCGGCGATAAAACGCGTTTGCAGAAGCGTTCTATGCGCGCTTATGTGAGATGGTGCTACGACCGGCGCGAATACTTTGAGTCTGAATTCCTCACCCCTATCAAAGTCGGCTCTAACTCAAAAGCCGGCGCAGGAGCCTAAACTTATGACGACCAGCGATAATGCTCTTCAAATTCGTGACGAAATCGCGCTGCTGCATGAAGAAATTGAACGCGTTGGCAAAGTTGCCGCAGAGATTGACAAGATTGCTAAGCAAACCAACCTATTGGCCTTGAACGCAACCATTGAAGCTGCGCGCGCGGGAGAGGCGGGCAAGGGCTTTGCCGTTGTTGCCGGCGAGGTTAAGACCTTATCCGAGCAGACAGCTCGGGCGACGGCCGAAGTGTCCGACGTCGTTACGGATTTGAAAAGTCGTGTCGAGAGGATTTCCAAGATTGTTTAGTTGTTTCGTTTTATGACGACTTCCACGCCCGCCCCGCCCAAGGCACCCCAGCACGTTGCAGAAACCACGTATCATGGACATACGCGGGTCGATGATTTTGCATGGTTGAAGGACGAGAATTGGCAACGCGTGATGCACGAGCCGGATGTCTTGAACAAAGACATCCGCGCTTACCTTGATGCCGAAAACGCCTATACCTCGGCCTGGATGAACGATACCGGGGAGCTGCAAAAGACCCTTTTCGACGAAATGCGGGCCCGCATTCAAGAAGAGGATTCCACCGTACCCGATCCGGATGGTGCCTATGCGTATTACGTGCGCTATGTCGAAGGCGGGCAGCATCCGAAATTTTGTCGTATCGCATCTGATGGCAGCGGCGACGAGCAAATCCTTTTAGACGGTGACGGTGAAGGCGCGGACCAGACTTTTTATAAGATCGGCGCGTTTTCCCATAGCTCGTCCCACGATTATGCGGCGTTTTGTGAAGACCGCAGCGGTGCCGAGATTTATCAGGTGCGTTTTCGTGATCTGACGACCGGCCAAGATCTTGATGACCGTATCGGCAATGCCAGCCCGGACATCGAATGGGCCGAAGACGGCAAGACGCTGTTCTATACCGTATTGGATGACAGCCATCGCCCATCCAAAGTGATGCGCCATACGCTCGGCGATGACCCGGCAAACGACGTTGTTGTGTTCGAAGAGAAGGATCCGGGATTCTTCGTCGGCTTATCAAAGACGGAAAGCCGCCGCTTAATTGTTATCGACAGTCATGACCACGTGACGTCCGAAGTGCATTTGGTGCCGGCAGTCACGCCGCAAGATGCCCCTATCATGGTCGCACCCCGAGACCCAGGCGTCGAATATAGCGTTGCCGAGCAGGGCGGTCGTTTGATCATCCTGACCAACGCCGATGGTGCCGTTGACTTCAAGATCGTGACAGCGTCGATTGAGGCGCCGGGCCGTGCATCCTGGCAGGACTTGATCCCGGAGATACCGGGCGCCCTGATCGTCGAGACTGAGGTTTTCCAAAATTATTTGGTCCGCCTGGAGCGTGTCGATGCGTTAAGCCGCATTGTCGTGCGCAACTGGGAAAGCGCGCAGGAATTCACCATTCGCTTTGATGAAGAGGCGTATTCGCTGGGTCTTCAAGGTGGGTTTGAATTCGATACGGATATTCTGCGGTTCGCGTATTCGTCACCGACGACGCCTAGGCGAATCATTGATTTTAATATGCGTACCCAGGCGCGTACGTTGCGTAAAGAAGATGTTGTCCCGTCCGGACACGATCCCGCAAATTATGTGACACGGCGCATTCATGCGGTGGCGGGCGATGGTGCGTTGGTGCCGATTACCGTGTTGTACCGCGCTGATTTGGTTTTGGATGGGTCGGCGCCGGTACTGCTTTACGGATACGGCAGCTACGGGATGTCCATGCCCGCATCTTTCGTCACGCCGCGGCTCAGTTTGGTGGATCGCGGATTTGTTTACGCCATTGCGCATATTCGTGGTGGTATGGAGAAGGGATACGCCTGGTATACTGCCGGCAAGACGACGCAGAAGAAAAACACCTTCACCGATTTTATCGCCGCCGCCGAATGCTTGATCGACGAAAATCTGGCGCGTCCCGGCAATATTGCGATTCATGGCGGCAGTGCCGGCGGGATGCTAATGGGGGTGTGCGTCAATATGCGCCCGGACCTTTGGCGCGCCGTCATTGCCGATGTCCCGTTCGTCGATGTATTGAACACCATGTGCGATACCTCGTTGCCACTGACGCCGATTGAGTGGCCGGAATGGGGCAACCCCATCGAAGACGAGGTCGCATATCACTACATGCTGTCGTATTCCCCCTATGAGAATGTCGAGGCCAAGGACTATCCAGCCTTGCTGGCGACCGCAGGCCTCACCGACCCAAGGGTGACATATTGGGAGCCCGCAAAATGGGTTGCGCAGCTCCGCAGGCGCAAAACCGACGATAACCCGTTGTTGTTGAAAACCAATATGTCGGCGGGACACGCCGGTGCATCGGGTCGTTTCGATCGATTAGAAGAACTTGCGTTCAACTATGCATTTGTTTTGAAGGCGTTTGGGATCTCGGCCTGAATACTCGCTTAGTAATGCGGTGGTGGGGGCTCTGATTGGCCGTTTTGGCTGTGCTCATCTTCCGCATCCGCTTTGGTCGCTTGAAGGCGGCTGATCTCTGACTTCAGGCGATCAATGGCATCCCATTGACGGGTCACCACATCGCTCAGTTCATGCAGGGCCTGTTCCTGGTGGGCCAAGGCGGTCTCCATTTCGGTGAGGCGGATTTCGGTATTATCGGACATTGTCGATTTCTCGCTTCAACGAATGGCGCCGCGCGCGGTGATTTCCCAAAGATCGACAACCCGACCGCTTTGCACGACCACGAACCAATCGTAAAGATTGACGGTCGGATCGCAGTGCCCGGGGATCAAACGCAGCTTCTCGCCCAACACCACATCGCGCGCGGCATCTTGCAGCGCCAGCGTGCCATGATCGTCGGACGGGCCTTGATAGCGTGCGCCCGGGATATCCGCGACCCACGGCATACCTTGATCGTTGCCAAGTGCTTTGTGGCCGGCGTCGACCACGGCAAAACCAGGTTTGGTCGCACTCATCACCGTTACCAAGACATGTAGGCTATGGCGGAAATCGGCAAATGGATTGCCGACACGGTCTTGGTTTTGTGCGTAATCGGCATCCATAAAAATATATGAGCCGCACTGCATTTCTTGATAAAGCCCGCTTGCAGCCTCGAACTCAAAGCTGCCGGTGCCGGCGCCGGTGACGGTCTTGGCCGATAGTCCGATGCGATCTAGCGCGGCCAGGGTCGCCTTCACGTGATCACACGCGGCGCCGATGGCCGCACCCCGTTCGTTGATGGCGCGGATGTGTTGGGCGGAGCCGTGATATGCTTGTAGCCCGGCAAAGTTGAGCCCGTCATGATCGACGATGGTTTGCGCCAAGTTCGCTGCCGGGTCGCCGGGTGCGATGCCACAGCGACCGGCCCCCACATCAATTTCGACATATACGTCCAGCGTGACGCCGGCGGCGACGGCTGCTGCTGAAAGATCGGCGACGTTTTGCGCGTCATCAACGCAGATACCGATGCGCGCGGTCTTCGCAAGTTCGGCCACGCGGGCGAGCTTTTTTGCACCCCAGATCTGATTGGTGATCAGCACGTCTTCGATGCCGCCTGCGACCATCGCTTCAGCTTCGCCGACTTTCTGGCAGCATACGCCAATGGCGCCTGCGGCAACCTGGCGCCGCGCGATTTCAGGGCATTTGTGGGTTTTTGAATGGGCGCGAAGCCGGACACCGGCAGTGCGGCAGGTCTCGGCCATCACGGCTATGTTATGCTCAAACGCATCTAAATCGATCATCAAGGCAGGCGTGTCTACCTGATCAAGATCATCGCCGATGGCGGCGGGGGTGATTTGGCTGATGGATGGGTTCATGAAAGGTATTATTGCGCTATGGGACTGCAGGGCAAGCCCCACTTGACTCTGGCGCGAAGCATGCCAAATCATGGGGGTAGCGTGAAGCTTTCGTGAAAGTCGTTTGCGCACATCGTGTCGGCGTAATGGGTGCCACTGGGCCCACTATCCGCCTCGCCCGCAAGGGGAGGCATGGAGCAGAAAATGACGGTTTTTAACAATCCTCACCTTTTGGGCTTTGATCATTTTGAACGTATTCTCGACCGTGCTGCGAAAGCGTCGGCCGAAGGCTATCCGCCCTACAACATCGAGCAGACCGGCGAAAACAATATCCGCATCACGCTGGCCGTGGCCGGATTCACGATGGACGACCTTCAAGTCTCCGTCGAAGATAATCAGTTGGTGATCCGCGGCAAACAGCAAGATGACAGCCATCAACGGGTTTTTGTGCATCGCGGCATTGCGTCTCGACAATTCCAGCGCGCCTTTGTCTTGGCCGAGGGGATCGAAATCGTCGGCGCGACGCTGGACAACGGTCTGTTGCATGTGGACCTGGACCGGATCGTCCCGGAGCCCGAAGTTAAAACCATCAAAATTCAGCAGGGTGGTACACGCTCACAAACCATCGATATGGACGGCGAATAGCCAAGCATTCACTGCATCGGGCGTGATGCATTTCGCACATTGACAGGCGTGCCACGTGTGAGCGCCGATAAGGAGGGTCGATATGACCGACTTTGAATTCGAACAAGACCTTGAAATGATGATTGAGCCGGAAGGCGACCCGAGCGCATTTGCGAACGCCGGCTTGAATTTAGTCGCCTACATTCGCCCGGTTTACACAGATCACGGGCGCGTGTTTGCGATTCACGCCGCGAATGGCGAGCAATATGCACTGGCCGACAACGCGAACGCCGCGGTCGGCTTTATCAAACAGCAAGACTTGGAGCCGGTCGGTCTACACTGACCTTGAGTGCCCCCGCACTAAATCAGGCGGCGCGGGTTTCCTGGGATTCCGATAAAATGGCGAACAGCGCATCCGCATCGGCGGTGCCGCGCAGCTTGTCTGTCGTTACTTGATCGCGGAGCAGCCGAGATACGCGGGCCAGCGCCTTTAGATGGTCTGCTCCAGCTTCTTCGGGCGCCAACAGCACGAAAATCAAATCCACCGGACGGTCATCGATGGATTGGAAATCCACCGGCTTTTCGAGCCGGGCAAACACGCCGTAAAGCCGCGTCAATTCGGCAAGTTTGCCGTGCGGAATGGCGATACCGCTGCCGACCCCGGTTGTGCCGAGGCGTTCGCGATCCATCAACACATCGAAAATTTTTCGCTCGTCAATTTTAGTGACTACAGCCGCACGGCGCGCCAATTCCTGTAGCGCCTGCTTTTTGCTGGTCGCACGCAAGTTGGCAACGATGCCATCGGTATCGAGCAAATCAATTAGTTCCATAAACTCTTCCTGTCCTTCCGTTCGACTCGCGCCGGACACCCATTTAGGGCAGGTGTGCTTTTAACGGTTGCTTCTAGTCTTTCTTTTCACTGGGCGAAGGGTCAATCCAACCGATGTTTCCATCTTTGCGGTGATACACCACGCTCAGCGTGTCGGTTTTAATGTTCCTAAACATCAGCAGAGGCAAATCTGCAAGATCCATTCTCATCACAGCTTCGCTGACCGACAACGTTGCGATATCCGTTTGCATCTCAGCGACGATGATCGGTTGTGCGTCCGCTTCGACTTCATCATCCGCTGCTTCGGATTGGATAACATATTGCTGGGCCGGAAGTACATCATCATTGTTGTGGCCCCGGCGTCGATGATCGTCGACGAGGCGGCGTTTATAGCGGCGTAATTGTTTGCGAATGCGCTCAAGCGCTAAATCAAAGGCCGGATACGCTTCGGCTGCTTGGCCGCCACCTTGTACGACCATGCCGCGCGGGCCCGGATGCACAGAAATATCGACATGCATCATGGCCCCTTCGCGGGACAACGTGACGTGTGCATCAATCGCGTTTTCAAAATATTTAAAGACCGACTCGGCCAGCTCACCTTCTGCGTGAGACCGGAACGAATCGCCAACATCGACGTGTTTCCCAGTGACTGAGATTTCCATGCTATCTACCTGTAATTAGTTGATTATTATTATTTTTTTTGACGAACGACCGCGCTGCATTCGTAGCTATGCGTACGCGCCGCTGCCAAGGTCGGCGGACCCTAGTGGTGGGTCGAAGTGGAGTCAACTCTAGAAGCAATGACATACCTGTATGCTACGCCAATTTGTGGCAAATGTCATTAAGTCCGATAGAAAAATCGGTCGCATCTAGAACCTATATATAGGTCTATTTTGGTGGCGCTTTTTCCCGGCGACGTTCGACGGACGAGCCGATGCGCATGGCTTCGCGGTATTTCGCCACCGTACGCCTGGCGATGTCATAGCCTTCGCCGGTCAATAATTTCACGATTTTATCGTCGGACAGAATGCGTTTTGGGTCTTCGGCGTCGATCATTTCCTTGATTCGGTGGCGGACCGATTCGGCGGAATGGGCATCGCTGCCGTCCGTCGCCCCGATGGATGACGAGAAAAAGTACTTAAGCTCGAACAGACCGCGTGGTGTTGAGATGTATTTATTCGACGTCACCCGGCTGACGGTACTCTCATGCATCTCAATGACATCGGCGACATCGCGTAACACCATCGGGCGCAGATGCTTGACGCCCTTTTTAAAGAACCCGTCTTGTTGGCGGACGATTTCACTGGAAACTTTCAAGATCGTCGTTGCGCGCTGATGCAGAGCGCGTACCAGCCAGTTCGCGGTTTGGAACTGCTCCGCAAGGTATTGCCGGTCGACTTTACTCATCGGGGTTTTTTGCACCCGCGCGTGATAGGTTGTGTTGATCAACACCCGGGGCAGCGTGTCGCTGTTCAATTCCACAAACCATCCGCCTTTCGGATGCTCGACCATCATCACGTCGGGGATCACGGGGGCGGCGGCGTTAATTGAAAAAGCCAATCCGGGCTTTGGATCAAGGGTTCTGAGTTCCAACAGCATATCGGGGATTTCGTCGGCATCCAGGCCACACAACTGGGCAACTTTGCTGAACTGTTTTGCTGCAACCAGATCAAGGTTTTCGATAAACACCTGCATTGCCGGATCATAGCGGTCACGTTCACGCAGTTGCAGGGCCAGGCACTCAGCAAGATTACGGGCGAATACGCCGGTCGGCTCAAAGGCCTGTATAACGGTGAGCACGCGCTCGACCTCGTCCAATGTTGCGCCCAGCATGTCGGCGCACTCTTCAAGCGCGGTGTTCAAGTATCCGGCGTCGTCGACTTGGTCGATAAGATAGGCGCCGATCACCAATGTTTGCGGGTCGGTCGTGGCGGTGCCGAGTTGCCCGGTTAAGTGATCGCGGAGAGACCGGGCCTCGGCCAAGGTTTCTTCCAGGCCCGGTAAATCATCGTCATAACCGCCGCCGGCCCCCGTGGCGCCAGCTTCGGCGACCGATACCGTGACGTTGCCGTCTTCGAAGGCATCGGTCATGTCGGCGTCCAACTCGCGCGCCGTGGTTATTTCGGAATCGATGGGTTCGCCTAAGGATAGATCCTCAAGCGGCGCCTGCGGCTCGGCATCGCCATCGGTGCCGAGTTCATTGTGGGTGCTGTCGTCGCGCTCAGGGGTGTCGAGCGGCGCGTTTTCGTCACGCTCCAAAAGCGGATTGCGTTCAAGCTCGGTTTCAATGAATTCGGAAAGCTCAAGGTTCGACAGCTGCAACAGCTTGATTGCCTGTTGCAACTGCGGCGTCATGACCAGCGACTGGCCGAGCCGCTGTTCTAAGCGGGGTGCAATCACCATGGCGATCCCCCGGTCAATACATCAAAGCGAGAAACGGTCACCCAAATAGACGCGCCGGACGTCTTCGTTGCCGACGATGTCCGAGGGTACGCCCTCCATCAGCATCATACCGTCATGAATAATGTAGGCGCGGTCGATCACATCCAGGGTTTCACGCACATTGTGATCGGTGATCAGCACGCCGATCCCGCGATCTTTTAAGTGTGCCACAAGCTCGCGAATATCACCGACCGCGATCGGGTCGATGCCGGCGAACGGCTCGTCGAGCAAAACGAAATGTGGGTTTGATGCCAGCGCACGGGCAATTTCGACGCGCCGGCGCTCACCACCCGACAGCGCCAACGCCGGCGCGCGTCTAAGATGGGTGATGGAAAATTCCGCCAAAAGCGCATCCAAGATCGCTTCGCGCCGCTCACGATTGGACTCGGTGACTTCAAGCACGGCACGGATATTGTTTTCCACGGACAACCCGCGAAAGATCGAGGCTTCTTGCGGCAGATACCCGATACCGAGCCGGGCGCGTCGGTACATCGGTAAATCGGTGATGTCGTTGCCGTCTAAAATGATGGATCCGGTGTCGGGCTGAATCAGGCCGGTAATCATATAAAAACACGTTGTCTTGCCGGCGCCGTTCGGGCCCAACAAGCCGACCACTTCACCGCGGTGCACTTCTAAGGTGACACTACGGACGACCGGGCGCTTTTTGAATCGCTTGCCGAGGTTCATCGCATAGAGACCCCGTTGGTTCTCAGCAATCAGTCGGGGCTTTTTGCGTTTGGCTGCCGGCTTACCGCGTCCGGCGGCAAGTTGTTGGCCCATTTCCTCGAAGTCATCGCTCATTTTTATCGTTTCCGGTCGTTCTGCGTGACGCGTTGATCAGTTGTTGCTTCGATTGTTCGGTGTGAAGGTGCCTTGTACTCTGCTAGCCCCGGGGCATGGGAACAAGCGGCTTATGCCTGAGTTCAAATTCACTTCCGCTTTGCAGCCGCGCAACTCGTTATCGTCTCGGATCAGTTTAACCTCTCCGGTAAGGGTCGCGATACCGCTTTCCACATTATAGACGCCCCGGTCCCCCGTTGCCGTTTCCTGTTTTGTACGGATACGAACGTTATCATAGGCGTCGACTCGATACACGCGGGTGTCGCCTTTGGCATCGGTTTTCATGTGCGCGACCAAGATATCGGCACGCACCTGTTTGTCTTCGCGGGTTGCAATCGCGTCGCCGCGCGCCACTGCGAAGCGCTTCACTTCCCAATATTCAAGCTGCTGGGTCGCGGTCAGGATGTCGTCGCCGGATACAAGGCGCGGCTTTTTACCATCGATGACCAAGACTTTTTGATCGGCGTTGTAGATCGCACGGTCGCCGTACGCGGTCTCGCTATTTGAGATGATCCGCACGTTGCCAATTGCGTCCAGACGCCAGATTTCCGATTTTCCCTGCACATTTTTGCGATAGTACGCGCGGAGTTCCTCGCTTAGGACTTCAACCTCACCGCGCAGCGCGCGTGCATTGCCGCGTGCGACAAAAACTTCTTTATCCTGCTGCCACTCTATCCCGTTGTCGGCGGTTACTTCAATCGGCTTGTCGCCGCCAGCCCCGCCCAGGCTCAGACTTTGTGCATGCACAGAGCCCGCCACTAAGATAGCGCTTAAAAAGACCTGCAATGTCAGCCATGGCGATGTGGTCATCTTAGTTTCCGGCTCCCGGATACATAACCAGCTTACTTTTGCCGGTGAAATAAATGGTCTTCCCCTTGTCGACAAGACGGAAGCCTTCGGCTTGCAAATTACCGAACGGCCCTTGACCGCTGATGGGTTGATCTCCCTCGGCAGCACTTGTCTCTAGGTTAATGTTGGCCTTCTCGGTTAAGAATTCGTATCCAGTGTCGTGATAAAGGACGACAGAGCCGACAAGGTCCAAGGTTTCTGCGGTGCGTCCATAGATGCCGCGCGCCGCGGTCAGCACCAGCCAAGTGCCGTCTTCCAAGGAAATATCTGCTTTCGGCTCATCCAATTCGATGATTTTACCGCTCTCAGAAAGGCGTCTCGCGATCTCTGCAGTGACCGAATACGGCTGGTTCTCATCGTCACTGCCCACATAACGCGGGTTCACCATGCTGGGATCGCCGGCTTCTTTGACCGTTAAATCGGCAAAGCCGATGCGAAAACGCGAATCGGGCACATTAATGTAGGGCCATGCAACGATCAGTAAGATAAGCAGCAACGCGACCGTCGGCAGCAAGAACTTCATGGCGCGGACGAATGTCGAATACCATGCCGTATGACGGCGTGGCCCGGGTTCATTGATGGAATAGCCGGATTGATAGCCCGAGCCATTTCCCATCGAACGATCTTTACGGCGGGCCGGTCGCGGCGGTGGTGTTTTGCTGTTGTCCACAGACGGTGGGGTCATGTTTTGTGCCCAGGCGCGATCAGGCGACGCCGGCCCTGAGGCAGTCGTGGATGTGCAGCACGCCGACCGCGCGCTTATCGGCGACTACGAATACGTTGGTGATTTTATTTTCGTTCATGAAGTGCACGGCTTCACTCGCCAGCGTGTCCGGGTGTAGGGTCTTGGCACCCGACGTCATGATGTCGACCACCGCGCGCGTGGTCAGATCGGCACTCATACGGCGACGCAAATCGCCATCGGTGACGATACCGGCCAGCAGACCGTCTTCGCCGACCACACCGACACAGCCGAAACCTTTGCGGGTCATCTCGATCAACGCTTCCGACATCACCGTTTCGGTGCCGATGATCGGCAGTTCCGGGCCACCGTGCATAATGTCACGGACTTTTAAAAGTCGCCGCCCCAATTTGCCGCCCGGATGCAGCGCATGGAAATCGTCGCTGGAAAAACCTTTACGCTCTAGCAATGCGACCGCAATTGCATCACCAAGTGCCAGCATCACCGTCGTCGATGTGGTCGGCGCCAAGCCCATCGGGCAAGCTTCGGTGGCCGCCGGGATCACCAACGATGCGTTCGCGGCCATCGCCAAGGTGCTGTCGGCGCGCGCCGTCATCGAGATCAGCGGAATTTCAAAGCGTTTGCAGTATTCCACCAAGTCCGCGAGTTCCGTCGTCTCGCCGGAATTAGATAGAGCGAATACCGCGTCCGCCGCCGTGATCATGCCTAAGTCCCCGTGGGATGCTTCGGCGGGATGGACGAACAGTGCCGGCGTGCCGGTTGATGCTAATGTGGCGGCAAGCTTGCGCGCGATATGGCCGCTCTTGCCCATGCCGCTGACGACCACCCGACCGGTGACACCGGCGAGGATGCTGATAGCGTCGGTGACGGGGCCGTCGATGCTATCGATCAGCGCTTTTAAGCCGGCGATCTCAAGATCAATAACACGCCTGACGGCGGCCAGATCACGATCTGCGACGGCTTCGCTTTTATTATCGGTGGCGGGGAGGCCGCTCATCGTGTCTCCGTCATATATACTGGCCGGGCCGGTCACGGCATGGCCACGGTTTTTGGGTCAAAATATCAAGATGCGTAGTATGCGCCGGGCCGGGGCTGGGTTCAACAACAGCCAAGCAGATGGGTCGACGTGTCAACCTATCAGCATATGATACGCAATGGTTATGCGTGCGAGAAAATATCTGTGTCCGGCCAACCAGATAAATCCAGATCCGCGCGCGTCGCCAGGAAATCGAAGCACGCATTGGCGATCTCGGTCCGGCCTTCGCGTGCAAGCATCATCTGCAGTCGTTCGTGGATCGCGTTCAGGTTCAAAACATCTGACGCGGCATAGGTGAGTTGCTCGGGACTTAGAGTCTCAGCTGCCCAATCGGAGGATTGCTGCGCTTTCGACAAATCGATGCCCAGCAATTCTTTGGTCACATCTTTGAGACCGTGTCGGTCGGTGTAAGTGCGCACCAGCTTTGACGCGATCTTGGTGCAGAATACCGGGTTGATCTGAATATCCAACCAGCGCTTCATGATCGCCACATCGAAGCGGGCGAAATGGAAAATTTTGGTGACGTTTGGATTGGTCATCAAGGCTTTGAGGTTCGGCGCGGCATAGGACTTGCCGGTCATCTGCACTAAATGGCAAACGCCGTCACCTTTCGAGAGTTGTACCACGCACAAGCGATCACGCATTAGGTTCAGGCCTTGGGTTTCCGTATCGACGGCAACAGCCGTTCCGAAATCAAGACCGTCCGGCAAATCATCCGTATGCAGATGCATGTCGACGGGGACGTTGTATGTTTCTCGGGACAATCGATACCCTTTCGTCCTGTCCCGATCAGCGGGACGGCGATGGTGCCCAGGAGAAGACTCGAACTTCCACGACCTTGCGGCCACAGGCACCTGAAGCCTGCGCGTCTACCAATTCCGCCACCTGGGCTCAAGCACGCGAAATGGTGCGCACCGGAGCAGAGGGATTAATCCTCACGTGCCCGATTGTCAACCGGTCTTGCTTACGAAACGCCGCAGATATCCAGCGAAAAAGGCTGAAATGGGGTGCAGCGTTCTGTTGACCCTTCGTTGAACCCGGTATAAGCCATTAAGGGCCCATTTTTGGGTTTAGCTAGCGAGGGCATTCATGGCCAATACCACGCGTCGACGTATCATCACCGTATTCGGGGCTTCGGGCTTTATCGGCAGACATTTGGTGCGCCGTTTGGCAAAGGCCGGGTGGGTCGTGCGTGCCGCATGCCGTGACCCAGAAGATGCGAGTTTTTTGCGCACTATGGGCGATGTCGGCCAAGTCATTCCTTGGGGTGCCAACGTGACCGATCCGATCAGCGTTCACGTGGCGCTCAACGGTGCGGAAGCGGCGGTCAATTTGGTCGGTATTTTATATGAAAGCGGCAACGCGACGTTTCAGCGCATGCATGTTGATGCAGCAAAGCTGGTTGCTGAAAAAGCGACAGAGCTTGGCTTGAAGCATTTTGTGCACATGTCTGCGCTCGGTGCGGACGCGGAGTCGGATGCTGAATACGCGCGCACCAAAGCTGCCGGTGAGACTGCGGTGATGGCGGCATTCCCGCGCGCATCAATCGTGCGCCCAAGTGTCGTTTTCGGGCCTGAAGACAACTTCTTTAATATGTTTGCCGGTCTGTGCCGCCTGTCGCCGTTTTTGCCGGTAATGGGTGCGCCGACGTTCCCGCGTGTGCGGTTGGGCGGTGAGGCCGGGTTCGGCGTCGACTTTTTGGGCGACGGCGGGCCGAAGTTCCAGCCGGTCTATGTCGGCGACGTGGCGGACGCGATTGTAACGTGTCTGCAAGGTGCCGACGCCGCCGGGCAGGTGTATGAACTTGCAGGCCCTCGAGTCTATACTTTTGCCGATATTATGCGGTTGTTGTTGGCGACCACGCGTCGGCGTCGCTTGCTGATACCGGTGCCGTTCTGGGTTGCTGAAATTCAGGCGTTCTTTATGGAAAAGCTGCCAAAGCCGCTGTTGACCCGCGATCAAATTCGCCTGATGCAGACCGACAATGTTGCGTCCGGCAACGCCAAGGGTCTTGCGGATTTAGGGATTGCGGCAACGCCGGCGGAAGCCATTCTGCCGACATATCTTAATCGGTTCAGGACACAAACCGGCCAACCACGGCCTGCCAACGGCTAAGATAAATCAGTATCTTGGCGGCAGACCGCTGCCATCGCCGGGGTCGTCCGACGCGGCGGCAGAGACGATCAATTCGCCAAATTCCCGAAGAAACACCGAGCCTTTGACGGTCCGCTGCAACAGCACGCTGCGGCGGTCATTCTCGTCGATCTTGCGGCGAATCAAGCCAAGATCGGTCAGGCGATCAACGGCCCGGGTGATGGCAGGTTTGGAAACTTTCAAAAGTTCAGACAAGCCCCTTACCGTATGCGGGGCTGGTGTCAAATAGACGCTCAGCAACAACGCCATTTGCCGCGCTGACAGGTCGGGGGCGTCGCGCCGGACGCTACCGACCGCCGTGCGCCGCCAAATATCCAACGCTTGTAGTTCAGAAACGTTGAAGCCCATGTCGCTCGCCAATTATTTCGTTCTCGAAACTTTTAACCGAGTTCATGACGGTTTCGCAATAAAAATCGTTGCGTTCTAGGTTAGGCGCGGCCGTAGCGTTCCGCCAAAGCGGCGACAAAGGCCCGCAGTCCCATGGCTTCGCCGCCTTCAGGACGCCCTGGCTTTGACGATACATTCCAGGCCATCACGTCGATGTGTGCCCAGGCCGCGTCCTTTGGTGCGAATCGCTCCAAAAATAATGCTGCTGTGATCGCACCGGCGTAGCCGCCTTCGGCTGAATTGGTAATCTCGGCGACTTTGCCTTCGATCATTTTACGATAACCGGGCCAGAGCGGCATGCGCCACAATGCATCCTCAGCGTTGGTGCCGGCCACCAGCACGGCGTTCGCCAACGTATCATCGTTGCAAAAAAGCGCCGGCAATTCGGTGCCGAGCGCAACCCGGGCAGCGCCGGTTAAGGTTGCAAAGTCGATCACCACTTCCGGGTTGGACTCGCCGGCGCGGGTCAACGCGTCGGCCAAGATCACGCGGCCTTCGGCGTCGGTGTTGCCGATCTCGATGCTGATGCCGGCGCGCGTGCGCACGACGTCCATCGGCCGCATGGCGTCGCCGGAAATGGCGTTCTCGACAGCGGGAATCAATACTTTGAGGTAGACCTTGAGCTTCAAAGCCATCACCGCCAGTGCAATCCCCAGCACATGCGCGGCGCCGCCCATGTCCTTTTTCATCCACTTCATGCCGGTTGCCGATTTGATATCAAGTCCGCCGCTGTCAAAGCAGACGCCTTTGCCAACCAGCGCGACGGTCGGGTGGTCGGGGTCACCCCAAGTCATCTCGATCAGACGTGGCGAATCTTTGGCGGCGCGGCCGACGGCGTGGATAGCCGGGTAATTGTCATCCAATAGTGCGTCGCCGATGGTTACGTCGAAGCTGGCATCGAATCGGTCAGCCAAACCTTTGGCGGCGGCGGCCAACTCAGTTGGACCCATATCGTTGGCCGGCGTATTGACGAGATCGCGCACCGTATAGATCGCTTCCGCCAAGGCTTCGACGCGCGCCGAATCAACGCCCGTCGGCGGTGTCAGTTTTGCAGGTTGGGGGGCGGCGTCCCGATACTTGTCGAACGTATATGACCCCAAGATCCACCCCAACATCAGGGCTTCTGCTTTATCCGCATCGCTGACGGCGGGCGTCGGCGCGAGGGCATAGGTGCCGCTCGGCAAGGTTTTCGCCAAACTGGCTAAATCCCACAGCGACGTCGGCTCGCTCAGTCCCGCCAGCACGCCGGCAATGCCGCCACCGGTCTCCGGCACCACCAAGTGCGTGCCCGGCTTGGCTTTGAAGTCGTGCGCAGCAACCCAGGCCCGGACCTCGGATGGCGCGCCTTCGAGCCATGCGGCAAGATCGTTGGATGCAAGGGCGTGGATCGGAATTGCGGCATCGGTCACGGAATGTCTCCAGTCTCTATGTGTGGACGCAGATCATACTTGGCAGTCCGCAAACGAAAACCCTAAACTCCGTCGGCAATCGGAGGACACCATGCCCACATCCCTAAAACTTGTTATCGGCAACCGGAATTATTCATCGTGGTCGATGCGGGGCGGGTTGGCGGCGCGCCAAAGCGGACTCTCGTTCGAAGAAATTTTTATCCCGTTGGACCGCCCGGAAACTAAGGCGGCGCTGAAACAATATTCGCCGAGCGGCCTTGTGCCGGTGCTGATGATGGACGACACCATAATCTGGGATAGTTTGGCCATTATCGAAGCTTTCAACGACCTGGCTCCTAGTGCCGGTATTTGGCCGGCAGACGCAACCGCCCGCGCCGTCGCCCGTGCCGTCTGTGCCGAAATGCATGCGGGCTTTTATCGGCTACGGCGCGATATGCCGATGAATCTCCGTGCCAGCAATCCTGGAACGCGCCATACAAAAGGCGCGCTCGCGGACGCTGCGCTGATTTGTGCGCGCTGGCATGAATGTCGCGCGAAATATGGCGATGCCGGCCCGTATTTATTCGGTACCTGGTCTGCGGCAGATATGATGTATGCCCCGGTTGTCGGTCGCTTCCGGACGTATGGCGTGCCGGTTCCGGGCGATATCGCGGCGTATATGGATGCGGTGTGGGCACACCCGGATGTTGCGACTTGGGTCGCCGGTGCCATCGACGAGCCCTACGTCATTGAAATTTGACCCGCAGGGCGGTTCATCCGTCCGCGTGCCTTGTTTCGACGGACGCAGTCAGAAACAATGGCCAAAATTTATAGGAACGATCACATGTTTAAAGCATTGATGACGGCCATTGGTCTTGGTGGTCCCGAGTACGAAGCTAAAACCCTTACGCGCGATGTTCGGTCTTTGATCGATATGCTGTATGGTCAGCATGGTGCCGCGTCGATGCAGAAGATCGCTGCCGAGGCACGCAAACAGATCGATGAAGTGCATCGCCGGGGCATCAATGATCCGCAGTTCTATGCTCGTGGCGTGTTGGAGCTGACCGAATTGAACCGCGCGGCGCGGGCACGGCGCGACAACATCGCATGGTCAGGGGTCACGCTCGCCATCATCTATATTAAAAGTGAGATTTTGGGGGACGTCGCGCTGCCGGCCCGAAACGCGGTCGATGGTTTTATCGATAAATGGTCACACGCGTTGCCCGAAAGCGCCTCTTCCGAGGTTGAAAGCCCTTAGCTGCCGGCAATCGTGGCGTCAGCGGTTGGAGTTCCGACGGGGACAATAATGTCGCTGGCGCTGATCAAGCCATTTTGCGCGGTCGCAAAAAACACCACCGTGATTACCAAGAACAGTACCGCAACGCCAATCCGCAGCACATTGCCCAATCGGTCCCACGGACCTGCTTCGGCGTATGCGCGTCGATCTTCGGCGATGTCGTTCATAGTCTTCTCCTTTGCCGCTCGACCGCGCACAGAATCGTGCTAAGCCGACGTCAGGCGTCAATAAGCACCGCCATTAAGGCTAAAAAAGGGCAAAGGAAAGGTTAATGTGTGCCAATTTAAATTCGGCCCGTCAGTTCTCCAGTTTGCTTTTTATGCCGGGCCAATTCTTGTCGCCTTTGGTGATGTTGCCCGGCGGGTCGGCCGCCCACATTTCGCGGACACCGATTGAATAGTTTAGATAAAGCGCACCATTGACGATGCTCCAGGCGTCCGGGGCTGTCTTTGCCGTATAGCCTTGTGATACGGCCCAGGCACAAAAGCCGCCGTACTTGGGCGCATATTTTTCGGGGGCTGACGTGAATTTTGCTTTCGATTCGGCACTGGCAAATCGCCACGTTGCCCCATCCCATTGATAGGTGTGCGCAGCCTTGCCGATGACGGGTCTGCCGTCGGTAAAATAAGCGACCGGGTCATAGCCGCCGATGGCTAAGCCGTTTTTTTGAAAAACGGTATCGGCCTGCACGGCACTCGCTGATATCAGGACTGCAACAATAACAGCCACAATGGAAAAAATTGATCTCGCGCGCTGGCGCATGATGAACCTCCGGGTTATGCAATTTCTGAAACCCTAACCGAGATGCCGGCTCATCGTCGCTTCACAAGTGCGTTAGATCGATCAGCGCACGGCTTGACGCCACGCCTGAAATCGATCCTCAAGGCTCGCGCCCATTTCGGCCCAAAAGTCGGCGTCGACCATAAGTGCGTCATGAAATTGTCCGCGCGCGGTGGGTAGGTCTTCGCGCGCGTTTGCAGGTACCAAGTCCATCGCGGATTTGCGTGCTGGTCCAAAGCGGAGTCGCGCCGCGAGCCGTGCCAAGCGCTCAGCGTCGGTGGCGAAGCTGATGAAGCGTTGCGCATGCGCAAGTTCTCCGCTGCCAGACGGGATCGCCCAATAGCTGGTGCGCCAAAGTTGGTTCGCCCACATTAAGCTGACCGGTCGCCGAGCGCCGCTGCGGGGACGTTGAAATCGCCCAGCGTAGGCGGTCGACATGATCACCTTGCCCTCGTTCAGCAACCGCTCCGGTCCATCGCCCTGCGACCAAAACACAGCAGCATCGGACAACGTGATCAGCTTCGCGAACGCGCGCTCAAGTCCTTCGGTCGTGCGGAGCATGTCATACACGTCTTCTGGGGGGATGCCGTCGGCCATCAACGCGATCTCAAGATTTCCCTCGGCCTGGCTATAAAGGCCTCGTTTGCCGGGATAGCGCGCAAGATCAAAAAAGTCCGCCAAGCTGCGGGGTGGTGATGTCGAAAGTTGGGTCGCGTCATAGGCAACGACTTGCGACCAGATCAACTGTCCGATGCCGCACGGATGCAGTGTGCCGGGGATGAAATCGGCCAGCGCCGCTTTACCCAGCAGGGCCGCATGATCAAGTTTCTCGAACCGACCTTCCGCGCAGCCGCGTGTCAGCGGCGCGTGTTCGATGTCTGTGACCTGCCAAGGCGCGGCATTGCCGGATGATTTGATCAGCGGAAGCAGGTCGCCGTCGTTACGCGCAATGCGGACCGTGATGCCGGTCTCGCGGGTGAACGGCTTGAAAACCTCAATCTCTTGTGCGGTGCCATAGGGGCCGCTCCAAGTCGCAATGGTAATCAATGGCGGCTGGGCCGCTGCAACGTTCGCCAGCAAACAGATGAGTGGGGTCAGAAATAACGTGCGCATGCCACATGATAGGGCATCGCGGCGGGGTTCGGAACGCAGAATCGGGGCCGCCGATGAAACCCACACAGAAAAACGCCTTGGGCGTTTTCAGCACCCAAGGCGTCAGGTCAAAGATGGCGTCATGATCACGCCATCAGGTAGCTGTAGTTCGCGATGAACGCGATGCCGACCATGGCGGTAATCAAGATGGTATCGATAAGTTGGTCAGACATTTGATGTACTCCTTGTTTCTGTTGTTCGATGGCGGGACATTAGGCCTTGGTATAATTAAACTCAAATAATATATATTTGATATTAAATTAAGATTAGCTTACTTTAAGCGCTATGAACCTACAGCAACTTCGCACCCTCGTCGCCATTCACGATCACAACGGTTTTGCCGATGCGGCGGCTTCCGTGTTCCTCACACCGGCCGCGATCAGTCAGCAGATGCGGGGTCTTGAAGATGAATTGCAGGTTGCACTTTTTGATCGCTCGACTCGACCGCCCCGGCTAACACCCCATGCGGTGACTCTGGTCGACGCGGCGCGTGACGTTTTGGCCAGATTTGATGCATTTACGGCCAAGGCCCGGGCAGAGGGTGAGATCGCAGGTACGCTGACGCTGGGCTCTGCGACCGGCATCACCAGCGCGCTGGTGCCGAAAGCACTGGCGGCGCTCCGTGAAAAATATCCCCGTATGCAGGTCCGCATTGAAGAAGGGCTAACCGATCATTTGATCAGCCGCGTGCGCCGCCGTGCCATTGACGCCGCCATCATCACCGAGCCGTTGGTCCCTGAGTCAGGCATGGAAGTGTTACCGATTACTACCGAGCCGTTGATGGTCGTGGCACCGAAAAGCATCAAAGATCGGGGCTGGAAAAACGTGCTCACGGGTCGCCCGTTCTTGCGCCTGAACCGTAAATCCGGCGTCGGCGTGCTCATCGACGTGACGTTGCGGCGTGCCGGTGTGGTCGTTGACGAGGCGATGGAATTGGATAGTTCAGAATCCATTGTCGGGTTGGTCGCCGCCGGTCTTGGCGTCGGCGTCGTCCCTGCGGGACGTCTGAAAAATTTGAACCTTACCCGACTCCGCACACTTGCGTTCGGCACCCCACACGTGCATCGCAGGGTCGTGCTGATCGAACGGAATGACGAAACCCGATCCGAGTTGGCGGCAATTCTTTATCGACAGATGACGGACCTGACCGACGCCTAAATGGTTTTAAGGTGCGCTTTGTCGCGCGCGGATAAAGTCGAGTAAGTCGGCAAAGTCGTCAAAAATAAAATGCGTGCGAAGCTCAGCCACAGGGGTCTTTCGATAGCCGCCGGCGAATAGGGCAAAGTCGCGCGCCGCCGCACCCGCGGTTTCCGCATCGACCTCGCTGTCGCCGACATATAGTCCATCTGCACCGCTCTCTCCCAGTTGCTCGAACGCAAGGTGCAGTGGATCGGGTGCCGGTTTTCGGACGGGTAACGTATCGCCACCGACCACCACATCAAAATAGCCGTCAAGGCCGAGTCCACGCAAAACCTCGGTCGTCATGCCGTCTGATTTGTTGGTGCAGACCCCTAAACTGAAGCCTTCGTCTTTTAACGCGGTTAGCATGTCGATGACGCCCGGATAGGGCGTGGTGAGGGAAATGGGGTCCGCGAGATAATGGATTCTGAATCGCGCCAAGGCGTCGTCAAAAATTGCCGTGTCGCCACCTGCAGCACCTACGCAGCGCTCAACCAATGTCGGCACACCGTTGCCGATGAATGAAATCACTTGATCCAGCGTCAGCGTTGGCAGATCAAAATCTTCCAGCATCCTGCACGCAGACGCGTGCAAGTCGGGGGCGCTATGAATCAGCGTGCCATCAAGGTCAAAGACAATAGATTTCATAGATTTTCTTTCAACATTTGATTGATCATCCACATTTCTACACGCGATGACCAGGGCTCAAATAATGTGATGGATGGCGATCTCTTCGTGAGTTCGCGCCGCCAATATCGCATGCTAGAAGTTATAATATTTTTTAAGAGGATATCACCATGACCGTTGAACTAGAGATGCTGACTTGGACCGCCATTGCAACGTTGCTGATGTGGCCACCTTACATTCTCGCGCACATCGCCAATGTGGGCATGGTCGAGGCGCTTACGTATCGTGCAGACGGTGCAGCGCTTCCGGGCTGGGCGGCGCGGGCGAAAAAAGCCCATTATAATGCGATTGAAAACCTGCTGCCGTTCGCCGTGCTCATTTTAGTCGCGCATGCGGTCGGTGTATCGAATGCGGCGACGCAAAGTGCTGCGATGGCGTTCTTCGGTTTGCGACTCGCACACTACGCCGTTTATGTGTTCGGCGTGCCTTTCGGACGGACCCTGACGTTCGTCGGTAGTTGGCTGGCGCAGCTATGCATCGTCTATCAGTTGTTGGTATAGCGGCGTCGCCTAAAGCCCGCGTCTACTTGCTTTGAATCTCCAGCGGGTTACACCACGTGTTGCCGAAGGCGGCGCGCAATTCGACACAGGCGTCCGATGCCTTGTCGCGGTTCTCGAACGGCAAGGCATATAGATTGACGGTTTTATCGCCGGTTGGCGTCGTCGCCGGAGCATACTCAGGCGTGATATTCGCGAACATGATCGGCAGCCCCAGCTTGATCTCCGCCCAAGCGGCTTCGGCATCTGTGCGATCTTCGAAGGCGGCGAGGAGCACGCGGAAGGTGGTCTCGCCGTTTTGCTTGCCGCCGATGACAAAATCTTCACCGCCCAAAATGGTGCCGTCGTTTGCAATCTCGACCGTGCGCGCCGGCACCTCAGGCAGGTTTAGGCGTGTCAGTTGTTCCGGTGCGATTCGCAACGCATAGGCGCCAGGGCGGATGAAATCAATCAGGTAAAAACCATCATATTGGGATCGGACTTCTTTGACGACCTCGCCTTCGTCATCAAGCAACTGCATACGGACATCCGATACAGGCTCCGACCAGTCGCCGTCCTGTTTGTAGATCACGCCGTCAATTTCGCCCGTCGATACCACGGCAAAGGCGATTTCACCCGGCACGCCTGGGCGTAAGGTGATTTGCTGCGCGCCTGGCATTGCGATCCAGAACGGGTCTTCCAGGCTCGCTGGGTCGACTTCGAAGGTGATCGGTTGAAACACATCCAGTGACGTAATGTATGCACGGCCTTGGTCATTGGTCGCTTGCGGCTTACGGCTGCGCCCAGCACGGAACTGTACGCCTTTCAACGGCTCATCGACGCCTGTCGTGAAGGCGCCGTCGCCATCTAAGTCACGGAACACATGCGCGGCAATCGCGCCTTGTGCGGCAGTGGGTTTCGACGACACACGCAGCCCGCCATCGGCTTCGTCTTTGCCCCATGAAAACGTCAGGCGTAGCTTCGCTGAATAATTTTCTTGATCGTCATACTGAGCATCGATGCCGGCTGCGACATACGTGAGGTCGGTGCTAATGCCCGTTGAATAGGTGGTCAGTTGTGTGCCGGTGAGTTCTTTGCTGATGCCGGCACGGGCGTTGAAGTCTCTGGTCAAACGCCAGTCGCCGGATAAAGCGAGGGAATTTACGCTGGCATCAGGGTCGACGATGTAGCCGGCCTGACCCCTGACACGGACCGTGCCGATCTGTCCGCCGATCTGTGCCGTGCCACTGATGGTTCGGCTGTCGTCCGTTTCGGCAGGGTCGTTGAAGTCAAAGCTCAACGTATTCGAAACAGACGCCCGCCCAATCGCCGTTGAAAGCCTGTTTTGGATGGATGTTGATCGATCTCGTGATTTATTGACGTCATGGGTGACGTTCACAGCATAGGGAATGTGCGGTAAAAAGCCGGTCCGAAGCACACCATCGACACGTAGTCGTGTCTCGGACTCAAGCGGATCCGTTGCATTGTTATAGGTTTCGCTCAGGAAATCGTTGAGTGCCGTGTGCTCGGCCAGCACCGTGGCCCCGAATATCTTTGTCTGCGCCGATAAAGTGCCGGCCCATCCGCCATAAATATCTTTGGTGAGGTCAACGCGCGAATATACTGGCCCAAGCGAGGTCACGGCGCTGGTGCCGATATATGTCTTATGACCGCCCTCGAACGGAATCGTGACAAAATTGGCGCCGAGCGACAGGGTTTTGCTGACACCATATTTATATTGCGCCGTCATACGGGTCTTGCCTTGAAAACCGTCGGTATCAAAAGTGTCGATGTCGCCCAAAAGCAACAAACGATCCTGTTGGTTTACTGCAAACGTGTAGCTGTGCTCGCCCGGCTTGATTTGATCGGCCCCGACACGTAATTGCTGAATTTCCTCGCGGCGCTGTCCTTGGGGGCCATAAAATACCAACTTGATGACGTTGACGCCAAACAGCAGCGGTACATCTTCAAACAGATAGCGACCGTCCGATTGTGACTGGCGGAAATCGAGCAGAATTTCGTTTCGGTACAGCTCGACCTCCCAACCGAGTTGCAGATCCCCTTGCAGCGTGATCCGGTCAAACTCTGTCTCTTGGCCAAGCGGTGCATTCGAAAACGTGACGCCGCGCCCGATATCGGTCCTGGCAACATGTGTCACCTGGGGCGTGTAAATATCGCCGAGGGCAAACTTCGTGGCATTTAGATCGCCGAGCAAATTACCCTTGGGGTCTTGCCGTCCGAGCTTAACGCGGGCGAGGGTAAGATTATCGGTATTGTCGCCGGACAGAAATATATCGGCATTGAGCTTGCCTACGTCGGCTGTTGCCAGCGTTGTATAGCTGCGCTGAAACTCGGGGTTCTCGTCACCGGAACTGATGGTGAAATCGATGTTGGTGTCGATCACCGGCCACGATATCCATTGGTAGGGGACGCGCACCTCGGGCAGATCGCGGCGCTGGGTTCGGCGTTGCGATAAGACTTTTTCACGTCGTTGATCGCGCAGCAGGCGCGCTTCGAGCGGCAGTGGTTCACGCGATTTGATGTCCACGATCAGATTCGGTAGATCGAATTCAATGTCGATCGGGAACCAGCGCGCGAGGGTACGCACATCGACATAAATATCGTCTGGCAACTGTTCGATGAAAGCTGGATCAAGCTGGCGCTGTTCGCCGGCAATGATCACCTGTGCCGCAGATAGGTCGAGTGAAAAAAGCCGATTCTCGTCAATGAACCAGCCTTGCGCTCGACCATTTTCGGGATCGACTTCAATCGGAAAATCGAGCGCGTTGACGACATCGGTCAATGGTAGAATTAGACTGCCTTGTTTGGGGTAACCGAAAATCGCCTCGTTGAGCACATTCTTGCCGAGGGTCATTTTTAAGATCAGCAGTTCTTCGTCGGTCCGTTGGCCAACCGTGAACGCGGTTGATGTCACGGGTGGCGCTTGGGCGAGCGACGGTGCTTTGTTCGCGATTGCCTTGGCATCCTGTGCGGCCACGGGCAGCGCAACCAGACATGCCAATACAGATCCGAGTTTTATGGCGTGAACCAGTAAGGCGATTCGGCATCGCAGCTTTTGAGGTTCGTGGGCCACTCGCACTTATATGCTTCTCCGAAGAAGGAAACAGAGAGACTCTCCAAGGCGTAAGCATGGCGAGTTGCTGATCTCGTCTACAACATGTGGCGGGTATAGTTAAGACCGAATTAACGGAAAAACCAAATCTGTCAGCATTCTGTAAGGTTATGATTTTATTTGCTTTTTTTGTATTTCGTCATGTTTTCGTAAGGAATGGCATTTATACCCGTCACAATGACGGGCGGCACTATCTACGACGCTTCGTTAACGCAACACCTCCCGTTGAGCGGGTTGTCAACACCAAGAAAGGTTATATCGATGAACGTCAAAAAAATTATCCTGGTTGCCGCAGTTTTCGCCGTTATTGGTAGCCCTGCAGTGGTGAAAGCCGCTGACGCCACGGCGAGTGCCGCCGCCACCATCGCAGCACCGATCTCGATCTCGAAAGTCTCGGATCTGGAATTCGGCCTGATCGCCCCGACCGCTTCGGCTGGTACGGTGACCGTGTCGACCGCCGGCTCGCGTACGGGTGATGCCAACGTCGACCTGCTTTCGGGCGATACTGAGTCCGCAGCGTCGTTCTCGGTCAGCGGTGAGGCCGATCAGACGTTTGCGTTGGTGGTGCCAACTTCGGCCGTGCTGTCGGCGACCGGCAGCTCCGGCGGGTCTGATATGACCGCAACCTTGAGCGATGATGCCGCTGCGACGCCGACTTTGGACGGCTCCGGGGCAGCGACGGTCAACGTGGGTGCAGCCCTTGCTGTTGGCGCCAACCAGGCGGCCGACGCATATTCGGGTAGCTTCACAGTGACGGTTTCCTATAACTAATGTTTTTTGAAACCAAGATTGTTTGATTAAAAAAAGCCGTCGGCAGTTTTTGCCGACGGCTTTTGTTTTTGCGCCCTGCGTGCGATCTAAATGCGCGGTGCAAATCGTAGCGATAATTGGTGTTAAGGGGAAAACCGTGTATCGTCGCGACCAATTGTAGGAAGTGGGTTATATGACGGCCTCGTGCTGGCGAATTATTGGATGTCTATGCGTTTCTGGCGTCATCTATATGGCGGCAGGTGTTGCTATGACGAACGCCGATTCTGCGCAAGCCACCGCTTTTGCCGGCGTACAAATTCAGGCGGCCGGCAGCGTTGGCACCAGTCCGGCGATCGTCGCGACAGCACGACCTAGGCAAACCAATACGACGATCCGGAACGTGCCGATCAGCACCACATCGAATATCGGCTTTGGTGATGTTGCCGCTGCGGCGGCGGCAAGCGATACGAACGCCGCTATTGTTGCAGCCTCTTCCGGGGGCGGCGGAAATGCGACTTCTTCCGCTGCGCGCCCCTTCCGCGACCAACGCATGGTACCAATGCAAATCGGCCAAAGCGCTGCTGTCGCCGTCGCCGGCGCGCCGAACCAGACGTATGCCGTAATATTACCGCAGCGCACGGTTTATGCGAACAGCGGGGCGATCGTCAGTATGACCGGATTTCAGCATAATGCAGGTGCAACGCCGTCGTTGAACGCGGGCGGCGCCGACACATTTAGCATCGGCGCGACCGTCGAGATCCAACAAATGATTGAAGCTGCTCTGGTCCAAAGCGCCCCCACTAATGCTGCGGGCGGCGCAATCATCGGCGGCACCGATGGCGGGACGAGCCCCGCAGCCGCCATCGACCGTAAACGGCGCATCTTGCTTCAGGCGTTTGCGCCACGCTCACCATTCGTCAATATTGTCGTGTCGTACAATTAACAAACATCCTCCCGTGACCATCGAATATCGACCGTGAAGGGACCGAAAGTTATGCTCGGAGTTGCCAAAATGAAGTTTAAGCCTGCTACAAAGTCTGTCCTTTGGACCGCCATCGCGGGTGCATTCTTCGCAACCCTGGTCAACGCTTTGCCGCAACCCGCATCTGCGCAAGGTGCGGGTGATTTGGTTGTTGCGCCGACCCGCGTGGTCTTGGAAGGGCGAACCCGATCTGCGCAGCTCGGTCTGGTGAATAAAGGCTCAACAAGCGCGACCTATCGGATTTCAGTGATCAACATGCGGATGGGACAAGACGGCGGTATGGTCGAAATCGCGCAGCCGGACGAAGGGCAAGCGTTCGCGGACAAGCTTTTCCGCTATTCGCCGCGCCAAATCACCTTGGCGCCCGGGGCGTCGCAGGCAATCCGGATTTTGCTCCGCAAACCAAAAGATCTCGCACCGGGCGAATATCGTTCGCACCTGATGATGCGTGCCGTGCCCGATGTTGAATCGCAGAGCGTTGAGACGCCGGCGACCGGTGCCGCCGTGCGGCTGATCCCGGTTTTCGGCATCGCCATTCCCGTTATCGTCCGCCATGGCGAGCCGTCATTTGACGTTGCCGTGAGCGAATTGACGTATTTGCCGAAATCTGAAGACGCGCCGCTGCCGCGGGTGAAATTCAATTTAGACCGTACCGGTGACCGATCTGCGTTTGGTGATTTGACCGCGTCAATTCAGGCCGACGGCAAAGACATCGTTGTCGCGCGCGTGATGCGCCTTGCCGTCTATACGCCGAATAATAGCCGCACGATTGAGATGCCGCTTCGCGTCCCAGAAGGCGTGTCGTTGAACGGGAAAACCCTGAAGATCACATACCGCTCGACCGCGGACGAGGGCGAGAAACTGATCGCTGAAGGTAATCTGCAACTGCCGTGATCGGCGTCTGCGTTAAAACCGGCGCTTAATCAGGGTCGAGAATACGCTCGATTATCTGCTGCACAGAAAGCGCGGCCCGAAAATCCGGTAATTCATGGGCCTCACCGCGCATGAATTGTGCGAGGTTGTCCAATTGGCGGACGCGCCCGGCTTGCCGGATATCTCCCTTGAGGTCGTCGCTCTCCGTCACCGCCGGGCGCCAAGCCTGGCCGTCGGAAAGATACGCCGTATACCAGTCATCAAGCCGGCAGGATTGTTTTTGTCCCCAGACCGTAAATTCGATGCGATCCGGCCCGGTGCCGCCGACGCCGCCCGCGACCGAAACCGGCACACCGTTGCAGGTTAAATCGGCGTAGACGTGACTTTCTGCCGCCTCTCCGTCGATCCCGTCGGGATAGCGGACCATAGCTTGTTCCAGGCTCAGCGGCCCGAATACGCTCTCGGTCAAATAGACGAAATGGGACAGCACTTCGCGCACATAGCCGCCTTGTCGGCGTTTGCCGAGCCACGCCGCGGCCTCTTGCCAGCTACGTGGCCACGTCGCGAAATGCAGGCGGATGTCGATGGCATCAATCGTCCCAAAGGCGCCGTCGGCGAACTGTGATCGTAAAAATGCCCGGCTCGGGCTCGCCGCAAACGAAAAAT
>TARA_R110001599_G_scaffold121681_1_pt1 | contig 33332 bp, 35 predicted proteins | sample TARA_R110001599 | Tara Oceans TARA_R110001599 (sample SAMEA4398360) | marine metagenome | biome: Polar Biome; feature: [MES] marine water layer (ENVO:01000295) within the mesopelagic zone...; material: water (ENVO:00002006), including particulate matter (ENVO:01000060) such...
TGGCATTCGTATCGAGAATCTGTTCCTCGTCGAGGAGCGGGAAATCGGAGGTGGCGAGCAGACGATGCTGGGATTCGAGACGCTGACTTTCGCGCCGCTCGAGCGCAAGCTGATCGATGTCGACATGCTCTCGCAGAACCATCGCCAGTGGGTTGATGACTATCACGCCAAGGTCCGCGCGGTAATTGCGCCGCAGCTGGACGGCGATGCGCTGGACTGGCTGGAGGTACAGACCGCGCCGCTCTGAACCTATTGACGCGACCCACGTGTTCACTTAATGTTCTTTTTTGCATGAAGGAGGAAGAGCATGATCGGCTATGTGACATTGGGTACCAACGATATGGAGAAGGCAGCAAAATTCTATGATGCCCTCGCCAAGGAAATGGGCGTCGGTCGGATGATGGACTTTGACCCGTTCATTGCCTGGGGCACCATGGGCGGTGCACCGGGCATAGCAGCGACCAAGCCGTTTGACGGCCAGACGGCGAGCGTCGGCAACGGGGTGATGGTTGCGTTGGAGGCTGCGGACACGGATCAGGTGCAACGGCTTTATGATATAGCACTGGCCAATGGCGGTAGCGATGAAGGCGCACCTGGCCCGCGCGGCGACGAAGGATTTTATGCCGGCTATTTCCGTGACCCGGATGGCAACAAGCTAAACGCCTTTTGCACGACCGCTGCCAAAGCCGGTTGACAGCCAAGCGGTGCTGGGGAAAGAGCCAGCGCCATGACAGAACAGAAAAACCCTCGTGATGGCTTTCGCCTGATCACCCCGTTGCGCGTGCGCTATGCCGAATGCGATTTGCAGGGCATTGTCTTCAATGCCCATTATCTGGCCTTTGCCGATATCGGTATGACCGAATATATGCGCGCCTTGGTGGCGGCGGACAGGCCGCGGGACGAACGTGACATGCTGGGCAGTTTTACGCGTCATTTTGGCGGTGACAACTGGGTGCGGCATGCCGATGTTGATTATCGCGCGTCGGCAAAGGCGGATGACCTGCTCGACGTCGCGGTGCGGATCACCCGCTTTGGCAGGACCAGTTATTCCCTGCTGGTGCATCTCCTGCGCGGGGAAGAATTGCTCAATGTGGTCAAGCTGACCTATGTCTGGTTTGACCCGGCCACCGATCAGGTTGCTCCGGTGTCGGCAAAATTCATCGAAGCGGTCAGCGATTTCGAGATTATCAAGCCGGAGCGGGCGGTGATAAACGCCTAGGACTGCGGTTTGGGCTCAGTATCGCCGGGTACCATTTCCTTCGCCTGTGCCTTGCGGAGACGCAGATTGGCGCGCAGCTGCGCAGCCAAGCGCTCGGCTTTCTCCGCTTCCTTGCGTAATTTTTCCGATTTGGGCTGTGGTTTTGGCATGGCGCCTGATTGCATTATCCGGTGAAAAACGCAACTCCGCTTGACAAGGTCGCAAGCATTTGGTCTTAGCGCGTCGGTTCGGTCGAAACCGCCCGATGTGGCGGCTATCGCCAGCGCATCAAAATGGTCCGGCTGCTGTAGCTCAGTGGTAGAGCGCGTCATTGGTAATGACGAGGTCGAGAGTTCAATTCTCTCTAGCAGCACCACCATTTTTCCCAGATTCCAGCGTCTCTGGGCTACGGCCCTGAGTACGAAATTAGTCTCTAAATATCAGTAGGTTAACAGTGAGGGCTTGGCTGAACCCTAGCATGGCGCGTTGAGCCTTCCAGCAGAGCGGTATATTGCCCATACGCAATATTCTGCGACCGGTGAGGTTTTCCGGTTGCGATCCATCAATGATGGCCGAAATGATATCGGGTGCCAGAAAACTGAGCCTGGTCAATTGCTGGTCGAGTGCGGTCATGATACTTGCGGTTCCGCTTTCTGATCCGGTGTCTGCGTAATCCGGTAGGTTGTGCCATCATCGCCGCATTGTACGCGTATGATCACAAAACCTTTTTTGCGCAGGCCGGTCAGGAATGCGCGAGTGCTGTGAGATTGCCATTTGGTCGCGTTGCAGATCTCGTCGATGCTCGCGCCTTTGCCTTGGCTTAGTAGGGCAATAACTGTCGAGGATTTGGTTTGCGTCTTGGGTTTTGTCGTTGGCATATTAGTTTTCCAGTATTCGAGTTGGACTATCCAGCTCTTCCACTGACCCAAGCCGCGGATGGGATTTAGAATCCTGCGGCGTGTCGCGTTGATGTTTGCGACACCAACAGTAATGCTCGAACAAACACTGAAGTCCAGAGGATTATCCTCGGTTGGTTGCGCGTGATTCTTCCTTTTGTTGTACTGGATTGCTCACAATGCCCATCCTGACCAAGTATGATCAGGAAGGAGATCGCTTTTTGTTGATGCAGGTTGAAGAGGGCTCATGGCTGAAGTTTGAGCATGATCTTGACGCAATGGTTCGTCTGCAAAATGTGATGCTGGCGGCGACCGAAGGTGGCCAGATGTTTAATCCAGCAAATCAACAATCAAAGGCCGAATTGGTGGATTAACAGAAGACTGGGTGAATTGATCAATGATGAAGCAGGTCAGTAAATTGTAGCATCGGGTGACTGGTGAAATATTATTTCCATGCGATTATTGCTTTTCTCTGGGAGCCTCGTAAGGCGTTTTTCCATTGAAAGCACCGTGCGGTCTGTGGATGTTGTAGACACAGTTTCTTCGGCCCGCGGATCGGTAAGATCCGTATGACAATTTCAAAGTTCCAAGCTGATACAATTAAGCGGGAACAAAATTTGAAACCCTTATTCTGACGTTTGCAATCTATGGTTTGGTTCATTTTCTATCTTTTGCGGCGGCTCGTCATTGGAATGATGGGATTATTTCCGGACATAATATTTTGAGCCCGGGTCAGGACGGATTCCAGCATGTCGGGGTGACGGCTGATTTTTGGACGGTTGCCGTGGGCAGGCTACGAAAGTCCTCCGGGAATTCGCTGTGACAAAAAATCGGCTGCAGATCTTGAGAGTAAAAGCATCAAAGCCGTAGTGCTTGGCCGAATTCTTGAAACCAAATACAAAAGGTATCCATCCCCATACGGCCTGCGAGCGCAAACGTTGTCGTCCTCCCCCAAAACAAAATCCGGTTAAGCGACCTACCGAATGTAGTTTCTCGGTGGAAACATCGTTTCCCCTGTTCACCAAAGATTTGGCTGGCCGAGGCGAGTATTGACTAGAAGCCGCAGAAATCGGTCCACCCCTGGTCTGTTTCCTATATTTCCGTTTTGCTTTGTCACCGGACTCGAGACAGCAAGCAGCTTGACCTGCTGGGACCATCTGGCAATTCGCCAACAGTCGGGTGCACGAGTCCGAATTAACAAATTTCAAAAAGGAAGAGAGTATGTCTGTTACCAGTACTTATGATTGCGCAACCAAAACCCCGATGGGGGATCAGAGCGGGATACTCACGGTAGTACCCAATGATGAGGGAACCGCTTTCACCGGCACTATGATTGGCGCCATGGGCAATGTTGATGTGCAAGATGGCAAGATCGATGCGAACATGCTGAGCTGGAAAATGAAAATAGTCGTTCCAATACCGATGACTTTGGAATGTGAAGCGGCGGTTGAGGGCGATGAACTCAACGGGCAGGTCAAGGCCGGCGGCTTCGGTACAATGCCATTCTCGGGCAAGCGGCGGGGATAAGTCGCAACGCTTTACCGATATTCTGGGAAAATAGACCGGAGTCCTTCCAGGTCTTCCAGTCCCGAGGTATATCGTTGATATTATTAGGCCGCATTCCCTTCCCGATGACCATCGGGAAGGTTGCAACATTATCCGTCATGCCACTGATCGAAGGATCGAGGGCATGGCGGATTTTTCTTTGGTGGATCTACCCTTGCTCACCGCCGCTTCGGCCATGCCGCACTGCTGCTCGTTGGTGACTGACGCTTTGTCGTCCAGGATATGATCCAGGGGCGCATTGTTCATCAGGAGCGATAAACAGTTCTCCGGGCCCCGCTTTATCGCAATTCTCTGACCGTTTATGCGTAGCGGCACGATCCCTTGAAGGTCGGTTTGCAAAATTGTTTCCGCAGAACACATCGTTGACGGAGACGCGATTACGGAGAAGGATCATGGAAAGATATCTTGTTGTTTCATCCGATGGCCATGCTGGGTTGCCCCCGGAACGCTATCGAGATTATTTGGAAACCAAATATCATAAACTTTTCGACGAGAATGTAGCGATCGAGATCAAGGCGCGTGAGCAGCATGAAAAAGAGTTTTTGATTAGCGATTTCAATGACAAGTGGCGGGCCAAAGTAGGCGACGGGCTTCAAGGCGCCTGGGATGGGACGATCCGCAATCGTATTCTGGATGGCGACGGGGTCGCAGCTGAAGTTCTGTTTCCCGACGGCATTACGGAGCGCAATGCTCCACCATTTGGTGCGGATATCGGTTTGAGACCGACGACCGAAGGCGCCGAATTGCAATGGGCCGGCGCCCGCGCGCACAATCGCTGGATGGCCGATTTTTGCAAAGATGACCCGCATCGTCGTATCGGGCTTGCGGTTATTCCGGCGCTTTACGACATAGATGAAACGATAAAGGAAATTATCTGGGCCAAGAAAAATGGCCTGAAGGGTGTTTTCTTTCCGGCATTCACCGGCGACTACGACTTGTACAACCACACCAAATATCACAAAGTATGGGCATTGTTGCAGGATTTGGAGTTGCCGCTTCATTTCCACTCCGGCGCATCACCCAAATATGACATTTCACAGCCAGGCTGGATCGGCACGTTTCTTTGCGAATATGCCTTCTGGATGACTCGGCCGCTTTGGGGCCTCACCTTCGGTGGCGTTTTTGAGGAATATCCCAAGCTGATGACTTGCTTCGTCGAGGCGGGGGGCGAGTTTTGGTTTCCATGGATCATGCAATTGATGGACATCCGCGCCTCGGCAAAACATACCAGCGGCAAGCTCGGCGATTATTATGCGAATATGAGCATGAAGCCGAGTGAATATTTTGCCCGAAATGTTCGGGTCGGCTGTTCGGCATTGCCCGATGAGGAGTCAACCCAGGCCTATTATGAAATTGGGGTCGACAGTATATTGTGGGGTACAGATTATCCCCACCCCGAAGGGACCTGGCCAAATACGCTTGACAAGATGATCGAGAGTCTTGGTGGACTGCCGGATCAGGACATTCAGAAAATGTTGGGGTCGAACGCAGTTGAGATCTATGATGTGGATGAGGACGCCTTATGGGCGATTGCAAAACAAATTGGTCCAAAGCGCGAGAATTTCCTCAAGCAGGCCGCTGAATAATTTGTGTTGAAATCCGTTTCTCCCCCACCCGATGCTAGTATTCGGGTGGGGGAGATGCTAGCATTTGGACAGAGGTAAAACATGTCTGAATGGCGCGGTATTGAGGAATTTCTGGCTGTCGTCCAATATGGCACGTTCACTGCCGCCGGTCGAAAGCTGGGTGTTTCAAAATCATTTATCAGCAAGACGGTCCATGAACTGGAAGATCGTTTGGGCGTGCAGCTGCTCATTCGAACCACGCGGCGCCTTTCGCTGACCGACGCCGGAAAAACATTCCATTCTGAATGCGCCGATCTGCAGGAACGCTTGCGCAATCTTGAACATTCGATCGGTCGCTATAGCACCGAGCCGTTCGGCGTTCTCCGGGTCGGATTGAGTGATATTTTCGGTTCGGAATTTATGTCTGCCTTGCTGGCAGACTTCAGCTGTGAAAATCCTGATATCCAAATAGAGTCGATTGCCTATCTGGATGAGGAAGAGGTTACGCAGGAGCGTTTCGATCTTGTCATCCGCTACGGTAAATTGCCCGATTCCAACCGCAAGGCACGGATGTTCGGTTATGTCTCGCATTGTCTTTGTGCGTCGCGAGAATATGTCGAGAAAAATGGCTGGCCAACTTCCCCAGAGGACCTCAAAAACCATGATTGTTTGACCAATCTTTCGTCGACCATGACGTTCAACAATGGCGTCGAAATAAAGGTGAAGCCTCGCTGGCGCAGCAATAGCGGCATTTCGCTGAGAAGCGCCGTCAGGAAAGGGCTCGGTGTGGCCAGCCTGCCGGTCAGTATATTGATCGACTCGCTCGTTGATGGCTCGGTTTTGGGCCTTGACGAGGAATGGGGATGTTATGATCGCGAATGTTGGGCAGTCTATTCGCCCGGCATCATGCCGGCATCGACGCGTGCATTCATAAATTATCTGGTGCGCAATCTGTCACGCGTAAAAGTCCGGCCAAGCATGGCCAAGGCTTTGTCGGATAGATTCTGACAAAATTGTCCGCACAGGTAGACAAAGCGTGCATGAATCGCATCTTTCGTTTCTGCTTTGGCCAGCTACTATGCCTTCAATAACTTATTGCGGAGGAGGCCAGAAGCGTGCCCCAAGTTGAGCGTTTCCCAATGTCCATACCGTTTGGATGGTATGGTGTGAGCTACAGTTCTGAACTCGAAATCGGCGATGTGCGCGACCTTCATTATTTCGGGCGCGACCTGGTTCTTTTTCGCAATGAGGAGGGCGAGGCTGGCCTGCTTGATGCTTATTGTCCACATCTCGGTGCTCATCTTGGCAAGGGTGGCAAGGTCGAGGGCGACAGTATCCGCTGCCCGTTTCATGCGTGGCAGTTTCGTCCCGACGGTTATTGCAGCAAGATCCCCTATGCCAAGGCTTTCCCGCCGCGCGCGAAACGGGAGCCGCTGACGCAAGCCTATCCGGTCGTGGAATCGTCTGGAGTGATCTGGACCTGGTATCATCCAGACAATGTTGAACCTTTGTTCGAGGTGATTGACTATCCTGAATTTACCGACCCGGCCTGGGCCAAGCCAACGCGTCGCGAATGGCGTTTTGCCAGTAACCCTCAGGAAATTGCGGAAAATGGCGTCGACGTTGCTCATTTCGCTTATGTTCATGCGATGGACGCGGTTCCGGAGGGTGAAACTTCCTATGATGGTGTGAAGCGGCGCAGTATAGCCAGGGGCCATCGTACCGTGCCGGTCGATGGCGAGATGAAACAGATGCCTTACTCGGTCGAGACCGTGCAGAATGGGGCAGGGCAGAAATATACCAAATTGAAGGGTCTTGTGGACCTTAGCCTGCTTGTGATCGCGACGCCGATTGAGGGCGACGATGTCGAGTTGCGCTTTTGCTTCACCCATCCAGCGGTGGAGTCCGGCTCGATGCAGGAAATGGCAGTGAAAATGGCCATTGAACATACGTGCGGACAGCAGGGTGTCGAAGGCGATATTCCAATCTGGGAAAGCAAAATCCATCTCGCGCAACCTTATCTGTGTGACGGTGATGGCCCGATTTTGCGGTTCCGCAAATATTTCGAACAATTCTACGCCGCAACGGCTGAGAAAAGCGCGCTCGTCGAAGCGGCTGAATAAGCAATCCGCTTCGCTCGGCGCAGGGCAAAATAACAAAAAAATATATAGGAGAGAATTATGACACGTCTTCGTTATGTCCAGAGTTCAGACGCGAACCGCGATCCCGGCATGCTTCGCAACTCGGTTTATGGCATTCGTGCCACGTACGAGACCGACCGCGAAATTATCAACGCATTGTTGCCGCGACCGCTCGACCCGGTGGAGCGGCCTGAAATATGGCTTCAAATGATGCACGTCACCATGCATGTCTCGGAAGTCGATACGATCGAAATAGGCGCTTTGACCATGGGCGCTACGTGCACGCATGATGGTGCTCCGGGAGCCTATTGTTTCCACATGGCAATGGAAGGTGAAAGTGTCGTTACATCCGGCCGTGAGCGTTTTGGTGAACCAAAGAAAATCGCACAAACCCATTTCGAGCGTGATGGCGACCATCTGCGCGCAACCTGTTCCCGCCACGGCATCCCCTATTTCGAGATCGAAGGCACAATTGGCAAATCGGTCGATGAGCCTCGCAAGTTCGAGGAGCATCTGTTCTGTTACAAGGCATTGATGTCGATCGACACGCCGGGCGAATTTGACGGGGACGTCTACCTGACGCGTTTGAATTGGGAGCGCAATTATGCGGACAGGCGCGATATGACCGGTACAATCACATTGCGTGAATCTCCGTTCGATCCCTTGGCCGATATCCCGGTTCGAAAAATAACCTCGATGAACTATGTCGAGGGTGGGACCAAAACGGGTGGTACAATCCTTCGTACTGTGCCCGGTGAATGGATTGCCGACCACTGGGTTGGCCGTTTCGATGATCCGACCAATATCGGTGTAGAAATCGCCGAATTGCAGCCTGCATAATGGGCTATTATTCGGGAAAAATCGCCGTGATAACCGGCGGCGCAAGCGGTGTCGGAAAATGTCTATGCCACGACCTTGCGCAGGCCGGTGCCGATGTCGTGATTGTTGATATCAATGCCGAACGTATCGAGGCCGTACGTCAGGAGCTTTCTGCGCTTGGCACAGGTAAAGTGCTTGGCTTTGCCTGTGACGTGACAAAGGAAATTTCGGTTCGTGAAACGGCGGACAAGATATTCGCGGAATTTGAGACCGTCCATTTCCTGTTCAACAATGCCGGCGTCGGTCTGGGTGAAGCGCAGCGCAAAATATGGGATCTTCCGATTAGTGACTGGCGCTGGGGTTTCGATGTAAACGTACTCGGCGTTGTCCATGGCATTGCAGCTTTCGTCCCGAGGATGCTCGAGGCCGGCCAGGATGGAATGGTAATCAATAGCTCTTCCGCCAATGGGGGTCTCTACTCGATGCCGAACACGCCGATTTACGCCGCGACCAAGGCTGCTGTCACCAGCATTTCAGAAGTGCTTCACCAGCAGCTGCTGCGCGAAGGCGGCAAGATCAAGGCGGGGGTCCTTTTTCCCGGGCCTCATACGGTCAATACCGGTATCCTTGCATCGGGTGAAGTGCGGCCCGACGACTATGTCGATGACGAAGCGCAAAAGAAGGTCGCCTATCGGACAATGGATGACCTGCTCGCGGCCACGGGTTTGAAACTGCAATTGACCGAGCCGGACGAAGTGTCGGAATTTGCGTTGCAATGCGTCACGGACGGCCAGTTCTGGATGATCCCGGAAAATGAAGACGGCGACCGGGCTGTCAATGCCAGGCATGACCAGATCATAGCACGGAAAAACCCGCCTTCGGGTTGGTAGTCCGGGGTAGAAATTGGTATCCGCGCCTTCTCGTGGAAGCGGGGCGGATACTAATTGCCGAATAATTTTTCTATTTCCCGACAAACGAGCCTCTCGCAACTGCCGTATTTGGCAGCATGCAATGTTGCCTCGGGTTTCCGACTCTAGAAAAAACCGGTGGTTCGATCGATAAACCAGAATGCGCTCAGACCACCTGCCGCCATGATTGTCACGCGCCGTGAGATGGCCGGCAAACTGGGCGAATTCAGTTTGAAACCTGCCGGCGCCAGCTTCGGTACAAATCTGCGTCCCAGAGCAATTGCTCCGAAAACTGCGGCGACAATTGCGCATTGACCGAGTTCGACGCCAATGTTGAAGAACGCCAAGCCGGTGACCAGCTGCGTTTGCGGCAGGCCGATTTCATTGAGCGCAGCGGCAAAGCCCAATCCATGCAGCAAACCGAACAGGCTGGATATCAACATGGGATGACGCCAGGTTAGCGTGTCGCGCCGCCCGATCGCGATCTCCCTTGCCAGAAAGATGATCGATAGCGCGATCGCTGCCTCAACGGGTGGGACGGATATGCGAATGACCGACATCGCCGATAGCGCAAGCGTTATAGAATGGGCGAGTGTAAAACCGGTCACCGCCAACAATACTCGCCTGAAAGTGCCGGCGATCCATATCAGACAGAGAAGAAAGATCAGATGGTCATAGCCGAAAAGGAGATGTTCTATTCCCATTTCAAGATATTGAAGGGCCACCGATTGCCAGCTTTCTTGTACCGGCAAATGCATAGTCGTTTCGCCCGGTCCCACGAGCAAAGTATGTGTTTCGCCCGATAGCAGGGCCAGGCGAACAAAGGTCGGAATAGATGGTAATTGCTTGGGATATGTCCAATGAAGCGCGCCGCCGCCAATCGCCTGCTTGCAACGGTATAGCCCTGTTTGACCGCTCTGCTGTAGCGGTTTCAGCGGCCGGCATTGTGAGGGCATGGCGATGTCCGGCGTGTTGCTGGAATCAATGGCTGGCGGCAATTGCATGCGCAAGGCAAATATATCATCGGCTTTTTCTTCGATCACGATGACCACCGGCAGGCTTTCATGCGCCTGTGCCGGCGATCCGCAAACGAGCAGCAAAAATGTGATCAGCACGCGAAGCATGGCTACTTCTTTCCAGCTTCGTGCGTCATTAGCTGGCTGATCTTGCCGTCGATTTGTACATCATATTGTTCGCGCAAACGGTCATAGGCCAGGGCAGCAGCGGAGTCCTTGCGCGCCTCGACCAGGTCGCTTCGGACTTGGCCGGCAACGGCTTGATAAGGCAGTTGCTCATTCCGTGCCAACCGCTCGATGCGAACCAGGTGGAACCCGCTGGTTGATCGGAATGGACCCTGCCATTCCCTAGGCGCGGTGCGAAGCAAAAACAGCTGTTTTGCCATATCCTGTCCAAAATGGCTGGCGACAATCGATCTGTCGCGTTCCGCATAATTGAGGTGATAGGCGAAGCGATCGCCCGGCCAGCCTGATGCCAATACAGCATCCTCGCCATTTGTTTGTATGTTGGTCAGCATTTTGCGGGCGAGGCGCTCTGCTCCGTTCCACCCATGACTGTCGCTGCTGAAATATATGTGAGAGAAGGTGATGCTTGCCGGCGAGGTGTAACGCGCACTGTTTTCGGCATAAAAGGAACGGAGGTCCTTTTCGGATGGTGCCTCAACTTCTCCCATGCTGCGAAACAGGAATTCGAGCGATTGGACGAGCCGGCGACGAATGAGATAGTCGTCTTTGTCCAGTCCTAGGCTTGAAGCCTCTCGATACATGGTTTCCTCGCGGATATACTCCTCGACAAGCGTGCGAAGTTCAGTAGGGGCCATCGCCCCAATGCGGGGATTGGTGGCATCATCGAGGTTCACTTGTCGCGATTGCACAAAAGCCAGCAAGTGATCTTGATCTACCACGATATGCTTGTCCAGATTATCGGTGCTGCCGCCGTTAATCAGGTCAAAAAACGCGAACAACGCCAGTCCCAGAACAAGAAAATGAACCAGCGGTTCACCCTTGGTGAAGCTATGGAAACGACGCAGGCGGGCTTGGATTGCCAATCGGGTCATTGCACATCTTCTTGCATGGCAGCGTTCAGTTGGCGACCATATAATCTATACATGAGCAAATCACGGTGTGTACCAGATGGGAGAGGAATATGCGCGATCCCGAACAATCGCAGGTATTCCTTTTGGTAATTTGGTACCAAAATATTTCGCATCATATGCGGTCCAGCGTGGCGTTGGAATCTCGATCACGCGAACATAATAGAATGCCCGTTGTTCTGGTTCAAAATCGGGATCTTGCCATATGGTAGCGAGTTGCACAGCGCCAATCGAATTGGTGTAGGTGGCATTCGCTGGATCTATTGTATTGCCAACAGACGGTGCCTTGCCAGTCTTTTTATCCACTTTGCGATTACCTGACAAGGCAACATCGTAAACGCGTTCGTGAAGTTTGCCGTCCTTACCCACCCATCCTTTGATGATTTGAGCGCGGTCGAGATTGGCACCTTCGGGGTCTTTAGATGCCACAACCATGAATTTTGGCACCTTGCCTTTCTTTGCCTTCAGCAGATCGCCACCCATTGAAACGCCTTTGGCATAACCAATCGAGGCATAGTCCGGCCGCACCACATCCTGCTTGACGAAATCCCAGCCGCCAAAGAAGCGAACCTGAATGCGCGGGCCAGTGGTCGCGTAGACTTCCCGCCTCTCAAAGGCATCAAAAATTGCTTCCCGCGTGTTCTCAGGCGCCCATACCGCCGCTAGGCCCGATGCGACCAGCCGCCAGTTTTCGGGTCCCATGCCAGCCATATGAGAAAAAGCGCGTTCGCCAGAGGGTTCCCCATTCGAAAATTTACCAAAGAAATTGTCTTCGTCGACAGCAGCGAGTCCGGTGTGCGCATCGCTGGATCCGATCATGCCAAACTTAAACGGATTCGCTCCCAAAATCCGTTCGTACTGGAGACCAAGGGCAAGCACCGACCTCGCATATTCATATTGCAGCATTTCAGGCTTTTTCGGCACCGTCCCCATCAGGTTGCTGGTGTCCCAATTTTCGAAATCAGCGAATTCATCATCCGGTGACAGAAACGGATGGCTTTCGCCATCGCCCTTGATCTGGCTGACTTCGACCACCGGTTCCCAGCGCGCGCGTCTGCGGGCATAGTCCAGCGTGAACGCATTGCCATCCGACATTGTTGGCGCGAACATGCGTCCGTTGCTGACATTGGCATTGTGCGGGATCGCCATGACCTTTTTGCCCGAGGCGGCCTCATATTTTTCGAGCGCCGACCAGAGCTCCTCCGGATCGCGGCTGTCTTGACCGGTGAAGGGAATGAAGCCTTCCAGATCCTTGCCGTTGCCCCGGAAGAGCACATTGCGGTGGAGATTATCGCCCGAGACGGTGGCGCTCCATTCATAACCGATCAGTGCGGTAAAACGGCCCGGATCATTATAGCGTTCGGCCGTGGCGACAACATTTTGCCAAATGCTTTCGCGAACACCGTCGGGCAATTCATCCTCCGGGTTGTTACCTTGCAAAGTCTTGAGCAGGTCCAACAGATAAAGCACCCGGTTGCCGTTCTCAAGCAATTGCGCCCAGCGTTTGCCGACCGGCCAGTCGTCGAGCGCAGGGTCTCCCTGCGCGAGCCGCGCATGAACCCCCATATATTCGCCATGGTCAGTGACGGCGAGGAAATCGAGAGGCCGCGCCAGTTTGGCCTTGAGTTTGCTTTGCGAAATCACCTGTTCGCCCCGGGCGAAACGGTAAGCTTCGTCCAGTGACATGACGGTATTGCCGTTAATATAGGCGTCGGGCGAGTAGTTGGTGTGGAGATGCACATCTCCCCAATAGAGATTGGTTCTGTTCCCGTTGATCCGGTTGGGAGGGAACACCCTAGTCTCTAATTGTTCGCTCGCGCTTTCCGGTGCGGCAGAGGCCGAGCTTTTTGCGGCGCTGGTCATGTCCGCACTCAGTACAAAGGGAAGGACGCCAATGGTCGTCATCAATAGGAATTTTATCTTACGCATTGTTGATCCTTCCCTTGAACTAGTAGCCTATACCAAACCCGCACCACACGGTGCCTAATTTGCGTCGGCACCAAATCTAAAACCGAGACGCAGGCCCCACATTCTGGGTGCGCCATAGGTCAGGGTCGCGACACCTAACTGGTTCACTAGCGGCAGGCCACCCAGGACATATTCTTTGTTGGTCGCGTTTGTCATGAAGAACGAAAGATCAACGGGCTTGCCGCCAATGTTCCGCCAGTTCGCGCCCAACGTCAGTTTGCCGTAGTCTTCGTTCGCAGTAAATGGACCAGCGAACGGAACAACTCGAGAATCATCTTGCCAGTCATAACTGGCTGAGATCGAAAACTCGCCCACAGTTTCGGGAAGCGGCAGTTTATATTGTGCGCCAAGTCCAAATTTATACCGTGGAGCGGTCGGCAGGATGGGAAGCACCACCCCGGTATCGAAGCGTGTGTAGTCAAAATCGATGAAATTAAAGTGGCCGCGCAAAGTCAGAGATTGACCAATCTGGACCGTCGTCTCAAACTCGATGCCGTCAATGACAGCCTCGCCCGCATTTTTGATTACCGTGAGCGGACCGCCGGTAATTGACGAAGTTGTGGTCTGCTGAAGCTGGATATCCTTGTACCACTGGCGGTACAAAGCCAGATTTGCCGTGACATTGACATCTCCAAATCCGAATCCGGTCTTGGCGCCAAATTCAAGGTCGGTCACCGTTTCCGTATCATAGACCTGATCAATCAGTGGCGTATCGCCGTCGAGGTTAAAACCGCCAGAACGGAAACCTCGTCGGGAGACGACATATAGCAATGTGTCGTCAGTCGCTTTGTAATTGAGGCCAATGGTCCAGGTCGGGGCTTTGAAACTACCAGATTTACTGAGTATACAGTCAGCTCCAGCAAATGGTGAGAAGCAGGCGCCTGTGGGCCGTATTTCTCGGGCAGAGCGGCCAATTGTTTCCCAAGTATATCGAGCACCCAGTGTCAGGCTGAGGTTCTCGATCAGAGAATCAAGTCCCAGATCACCCTGTGCATAGACGGCCTTAGATGATTCGAACTGCTTAAAACCAACGGTTCGCGGCCTTCCAAATATGACATTGGTATGTTCGGTAAAATTATCCTCTTCGGGCTGCTTCAGATAGAAGAAACCGGTAACCCAGTTCAGGTCGCCATCAAGGCTTTCGCCCTGCAACTGGATTTCGTTACTGAATTGCCGAGTCCGATAGGGAATAGCTTGAGATTGGATCGGATCGAAAATTGGGAAAATAGTTCCGTCCCCATCAATCGTCTGCGCGTATTTGGCTTTGCTAAAGGCTGCGATATTTTTGAGGACAATCGTGTCGCTGAGGTCGACGGTAGTGGTATTGGTGATCGACCAGCGGCGCAAGAAACCACCCATATCGGCGCCCAACCGGCCTTGCTCTCTGATACCGAGTGCGTTTTGGGCCTGAACCAACGCTGCAGCTCCGGGGAAGAAAAGATTCACCGGATGCTGGGGAATCGGGCTTACGCCTTTCAATATTGAAGATACGCCGTTGTGATCGACTTTTACATAGTCGGCGACCAAAAGATTCTCGAAGTTGCCAAAATTTGCCAACAATGATCCGCGCATCGAAAAATGGTTTGAATCGTCCAGATCCAGGCCATTGGGGTTTGACGGTGTTCCCTGGGAAATGGTGAAGCCATCCCGCTGCTGTCCGTTCGCGGCCAAGCGAAACGCGATCTGGTCATCCACAATCGGAAGGTTGACCGCAGCATCAAATTCTCGGTTGCCGTAATTGCCGACGGTCGCCGTTATATGGCCACCGAAATCATATTCGGGGCGCCTGCTTTGGATCAGAATGGCGCCGCCTGTGGTGTTTCGCCCAAACAGGGTACCTTGTGGGCCCTTCAGGACCTGAACATTCTGAAGGTCAAAAAACAGACCGTCGGCTCCGAGTGCTCCTCCTGGACTGCCGGCTTGTGCGCTGGTAGCCAATGGAACTTCGTTTATATAAAGAATGACTGATGGGATGCCGCCGGGCGTAAAGCCGCCTTGGCCCCGAATACTGACAATCGGTGTATTGCGATAGGGCCCGGTTGCACTCAGTGACGGCGTCGAAGCTTGAAGGTCTGTAACCGACTGTATATTTTTTGTGGTAATTTCTTCCTGACTGGTGACTGAAATCGCAATCGGAACATCCTGAAGCGATTCTTCTCTCCGCCGAGCGGTCACAATAATCGGATCAGAATCCTGCGCTGATTGCGAATTGTTGCTGGCCGGCTTTTCGTCGGCCTGAGCCGCGAAAGCCACTTCCGGTAGAAGCAGCATTGCCCCCAACGGAAACATTAAAAGCTGCGCCTTACGAATTGCTGTCACCTTGTTTCTCTCCCCATGCAAATTTTTCATATCGACGGTCTATAAGACATATAATTACGTCATTGCCGTATTTGCCCCTTACACAATGTAGTGATTCGTAGCTAGAGTTAATATTATCTACGTGAAATAAAAGTTTGGATCGGGCTTTAAGCCGGACTGCGGCGGTGGCTGGCATGGATTCGTGGCTAACGAGGAAACGTAAATATCGAAGGCAATAACTCGGTATCTGCGGAATTTGATCGCATGAGAATAGTTTTTCTGGAGGAGTTAATTCAAGCAGGCCGCATGAAACCGGTCGCCGGAATGAGAGCTTTTAGAGGATGCGGGCTATGCGCATGTCGTATTTTACCGTGTGTACGGCGATCGCTGTCTCGACGTGGTGGACGCCTTTAAGGGCCAGAATTTGCTCAGAAGCGAGGGTGTGCAGGTCATCGAGATCGTCGAAAAGAGCGATGACCAAAAGGTTGAACCGGCCCATGGTAATGATCACCGATCCGACATTGGACTTGGCTTTTACGAAGTCACAGATGGAGAGCATATGCTCCAGCTCTGCCTGCACCCTGATAAAGGCCATTCGAAAATTATGTGGCCCTTGGAAATTTGTTATGGCGGTAAAGCGAATCAAATTTTCGTTTTCCAGCTTTTTGATCCGGGCACGAACAGTACCTTCTGTTACACTTAGTTCACTTGCAATTTTGCGATTGGAGATGCGGGCGTCCTGTGCCAGCATGCTAATCAACTTGTGGTCAAGATCGTCCAGAATTACTTTTTTCATGATGCCTTACGTTTCTGTAAATGCTTGATCGAAGCTATATTTCACAATGTCGATTGCAATAGCGGGCGTCATTGAACGAATACCTCGGACTTTTGCCAGACTATCAAGCATGAAACGCTTCACGGCATCAAAATCCTCAACCGCAAGAAGGAGGTCGATATCGTAGCTGCCGTTGACGATATGCGCTGCAAAAACTTCAGGAAAGGCCGCAAGCTCCATCGCCGCTTCTTTGGCGGATCGATTGTCAAGTTCAACGGCGACTTGGATCAAAACATTGTGATTATGGGCGGCGAAATCGGAAACGGCGATAACACGCAACTGATCGGCTGCTTCCATTTGACGGATTCGGGTAGAGACAGTGTTCGCCGTGAGATTTAGATCCTTCGCGATTTCACGGTTGGTCGCTCGCCCATTGCGCTTTAGTTTCGTAATTATGGCTAAGTCGGTCGCGTCAAACCGGTATTCACCTTGTTCAGTTAATTGCATGAAGGCCCCTGATTGCAGGTTCAATATAAACCTCTTTCGCCCATTTCATGGCCTAGGGTCAATGGGCTTTCCACAAACAATCCGAGTTAAACAAATTCCATGGGTGCATGGGAGATTTGAAGATGATGAACAAATGTACGACCGGCCGGGACAATATCTCCGACCGGTCGTCAGTGAAATTTTCAGTCAGCGTTCTGAGCCATCGCCTTCTGCCACGCCCATTCGTGACCCCATTCACTTGGGACATCATGAGCCGTTGGCTTCCAATTGGCCGGGTCGATTACAAGGCCATCGAAGCCAATTTCCAGATCGAAACCAGACGGTGTCTTCATGTAGAAGCTGGTCACTTTATCGTTCGTATGTTTGCCAATCGAAGCCGATTCCTCCACCCCATATTTCTCCATGCGGGCGTAGCAATCCTTCACATCTTCAAGAGAGGTCATTTCGAGCATAAGATGGATACAACCAGCCGGCATCGACCATACTTGTCCAAATGCAATTGAATGGTGTCGCCCGTTGTCGGCATGAAGGAAGGCAAAGGGGATGCCTGGGTCGTCCGGCGTGTCCAGAAAGCGGAATCGGGGCAGGTCTGTCGCGTGGAATCCGATCAGGTCGTGATAAAATTTATAGGATGCTTCGAAGTCGGGAGCCGCGAAAACTGCATGGCCCAAGCCCAGTTCGCCGGTCACAAAGCCTTTTACCCCTATGGGTGAAACGAAATTTGTCTCCGCGACCGAGTCGCCACAATAGAATTCCAGGCCATGTTCAGCCGGATCAGCGACGGAAAAGAAAGCGCTCACACCCCGCAACTCGGCATCGGTATCGCTACCCCAGGAAATCGGATGCCCCGCGGCTATCAGTCTCTCGGCCAGTATATCGAGTGATTCGCGTGTATCGATCCTGTAACCGGACGCAATCAAACGCTCCCCTTCGCCTTTAACAATGCGAAAGCGGAACGGCCGCTCGTCCACCCGGTAATGTGCGGCTCCCGCATCGGGAGCCTCTGCCCGCATGGCACCAACGACGTCGCACATGTAGCGATCCCATTCGTCGGGCTTTTCCGTTCTGATGATCACATAGCCCAGGCATTCGATAGACATATTATTTTCCTTTCAAATTTTTGCTCATTATTCCGTCGCACTATTTGATGCCGATTTTCCCGTTCAAGAGGGTGAAGGGTTGGTGTCACCTTGTTCAATCAGCCTAGGCGGCCGAGTGTTCACTTGCCGGGCGGACTACGGCTGCCAATGCAACATCGTTCGGATTCTGGCGCATTTCGTCTTGAAATGGACCGGTCGGTCGATTGCAGTTCCTTGCATAAGCCAGTCATCTCTCCTCATTTTTAAAATGCAATATGCACATTTTGTTGCTACGCAAATCTATATAACTCTTACATATATTTTTTCAATTGACTATTTGCGTATTTTATTCATATTAAAAATTCGAATTCGTAAAAATGCTATTCCGAGAAGATTCGTAGATTTAGGAGAATATGATGGCAACTGTGGCAGCCGATCGCCAGCAAAGTGGCATGCCTACACCTGACGGGCTTATCGCGCGGGCGAAAGCAATGATCCCTTCGCTGAAGGAGCGAGCAAAAGACTGTGTGGCCCAGCGTAACGTGCCAGCCGAGACGATTGCCGAAATGAAAGAGGCTGGCTTTTTCCGTGTTCTCCAGCCGAAGCGCTATGGCGGTTATGAAATGCACCCCAATGTGTTTTTTGAAATCCAGAAGAACCTTGCTGAGGGCTGCATGTCTACCGGATGGGTATACGGTGTACTCGGCTGTCATCCCTTCCAGCTCGCGCTATTTGATGATCGGGCGCAGCAAGAAGTGTGGGGTGACGATCAGAAGATGTTGGTCTCATCAACCTATCAGCCGGTTGGCAAGGTCGAGCGGACAGAAGGCGGGTTTTATCTTTCCGGCACATGGGGTTTTTCCAGCGGTTCAGCGCATTGTGGCTGGGTTTTGCTCGGTGCTTTTGTGCCGCCAGAAGAGGAGGATGGACCCGTTGATATGCGGACATTCCTGCTGCCGCGCCAAGATTACAAGATTGATGAAGATCAGTGGCATACCTTTGGTCTGCAAGGAACCGGCAGCCATCACATCGTCGTGGACCGGGTTTTCGTTCCCGAGCACCGCACGCACAGCGCTGCGGCGGCTTTTTTTGGCAACAACCCTGGTACCGAAGTCAATGATGCGGCGCTCTATACCATGCCTTGGGCGCAATTGTTCGTGCGTTCGGTGAGCACGTCAGCGTTCGGTGGCGCGCGTGCTGCGATCAATGCGGCGATGGAAATTATGAAAACGCGCGTGTCGACCAACACCAAAAAGGCATCTGCCGATGATCAGGTGTTGCAGGGTGCGATCGCCGCTGCCCAAGCACAGATGCTTGAAATGGAGCTGTCGCTCAAAGTGACGTTTGAAGAGATCATGGACGTGATGGACAGGGGAGAAAAGTTGACGATCGAGCAGCGGTCTCTCTTTGTCTATCAATCCTCTACCGTTGCGCGACGTCTCGCTCTGCTTGTCGATGGCATGGTTGAACGGCTCGGTGGACGAGCGATCTACATGACCAGTGATATTATTCAGCCGTGGCTCGATTTGAAAGCGGCGCGCGCTCATGTGGCCAACGACCCGTATAATCGATCTGGTGATTTGGTGGGTGCGCTGGTTGGTCAGCCTCCTGCATTTGCATTTTTGTAAGGAAGCGCGTTATGAATGATCTGACTTGTCGACGTCACAGCGTGACGAATGGATATGAAATCAATCTCGCAATTGCGGGTCCAGAGGACGGTCCCGTTGTCGTTTTTCTCCACGGAAGTGGTCCAGGTGCTTCGGGTATTTCCAATTTCAAGGGCAATTATTCCGCCTTTGTGGAAGCCGGCTATCGCGTCGTTCTGCCGGATCTGCTGGGATATGGCGAATCCTCGATGCCGGAAGGCATTGACTATACGCTGCAGCTTTTTACCGATACGATCTATGCTGCGCTTTTGGCCGAAGGTATCGAGAATGTTGTTCTGGTGGGCAATTCACTGGGCGGAGGTGTCTCGATGCAAATGACATTGGACCATCCTGAATTTGTCAGTGCATTAGTACTGATGGCGCCAGGCTGTATCGAGGAATTGCCAGTCTATTTTTCCATGCCCGGCATCGCGCTCATGGCTCAGGCTTTCAGCGAGCCAGACTTCAGCATCGACAGTCAACGAGCGATCGTAACGGCGCTTGTTCATCCCGATTTTCGGGACAATATTACTGACGATCTTGTGCAGGAGCGGTTTGCAGTTGCCAAAAGGCAGCCCAAAGACGTGCTCATGCGGATGCGGACGCTCAATCTCGCTTCACGGCTTGGTGAGATCAAGCAGCCGATGCTCGTCATGTGGGGAAAGGACGACAAATTCTGTCCCGACAGCGGCTTTGCCCATTTCTTTGAAGCTGGATGCAATATCAGAGCCATGAGCTTCAGTCAGGTCGGTCACTGGGTTCAGGTGGAACGCAAGGATGAGTTTAATGCGCATGTGCTTGCGTTTCTAAATGTCCAAAGCTGAAGAACATGGCGGCCAGTTATTCGCAGCATTGCGCGGTGGGGAGACGATCGCCCCCCTGATTGCGCGCGATGCTTCGCTCACAATTGATGATGCCTACCGCATCAGCCTCGATTTTCTCGCACGACGGTTAGCAGAGGGCGAGCGGATCGTGGGCAAGAAGATAGGCGTGACTAGTAAGGCCGTTCAGGACATGTTGGGCGTAGGCCAACCCGATTTCGGTTTCCTGACGGACTGGATGCAGGTTGAGGGCGATATCGACCTTGCCGCCAAAAAGCTGATTGCGCCAAGGGCGGAGGCGGAGATCGCCTTCATTCTGCGCGATGAGCTGGCTGGACCCGGTATCACGCCGGATCAAGTGATCGACGCGACGGAAGCGATCGCACCCTGTTTCGAGATTGTCGACAGCAGGATCGATGACTGGAAAATCTCGATTGTTGATACGGTCGCAGATAACGCCAGTTGTGGTGTTTTCATATTGGGCGAAGCGCGGGCAGATCCGCGCGAGCATGACCTTCCCAACCTGCATGTCACGGTTTCCAAAAATGGAGTGCCCTTGTCGGAGGGCTATGGCTCAGCTGTTCAGGGTGATCCGGCTATGGCCGTCGCGTGGCTGGCCAATACGTTAGCGACTTATGGCGTCACACTGAATGCCGGCGATATCATTCTTTCTGGTTCGGTTGTGCCACTGGAACCGGCCCAACAAGACGATGTTTTTGAAATGACCTTGCATGGCATCGGAGACTGCCGGGCGAAATTTGTTTGAAGGATAAATATGGCGAAAGTTAAGGCAGTCATCATCGGCTCTGGCAATATCGGCACCGACCTGATGATGAAGATGATCAAATATCCGCAAAGTATGGAGTTGGCCGCAGTTGTTGGGATCGATCCTGATTCCGAAGGACTGGCAATGGCTCGCGAACACGGCATTGCCACGACCCACGACGGGATTGAAGGTCTCAAGAAAATGGACTGTTATAAGGATATCGGCATCGCCTTTGATGCGACATCGGCTTATGCCCACAAGGTCCATGACGAGGCATTGCGTGCCGACGGCATCCAGGTGGTGGATCTTACGCCTGCCGCGATCGGCCCGTTTACGGTGCCGACGGTCAACATGAACGCCCATCTCGACCAACCCAATGTCAATATGGTGACATGCGGCGGGCAAGCGACCATTCCGATGGTGGCTGCGGTTAACAGAGTGTCGCAAGTCTATTATGCCGAAATTGTCGCATCGGTATCCTCGCGTTCGGCCGGGCCTGGCACGCGCGCCAATATCGACGAATTTACCCGAACAACAGCGCGAGCGATTGAGGAGGTTGGCGGAGCGCAAAAGGGCAAGGCGATCATCATCCTCAATCCCGCCGAACCGCCGATGATCATGCGCGACACCGTCTTTACCCTCTCTGAAACGGCGGATGAAGGAGCCATTCGGGACTCTGTCGAAGCAATGGTCGCCGACGTGCAGAAATATGTGCCCGGCTACCGCCTGAAACAGGAGGTGCAGTTCGAACGCTATGGCGATAATGACAAGCTGAAGATCCCCGGCATGGGTGAGTTTACCGGTGTGAAAACCAGTATCTTTCTCGAAGTCGAAGGGGCTGGCGATTATCTGCCAAGCTATTCGGGCAATCTCGACATCATGACAGCGGCGGCCAAAGCCACTGGTGAATTGCTGGCTGCGCGGAGGATGGCGGCATGAGCAAATCATTCACCGTCGAAAGTGGCGACAAAATCTATATTCAGGATGTGACGTTGCGCGATGGCATGCATGCCATCCGGCACATGTACGGGATTGATCACGTCAAAGCCATTGCCAGGGCAATTGATGATGCTGGCGTCGATGCCATCGAGGTCGCCCATGGTGATGGTTTGTCGGGTACGAGTTTCAATTACGGATTTGGCGCGCACACTGATTGGGAATGGCTCGAAGCTGTCGCCGACGTGCTCGAAAATTCGATACTCACGACATTGATCCTGCCGGGATTGGGAACCGTTGAAGAATTGCGCCGGGCTTATGATCTGGGCGTGCGCTCGGTACGCGTTGCCACACATTGCACCGAGGCGGACGTCTCAAAGCAACATATCGGCATTGCGCGCGATCTGGGCATGGATGTATCCGGCTTCCTGATGATGAGCCATATGATCGAGCCGGACGATCTGGCGCAGCAGGCGGTGTTGATGGAGAGCTATGGCGCGCATTGTGTCTATGTGACAGACAGCGGCGGGGCGCTGGACATGGACGGCGTCAAGGCACGGTTCGAAGCCTATGACCGCGTGCTGAAACCCGAAACTCAGCGCGGCATGCATGCGCATCACAATCTTTCTTTGGGGGTGGCCAATTCTATCGTCGCTGCCCAATGCGGGGCAGTCCGGATTGATGCTTCACTGGCCGGGATGGGCGCGGGTGCCGGCAATGCTCCGCTCGAAGTGTTCGTTGCGGCCGTCGATCGAAAGGGCTGGAACCACGGCTGCGACGTCATGAAATTGATGGATGCGGCGGAAGATCTGGTCCGTCCGTTGCAGGACCGGCCGGTGCGAGTGGACCGCGAAACATTGGCGCTTGGATATGCCGGAGTCTATTCCAGCTTCCTCCGGCACGCCGAAAAAGCGGCTGAGGATTATGGTCTGGATACGCGCGATATTCTGGTTGAACTTGGTCGCCGCAAAATGGTTGGCGGGCAGGAGGACATGATCGTCGATGTCGCGCTGGATCTGCTCAAAGCTCAGCAATCAGCATAGCCCCGGCGGCGGTTCAAACCGGTTGGTGAAGGCAAAACGGCATCGTAGGCAATTTGCCGCCGATGCCGAACTAGGGCCTGACCCCAGACCATATTCTATGCGAATCTAGTTTTTGCAGCCAATATCATAGCTCGACAGATCCCTCGCCAGATCAACGTCTCCGGCATAGTTTTTGCGAACCTTGTCGTACAGCGACCGGGCAGATTTCCCGAGCTCGCCTGGGATGACATAGTGGGTGAGGACGGTCCGTTTGGCTGCAGCCTGTTCGGCCATTTTGCCGACTTCTTCCGGTGTGACATGATGTGTGGTGAAGTGCATGCGGGCTGCACCGAGCATCATTTCATTCAGTTCGGGGCGCTGTTCGGCGATCATGTCGATCATCTGATCAACTTCGATAACCTCGCTTACCAGCAGATCGCTGTCCTTTGCCAGCGCAGTTACGCGTGCATCCGGTCCTGTATCGCCAGTATATGTAATCGAGCGGTCATCCATATCGAAGCGATAGCTGAATGCCAGTGCGCCAATTTTCTTGGCCATGTCACCCGGGCCATCATGATGATTATTTGCCACCGCCTTGATCTTGAGATCGCCCAGTTCAACCACTTGGCCATCGGTCAGCTCTACCGATTTAATCCGGTCTTCCGGCTTCGATGGCAGGCCAAAACCGAATCCGATCCGTGCAGGTGCGGCCATCGACGCGACTATGCCGTCAACCAATTCCTTGGTGCCGGGGGGTCCGTAGATGGTGATTGTACCGGGGTGCTCATTCATCCAGCGCAGGCCTGCTACGCCAGCAATTCCTGCTGTATGGTCGAGGTGCAGATGGCTGATGAAGATATGCTGGACTTCACCAACAGAATGGCCGGCCTTTGCCAATTGGCCCGCAGTGGCATCTCCAGAATCGACCAGAATAGTCAAATCGGCAGCTTCCAGGAGATTTGATGGCTGTGACCGTTCATAGGTCGGAATCGGTCCGCCTGCCGTGCCAAGTGTGGTCCAGCGGAAAACTGGACAGCTGCTGACATTTTGTGCAACTGCCAAATTTGCGGTTCCGATTTGTGCTGCCATGATCAAAAGCAGGCCGAGGCTGGTTTTTGAGAGGCTGGGTTTTTTCATGATGCTGTCCTTATCCGAGGATGGAATGCGGTGAATTGTGGCCGCATGTCATAATGCCGATGAGCTGCATTGAGACTGTTCAGCAAACCAAATAGCCGCCGTCCGCGACAATGGCCTGGCCGGTGATATAAGCGGATTGTTCGGACAGCAAAAACGCCGCAACATTTGCCATATCGCTGGCTTTGGCGACGTCACCGGTGACCGAGCGTGCCTTGATCATTTCCATCAAGGGATTGTCGCTTGCGTCGATTCCTCCGATTTTCGTCATCGGTGTGTTGACCGCGCCGGGGCAGATCGCATTGCAGCGTACACCATTTTTGAGATATATCATCTGTGTAGCGACGGCTTGAGTCAGGTTGAGAACGGCAGCTTTCGACATGCCGTAAGCAATGGCGACAGGGCCTGGTTTAATCCCGGCAGCGGAAGCCATATTCACGATGGCGCCGCCCGGATTCATAAGACGCATTGCTGTTTGGCAGCCGAGCAGGGCCCCTTCAGCATTGACGCGCATGAGCTGGCGATAGTTTTCCATTGTCGTATCGAAGATTGAAAGGTGTTGATAAATGCCGGCGTTGTTTACGAGCCCGTCGATCCCGTCGTAATTCGCCGCCATAAACTCCTCAAGCGCCTTCCAGTCGTCTTCGGAAGTCACATCTTGCTTGAAATATGTGGCGCCTGGAACCGGTTCGCCAATCACTTCTTCTTCGATGTCTGTCCAGACGACCTTCGCTCCCTCTTCGGTCAACTTTCGAACGACCGCAAGGCCAATGCCTCCGCGACCACCGGTTACAATGATCACTTTATCTTTTAGAATCACAATGAGCCCCTCCTAAGGGAAAATTTGAAAATTGATGAGTAAAATACGCAATATATATTTATAATTACGATTAAAGTCATTAATGCGGAATATAAAGGCGGTCAAGATGCGATAAAATCTTCCTCGCGGGAAGCACGGCATTCATCGCATACCCATAGCCCGCGACGAGGCATTGCGAACGTTCCGCAGTTTAGGAGAACGACCTTCGCAATGCCTGATCATTCGCCTCAGCTTGGTGAGGCAGCTTTCAATGCCGTTTGAATTTTCGCCAACACCGCATCGTTGAGCAAGTCACCGCTAAATGTCTGAAGCTGCCGCAAGGAAAGCGGCCGCGCCATGGCGACCTGAGGATGGCTGATCACTTCAGGTGCATATTTTTGGATGATCGCTTTTGCCGTTGGGTCATCAAGCAATGTGCCAAGCGCTGTTTGCTCAACCGAATATGCTACTTTTGTTTTTGCGGACACGGCTGATTTTGAGCTGCTTGCAATTGAAGGTGAGGCAACGCCTAATGCGAGGAGAATGGCGAAGGCTGGAACGAGTTTACCCATAATGAAATCCTATCTTGTTGAACGTTTGGCGTGCGGGATAATTCATCGAAGGTTCGATTTAATGCACATTACTTAAAATAATGCACTTGACTTAAAATGCAACAATTTTGTTTGGCGGGGCGACACGATGCGACAAAATGGCGGGCTTGCTCTGGTGGCCGGACACAGCGAGACCGCAAATATTGGACAGCTCAAAGGAGCAAGAATCTGCGTGGACATGAAATGCCGGAGACTCGGCAGCCACTTTTCAATTTTGAAAATGTGCGTGCTGCGGCCTTAGGTATCGCGCGCGACCATTCTCGCCTGCTGTACGGAATGAGCCAAAGCCTTGCGGGCGGTCAAAGTCTGTCAGTCTATCGTGTGCGAGACGGTAGTAGGGTCGTTAGTATTTTTATTGAAAGAAGCTAGTCTCTATCGCCGACTTCGCGAAATGGTGCGGTGAGTATCGCAAGAATCATTGCTAGAGCTTCATCAAAGATCGCCAAATCGGAATATTTTCCGAATTCTTCTTTCCCGGCGCTGTCAATCAGTCGTAGAGATTCGAGAATGATCGCAGCCATCATGTGGAGGCGAATCCTGAGGGCGTGGCCATCACCCACTGACAGTTTCGAGCGGATACGATGCAATACCAGGCCGGTTGCCGGCTCTGGATCATCGAGCAATTCGCGCGTCGGGCCTCTGCCATCGCGAAGCATCTCGCAAAGCAGCCTGCCATAGCTGTGACGGCCGTGGCCATCGGTCTGTTCGAAAAAGGGCAGGAAAAATATTCTCAAAAGACGCGCAAGATCGTCTCCTTTGCCCTCAGCGTCAGCCTCCGCCAGAAGCTCTCGCCGGCGAGCATCAATTGCAGGAAGGCGATGCATATAAATTGCCTGAATGAAGGCGTCCTTTGTGCCGAAATGATATGTGACGACCGTATTATTTCCGGATCCGATGGCCAAGCCGATCTGGCGCATTGAAACGGCCTCGAAACCATGTTCTGCGAACAGGGATTCCGCAGCTTCGATCAGCGCCACACGGGTGGCTTCACTTCTCGAGTCGTGTCGTTTGCTGATATTTTTCTTCATAATGGTAGATTGCCATGACCCTTGCAGCGGTACCCGCGCGGGTTTGATCGCCTTGGCCCTAAAGATCAAGTTCCCTGAAAAGATCAAGCGCCTTCAGGAAATAATTCCAGCGATGAAAATGGAAAATTGTCTGTGCAGCGTCACCCCTTTCTATCCATTCATGGCGTTGCCGGTATTCATTTCTGTGAAGATTACCACTATTGCGGCCTTTGAATTCCTGTCGCAGTCTTGGGTCTATTCCTCGATTTCGGTGGAACGTCGATGCGTTCCTTGGGTTCGCAGGCAGGAAACATCCTTGCCCGATTCCGCCTTGGCAGGTCCGAATGTCACCATTTGAGGGTACGTCGCGAGATATTTTGGCTTTACCGTTCCGGTCTGGCCTTACGCGATGGGATTTCTTCTTTTGCTCATGGGTCAGTGCGCAGATGCTGCCGACGACCGGTCTGTCGCCTTATTCTTAATGCCCAAAGGAGTGCCCCATGAGCGACCTAGTTGAACCTTATCCAGCGTCTCATGTTTATGAAACGGATCAGCCGGTCCGCTATGAACAAGATGGTGCGGTCGCCCATATCATCATGGACCGCCCGAAATACAGCAATGCGCAGAATAACCAGATGACCTACGCTCTGGACGACGCCTTCCGGCGTGCGGTCGATGATGACGCGATCCGTGTCATTGTGCTGCGTGGTGAAGGCAAGCATTTTTCGGCCGGGCATGATATCGGTACGCCGGGCCGTGACCTGGGCGCAAGTTGGGATCGGCGCCATCTATTTCCCGACCATGTAAACAAGCCAGCGGCCGAGCTGCTCTATACAAGAGAACAGGAAGTCTATCTCGGCATGTGTCGGCGCTGGCGGGATATACCGAAACCCACGATTGCCGCTGTACAGGGAGCCTGCATTGCCGGTGGACTAATGCTTGCGTGGGTATGCGACCTAATCGTTGCGACCGATGATGCCTTTTTCCAAGACCCGGTCAACCGAATGGGAATACCTGGCGTTGAATATTTCGCCCATGGGTTCGAACTTCCACCGCGCATAGCCAAAGAATTCATATTGCTGGGCGAACGGATGTCTGCCGAGCGCGCCTATAATTTCGGCATGGTAAACCGTTTGTCGACACGGGAAACATTGATGGCCGACGTCAAGGCTATTGCCGATGAATTGGCCAGCAGAGACCGGCTTGGCAATTGGCTGACCAAGCAGGCGCTCAATCATGTTGAGGATCTGCGCGGCAAGCGCACAGCGATGGATGCTGTATTCCATATGCACCATTTCGCGCACGCGCAAAGCGATCTGGTGAATAGCAATAATCTTGGCGGTATGGATGCGAAATCGATGGCCGCTGCGAACAAGAAGCAGGGATGACGGATGCGACGTACGAGTAATCCACTCGCCACGGTTCTCACCGAACGATTAGGATGCCGCGTGCCGGTAATCCAAACCGCGATGGGCTGGGTTTCCGAGCCGCAATTGGTGATCGCCAGCTCGAACGCCGGTGCATTTGGTTTTCTCGGCTGCGCGGTGATGACTCCGGACGAAGTCGCCATAAAAATAGAAATGGTTCGTGCGGGCACCATTCAGCCATTTGGCGTGAATTTTCACAGCTTTCAGCCCGGTGCCGAGCAGATTGTTGAGCTGATCCTGGCCAATAGAGATCGGATTCGCGCGGTCAGTTTCGGTCGGGGTCCGAATGCAGGGATGATCGGGCGCTTCCGGGATGCGGGGATATTGTGCATCCCCACAGTGGGTGCGGTGAAGCATGCGGTCAAAATGGCCGAATTGGGTGTCGACATGGTGACGGTGCAGGGCGGCGAAGGAGGTGGGCATACCGGATCGGTACCAACCACCGTGCTGCTGCCGCAGATACTTGATGCCGTCAAGATTCCGGTGATTGCAGCCGGAGGGTTTGCAGACGGCCGTGGTCTGGCCGCCGCTTTGGCCTATGGCGCAGCAGGAATAGCAATGGGTACGCGTTTCATGCTGACACAAGAGAGCCCAGTTCATGTTGTCAGCAAGAATGTTTTTTTGAAAGCTGGCACCGACGATATCTTTGTCACCTCAAGACTTGATGGAGTGCCACAACGGATGGTCCGTACGCCGCTGATGGACAGGATTGAACAATCGGGGCGACTGGCAATGTGGCTGCGCGCCTTTGAAGCCGGACTGGCGATGAAGCGCAACACTGGTGCCTCGTGGAGCGAGATGCTGTATTCGGCGCGCGCGATGACGAAACATGGGGGCATGCCTTTGCGTCAGGCGATCATGGCGGCGACAATGCCGACGCTGATCCGCAAGGCGGTGGTCGATGGTGATATTAGAAATGGGGTAATGGCAACGGGCGTTGTTGGCGGCCGGATCGATCGCATAGAGAGCTGTCAGCAATTGATTGATAGCATTGTAGCGGACGCAACGAGCCGGATATCCGCCCTGTGTGATCGCAGTTGACTTAGCAAAGGACTATTTATGCGTGACGCAGCAATTATCGCCACCGCCCGCACCGGCGTCGGCAAAGCCTATCGAGGCGCCTTCAATGATACCGAAGCGCCGGTTCTGTCTGCCCATGTGGTCGATGCGGCGCTTGTCCGGGCCGGTATAGACCCTGCGCGGGTCGATGACGTCTATCTGGGGGTCGGCAATCAATGGAATACGCAAAGTTACAATCTCGGGCGGCTGACAGTGCACGGATCGGTCCTGCCCAACAGCACCAGCGGATTCACCATCGATCGCAAATGTTCGTCGAGTCTGAACGCGCTGGCCCTGGCCGCGCGCGGCATTATCTGTAATGAAGTCGACGTTGCGATTGCCGGTGGTGTGGAGAATATCACACTCACCCTCAACAAGCAGACGCCTGCATGGCGTAATCGTTCAAGCTTCGTGAAAGATCATGATGCTTATGCCTATATGGCGATGATCGAGACGGCCGAAATCGTGGCGGATCGCTATAATATAAGCCGCGATGACCAGGATCAATTTGCTGCCCGCAGCCAGCAGCGTGCCGCCGCCGCTCAGGCCGCAGGGAGGTTTGCGGATGAAATCGCGCCGATCACCGTCCAGAAAGCTTTGTTCGACAAACAGGGCAACGAGACTGGCCAGGAAAGCGTCACGCTCTCAACCGACGAGGGTATTCGGCCCGGCACCACGTTCGAAGCATTGGCGGGGCTGAAGCCTGTGTTCAAGGACGGTCTCATTGTCAAAGCGGGAAATCATGTGACCGCCGGCAATGCCAGCCAGCTTTCCGATGGTGCTTCGGCACAGGTCCTCATGGATCTTGCGACAGCGCAGAAAGAGGGATTGCCGATTCTGGGAATCTATCGCGGCTTTCAGGTCGCCGGCTGTAATCCCGACGAAATGGGCATCGGGCCGGTTTTCGCGATCCCGAAATTGCTCGACCGGGCAGGGCTGAAGATAGAGGATGTCGGGCTGTTCGAGATCAATGAGGCGTTCGCCAGTCAGGGGGTCTATTGCCAGCGCAAACTCGGTATCGATCCTGAAAAGCTGAACGTCAATGGCGGGGGCATCGCCATCGGTCACCCGTTTGGCATGACGGGTAGCCGGTTGGTCGGCCACGCCCTGATTGAAGGCAAACGCCGCGGTGTCAAATATGTTGTGGTATCAATGTGTGTGGCTGGCGGCATGGGCGCGGCCGGGCTGTTCGAGGTTGCATGATATGACGGTTGGCGCGAGGACGGATATGGACGAAGTGAACATTGGGCCTGAAACATGGCCGGAGACCGTGGCCGCCGCCGCCGCCGCTGCGGCCCGGCGCTGGCCAGCCGAACCCGCCTTGATCGAAAATGGCCAGACTTGGACTTTTGCAGCATTGTGGCAAGCTGCACGGGCTTCGGCATCGGCCCTGCTCGCCAGCGGGATCGGGCCGGGTGACCGGGTCGCGATCTGGGCACCAAATTGCGGTCCATGGATATTTGCCGCGATTGGCGCGCATATTTGTGGCGCGGTGCTGGTGCCTCTGAATACGCGCTACAAGGGGCAGGAGGCCGCGGAGATATTACGCCGCACGCAAGCAAAAATGCTGTTCACGATGGGCGATTTTCTCGGCAGCGACTATCGCGCATTGCTGGTGAACCAGTCGCTGCCTGATCTCAGCCATATTGTCGCCATCGAAAAATGGGATGACTTTCTGGCATCCGGCAAGGGCGCAGCCGATTCTGCGGTCGATGCCATATTGGGCGAGCGACACGGCGACGAGCTTTCCGACATCATCTTTACCTCTGGCACCACCGGTGCGCCAAAGGGAGTGATGACGGGCCATCGGCAAATGATCAAAATGTTTGGTGAGTGGTCTGTTCGCGTCGATCTGCGTCAGGGCGACCGCCACCTGATCGTCAATCCATTTTCGCACACTTTCGGCTATAAGGCCGGGTGGTTGGCTTGTTTGCTGCGCGGTGCCACAATCATTCCCCAAGCTGTTTTCGACGAGGCTGAAACCGCGCGCCTGATCATTGAGCACAAGGTTAGCTTCATCCCCGGTCCGCCGGCAATTTATCAATCGCTGTTGCAGGCACAAAGCAGCTCGCAAGTCGATTTTTCGTCGCTGCGTGTCGCGGTGACCGGCGGCGCGCCCGTACCTACCGTCCTGATCGAGCGGATGCGCAGCGAGTTGGGCATGCGCAATATTGTCAATGGCTATGGCATGACCGAGCATGGCGTGATCACGATGACCCGCCAGGACGACCCGCCCGAAGTCGTCGCCAGCAGCTGTGGTTATCCGATGCCCGGCGTGGAACTGCGTTGTGTCGATGATGACGGGCAGAATGTGCCATTGGGAACCGCCGGTGAAATCTGGGTGCGCAGCCAAGGGGTCATGCGCGGTTATCTTGATGATCCGGTGGCAACGGCAAAGGCAGTGGATGAAGACGGATGGCTGCATACCGGCGATATCGGCACAGTTGATGAACAGGGCTATCTCCGGATCACCGATCGCAAGACGGAAATGTTCATTTCGGGCGGCTTCAACTGCTATCCGGCAGAGATTGAGTCGCTGCTCTCGCGCCATCCGGCGATCGAGATGGTTGCCGTCATTGGCGTGCCCGACGAGCGCATGGGCGAGGTCGGCAAGGCGTTTGCCGTGCTTCGGCCCGGTACCGAGGCAACCGCTGAAGATATCTGTGACTGGGCCCGCGATTTCATGTCCAATTACAAGGCGCCCCGCTCGATCGAATTTGTCGACGCCTTGCCGCGCAATGCTGCGGGAAAAGTGATGCGCGCCGAGCTGCGTGACCATAATCGTGCATCATGGACAGGCTCTTGACAGGTGGTCTTCCGAACAAGCCGACCATGGTTCCAGTGGCTCATGGCTTCCAAAGTTCGTCAAAGTTGAGGCCAAGGAAGCCTAATTTTGCGTGATGCTGGACAGAAAATTACGGATGTTGGAAATTATATTTCATTCAAATATACGCGCTCCCTTGCTGTTCATTTCCAACCCGGAACACCGGCTTAGTCGGGTTCGCCAAAATAGCGGTTGATCGTCTCGATCACGCATGCGGGCCGCTCTGATCCTTCTATCTCCAGCGTCACGCGGATGACTGCCTGGACAGCGCCTTTGATTTTTTCGACAGAGAGTATTTCACCGCGACCGCGCAAGCGGCTGCCGGCGGGTACAGGGGCGATGAAGCGCAGCCGGTCGCCGCCGACATTGACCCCCATCGATATGCCCTGAACGTCAATCATCTGGGGCAGGACATTGTTGACCAGACTCAGGGTCAGATAGCCATGCGCAATGGTGGTACCGAAGGGGCCTTGCCTGGCGCGCTCGACATCGACATGAATCCATTGGTCATCACCGGTCGCGCGCGCGAAAAGGTCGATCATCTCTTGCGTCACGGTCAGCCAGTCGCTGGGGCCCAGATCCGTTCCTATCGCATCGAACAATGCATCCGGCGCGGGGAATATCAGAGCGGTCACGGGTGCTGGCTCGACACGGAGAGCGCTTCGCCGGTCATATAGCTCGACAGATCGGATGCGAGAAACAGGATCACATTGCCAATTTCCCAAGGCTCGGCATAACGGCCCATCGCTTCGCGCCGGGTTAGTTCTTCCAGCAATCCGGGCGGCGTGACCTTGTCCAGCGCGGCGTGCATTGCCAGACTCGGAGACACCGCATTGATCCGCACGCCATGTTCGGCGGCTTCCATTGCAGCGCAGCGAGTGAATGCCATCACTCCTGCCTTTGCCGCGGCATAATGCGCCTGCAACTTTTGCGCCCGCCAGCCCAATACCGATGCATTGTTTACGATAGCGCCGGAGCCGCGCGCGTACATGTGCGGTAGGATTGCTCTGGTCATCCGGAACACACTGGTCAGGCTGACGTCGAGGACGCTCGACCACTGCTCATCGGTCATGTCGATCACCGATGCCGCACCGCCCAGTCCGGCATTATTGACCAGAATATCGATATGGCGAAGCCGGGTGATGGCATCCGCAACCGTCGCCTGAACCTGCATCTCGTCGGTAACATTGCATATCCCGATGTCGGGTCGGTCGAATCCGGCTGCGGCAATCGCATCGGCGGTTTCATTGAGTCGTCGTTCATGGGTGTCGGAAAGGTAAAGTCGTGCACCTTCCTCGGCGGCCCGGCGCGCAGTGGCGCCGCCGATACCGCTTCCCGCTGCAGCGGTGATCAGCATGGTCTTACCGGACAGCATGCCGGTGGGTTGGGGATATGAGGGAGCAGTCATAGTCTAGCCTTTCAGGTCGCCGCGCGGTTCGCGCGGCAGGCC
>TARA_R110001599_G_scaffold5930_6_pt1 | contig 33250 bp, 29 predicted proteins | sample TARA_R110001599 | Tara Oceans TARA_R110001599 (sample SAMEA4398360) | marine metagenome | biome: Polar Biome; feature: [MES] marine water layer (ENVO:01000295) within the mesopelagic zone...; material: water (ENVO:00002006), including particulate matter (ENVO:01000060) such as......
AGCTCTCCGTTTCAAGGCAGTACTTACAAGTTACCCACCAACTTATCCACAGATACTGTGGACAAGTCAGGGCAAACATTATTCCGCGCAGCGTTACCATAAGAAAAGCGTTAGATCTGCGCCCATATTTAAAACATCCGCATAAATGCAATACTTTTTGCCATATATTTTTACTAAAACCAAAAATATCTACGCCCCTTGGACTATGCTGCGAATAAGTAATTTCCGGGAGTCACTTATTTGAAATATTAATGTAGCAATAACGTCACAAACTCCAGCCATTGTCATATTACTGTCATAAATACCCCCCACAATGGCCGCAGCCCAGAAGGTCGTGAGATCAATAATTGAGTTCACCCCCTTAATAGAAGGCTCACCACTTAACCTATTTAGTATGCGGAGAGAGATTAATGAAGCGTCTGTTATTACCAGCAAGCATCCTACTCGCCAGTGGCGCCCAGCTAGTCCACGCCGACCTTAGCGTTAGCGACAAAGCCTCTGCCGAAAACACCGCGCAAGTACAATCCGAACTCAGGCTTTACGTCGACCGTGAAACCAAACAAGTCTTCACTCAGCCAGGCGTCAACAGAATTCAGCTCGGCACGTTTGAGCCAGTAACAGAAGAAACTAAGAGCTCAAGCACGACATCCACTGCTGAGGTCGTTAATAAAGGCTTAGTGGTCTCCTCAGAAAATGGCGATTTCACCATGAATCTCGGTGGACGCATTCACGCAGACAGCACCACCCACATGAACGATGATCTGCAAAAGCGCAGCAACGGCGATCCAGCGCAAGCCGTCTCTGGCACCGAGCTTCGTCGCGCGCGATTGGCACTACGCGGCAAATTCAATCGTGACTTTTCTTATAATATAGAAGCAGATTGGGGCGGCAACGGCGTCTCCCTGAAAGACGTGCTAGTGGCATATGACGCCACACCCAATCTAGAGATTACCGTTGGTAACCAGAAACACTCCGTCAGCATGGAAGTCGAAGAAAGCTCAAACGACATTATGTTTAACGAGCGCTCACTGCTCTCGGCACTCACCCTGCCACATTTTGACCGCGCGATGGGTATTAACGTCAAAACAATGGGGCAGAACTGGTCACTCAAAGGCGGCGTCTACGGCGACGCCGTTTCGGCCAGTGGCGACGGCGCCGATGAGGGTGGCGGTTTCGGCGTTCGAGGAACGTTTGCTCCCATTAACGATTCAGGGCAATTACTGCACCTCGGCGCCAGCCTTGGCCTACGCAAGGCCAATGACAATAACAGCTTGAGCAATGGCAAAACACCGCGTTTGCGCTATGAAACCACCAATATGTCTGACCTATATCTCAGTGATACCGGCAGTATTGCTGGGTTTGAGCAAATCCAACTAACAGGGTTTGAACTCGCAGCTATGCATGGCCGGTTTTCGGCACAAGCTGAATTGGGGCAAGCAGACATCCAGCGCGACGGCGGATCAGACTTGAGCTTTAACGCCCACTATCTCCAGCTTGGCTGGACATTAACAGGGGAATCACGCAACTATAAAGGCTCAGACGGCGAATTCAAAACGCTCAAACCTCGCAATAATTTTGATCTATCGCAAAATCACTGGGGCGCCTGGGAGCTTGCTTTACGTCTTGATGAGGTGGACCTTGAAGATGGCGATATCCAAGGTGGCAGCCAGCAACGTGTTAGCCTCAACCTAAATTGGTATCTCAACGCCAACCTACGCATATTGTTCGGTTACAGTCGCGCCTATGATGTAGAGTCAGGCCCAGTCATTCAAAACAGCGGTAGCGAAGCCGACAATATCGATGTCGTGGCCTTCCGCGCACAGATGGCACTATAAAAAAGGCGGCCTCATTATGAGGCCGCCTTTTTAGTACTTTCACTTTAAACAAATATTTGCGGGCGGACTAATCGCTGCCCGCTGCCAAGTCTTCACATAACAGGCACACCAGTAACTGTATCCAAGCTACCTACCTCGTTCGACTTAACTACCGCTGCAGCGGCTCTCAATGCCTCTAAGCGCGTCGCAAAGACACCATCGCCCGGAACCCCGCTGTTCATACCCACTAGCACTTTCTGCACATCCGCATTCATACCCGCCAAGTACAGTAATTTATGACTACCCGCTGCGTCACTCGCAATGGTTTCAACAGCCAATACCGCAGACACATCTAGAAATGGAACACGGGAGAAATCGAGTATAAGCACTCGTGCACCGACGTCACTGTGCTCCCGCACGTGATGACCAAGATCCGCAGCGGCACCAAAGCTTAGCGGCCCGCTAAATTCGAAGAGCGCAACGCGATCCCCACACTCCGCTAAACACCCTTTTTCCACATCAGAATCAAGATGCTCAGGCGTATTTTTCAGACTGTCGATCTGCAATTGACCTACTTGCTTCACAAATGCCAATGCCGCCAACACCACACCCGCTGCCACGGCGGTAATCAAATCGACAAACACCGTCAGCGATAACACCAACAGCATTAAGGCAAGATCCCAGCGCGGGCCATGATTTGCACGCTTGATATAGCTCCAGTCGATAATATCTAAACCGACCTTCACCAAAATACCCGCTAACACCGCCAATGGAATATTCGAGGCTAGTGGCCCCAGACCAAGCACGATGGCTAAGAGTAATAAGGCGTGAACCATCCCCGATAAACGGGTACGACCACCAGAGCGAATATTCACCACCGTGCGCATGGTTGCACCAGCGCCGGCAATACCACCTATCAAGCCTGCTACAGTATTACCAATGCCTTGACCAATCAGCTCTCGATTACTGTCGTGGCGCTCACGGGTCATATTGTCTGCTACCAAGGATGTCAGCAAACTGTCTATTGAACCTAGCACCGCCAAAATGAACGCTGCTTCGAGGATCAGCAAGGCTTTACTTTGCTCAAAGACCGGCCAATGAATACTCGGTAGCCCTGACGGAATCTCGCCAAGAACCGGCACATCAAAAAGGAAAAAGGCAATTAAGGTACCCGCAATCAGCGCTGCAAGCGGTCCAGGCAAATATTTACCCGCCCGAGCTGGCCAAAAAAACACCAGCGCCAAGGTACCCAATCCGAGCGCAAGATTCGCGAAATTGATATCCATCACCGCATTCGGCAGCTTCGCCAAAGCACCCAGTGGATTTCCTGGCGAATCATGCCCCAATAGCGGCCCCAGCTGCAGAATAATAATTATGGCGCCAATCCCCGTCATAAACCCCGAAATTACGGGATAGGGAACGAGGCGGATGTATTGGCCAACACCAAGAAAGCCAAAGACAATCTGCATTACCCCCGCCAACATTACTGTGGTGAAAATTAGCGCAGCGTCACCTGACAAACTGGCAAACAGCCCCGCCAGCACCACCACCATTGGGCCTGTTGGGCCGGAAATTTGCGAATTGGTACCGCCAAACAAGGCGGCAAAAAAGCCGACTGCAATCGCACCATAGATACCCGCCATTGGCCCTAAGCCCGAGGCCACACCTAGCGCCAAGGCCAGCGGCAGCGCCACAACCCCAGCGGTAACACCACCGGTAATATCGCCCATGAAATTGTCGCGACTTAAATTCATACCGCCACTCCATGCTCGGCAAATAAATCGCTGTAGGCTGAATCCATGAGCTCAAACTGTTGACGCTCTTCGTTGTAGTACTCCACCTCACCACTGGCAATATTGTAAATCCAGCCATGCAGGCGAACTTTTCCAGTCGCCAGCTTTGCTGCCACGGCCGCATGAGTGCGCAGATGCTGTAGCTGCAGGAGAACATTTTCTTTAGAGACTTCGTCTAAGTGGCATTTATCAACATGGCCGTGACGCTCCTTTACAATCTCGCGTGCTGCACGGCAGTGCCCTAGCCACTCCTTAACATGTGGCAAGTCTTCCAAGCCGCTAGGATCAATTGCTCCCTTCATTGCACCACAGTCACTATGCCCACATACCACAATGTGCGACACCCCGAGGGCAGCGACGGCAAACTCGATTGATGCCGTCATACCTCCAGTTTGATTACTATGCGGCGGCACGACATTGCCGGCATTACGGCAGATGAACAAATCGCCTGGCTGAGTCTGGGTCAGCATCCCCGGGTCGATGCGCGAATCTGCACAGGTAATAAACAATACATCCGGATTTTGGCCATTCGCTAATTTGCGAAACGCGGTTTCCTTTGTCGGATAAACGTCCTTTTGAAATTTAACGACACCCTGAATTATCTCTTCCACGGTTACTTCCTCCTTAATGAATAGCCTGAGATGAATATCGAGTCGATTATCCTTTGATAGTTTAATAACAAGGTATAGTATTTCGTGATACCTTTTAGTTATCAGGATTCAGGTTTAACTGTGGTTTCAAAAATTAGTTCACCCAGCATAAAGCAACTCAGCTACTTCATTGCGGTAGCAAAACACGCGAGCTACCGACGTGCAGCAGAGGAGCTGGGAATGAGCCAGCCAGCACTCACAAATCAAATTACCATACTCGAATCCACACTGAATACGCAGCTCTTTGAGCGCTCCCGAGCGGGCACCTTACTGTCACCTAGCGGCAGAGATTTACTCGATGCCGCTCGCCAAGTTCTACTCAGCATGAAAGAATTTGAGGATATGGCCGCCGCCAAGAGTGATGGCCACCAAACAACCTATCGCCTCGGCGTACCACCTACGGTTGGCCCCTATTTACTGCCGCATGTATTACCAGACCTGCATGATCTCCACATAAACTTAAAGCTATACGTTCGCGAAGCGACCCACCGAGAGTTGCAAAAAGATTTATTAGATGGCGTCTATGACTTAGCTATCGTTCCATTACCACTTACCATTCCCCAGCTCGCAATGACACCATTATTCATTGAGCCCTTAAAATTTGTTGTCCCCATAAATCACCCATTAGCAGGGCAAACAAAAATTACGCCAACCAAATTGCGTGGCGAAAAAATATTGACTTTAGAAGAAAAACATCACTTCCATTTACAAGTGCAGGAAATATGCGAGCGCTGGGGTGCCGATCTACAACGGGATTACGAGGGCACGAGTTTAGACACACTAAGGCAAATGGTCGTTATGGGAATGGGAGTCGCATTTTTGCCCGGTTTATATGTGCATTCAGAAATGCACAATCCAGAGGCGCTTTATGTCTGCGAATTACACAATATTTCAATGCTACGAAAGCACGCATTGGTATGGCGACCTAACTCCCCTAACAGAGTATTTTATCGGGAACTAGCTGCCGACATCCGCGCGATAATAAATAAGCGATTAAATGGTATTATTGCGACTACCGTCGATTAAACCTAATGACAAAACACAAGGTTGCAGGTGCACGAACCACAGACGCTGGCATTGGCATTAACTGCGAATATAGTACTGAAACAGGCTCCGGAAGTCCTAGCGCGTACAATCCAACACGACCTTGCCAGCGATATCACCGCTGTCCAAGCGCCGATGAATCTCGACTATATCGTCCAAGCTAGCGCGCTCAGCAATAGCGGGATGCAATTTCCCGTCTGCGAGCAATTGGAACAACGCAGAGAGATCTTCTTTAAAATCCTTTGGATAACGCTTACGACGCGTTTGAATATTATAAAAGGACGAAGATTTACCATCCGGTAGCAATCGCCACAACAGCAGCAATTTTGAAAAGCCAAGCAGCAATTGCGGCACAGTTTCCTGCCCCGTCGTCAGCTGAAGCGCGCCGAAAGCAACTAAACGACCGCCTTTTCGCAAGCAATGATAAGACATAGACCAACTTTGGCCACCAAGGGTATCAAACACAGCGTCCACCCCGCCCGGCGCCAACTGCGCAACACGCTCACTAACGCTCTCGTTACGATAATCGATAAACTGCGCACCAAAGCCTTCTATCAAGGCTTTTTTGGCTTGCGATCCAGTGCCAATCATCTCCAGCCCAAGTAGCGCACCCAACTCAAGCAAAGCGCTACCGACCGCGCCACCAGCGGCATGAACCAAGCAGCGCTGCCCACGCTGCAAGTGAACTTCACGGGTTAACATTTGATAAGCCGTGGTATAGGACAAAATCATACACACAGCCTCGGCGGGATCTAAGCCAGAGGGCGCGGCAACCAATTGGTCTGCCGCTACACAGAGGTATTGGCTATAGCCACCAATTACCGGCATATCTGCCACGCACTGGCCCAGCTCGACGCTCGACACCCCTGCTCCTAACTTATCTACCACACCAAACCAATCATAACCGAGGGTAAACGGCGGCTTGTCTTTGACACCAGGATATTGCCCCTGACGAATAATTGTGTCGGTAAAACCAGTGCCTGCACTTAAGACCCTGACTCTTACCTGGCCCGGTGCAGGCTCAGGCAAACTTGCCTCGGTCACAATCCGCAACACCTCTGGCCCACCCAGCGCACTAAGCTCTACACGTTTATACATATTTCCCTCAATTGACCTAGCGGCATCGGCCAAATTACATTATCAAACCGATCAACTTTGCGATAAGCGAGAAGAACCACGTTTTAACGCCTACCCACCAATCCGATTGCGCCCGTAATTCCTTGTCAACATTCGCACGTTCCAAAATAAAAGCATGAATAGCATAGGCATCGTCCTCATTCAGCACATCGCCAAAACCGACCATCCCGGCTTTACTCATTACGCCATCAAGCACAATTGCGTTAAAACTATTATGGAAAGCTGTTGGCAAATGGCGCAGATCTGGAATCGCACCATTAGAGATCGCCTCAGTGCCATGACAGGCATTGCAATAGGCGTAATACAGGTCGCGTCCTTTTTCTAATATCGCTTCGTCATTTGTTAAGCGCGCCGGCGGTTCGTGCAACTGTTTAATCGGGTTTTCAGGCAATGCGCCGTTAGCCCCCAATTTAAAGGTCAACACCCGGCTAGGTGGCGGCGTCACTTCACGCTCCAAGCCCGCGATCAAACCAAAAGCACCACCCCAACCAGCGAGAATCGTTACGTATTGTTCGCCGTCGACGGTATAGGTCACAGGGGGAGCCATGACGCCGGTTTTAGCGGCAAAGGACCATAGTTTTTCACCGTTGTCGGCCCGGAACGCGAGTACTTCACCGTCAGCAGATCCCTGAAAGACCAAGCCACCAGCAGTAGCCAAAACCCCGCCGTTCCACGTTAGTTTATGTGAGACCTGCCATGCAGCCTCCTGCTTTACTGGGTCCCACGCCAATAATGTGCCCTGGGTAATTTTGCTCGTCAGTAGTTGCGACAGTATCGGGTCCGCCACTGCCGGCTGCTGCAAATAGATGCCAAGATTCCATTGCCCCCATTGATGGAGATACTCGTCCACCGATTTGTATTCAAAAAGGCTGCTAATCGCCGGGATATAAACTAGGCCAGTTTGCGGGCTATACGCCATCGCCTGCCAATTATGTGCGCCCATCGATGAGGGTCTAATCAATTCCGGGGAATCGCGGTAACGCGCTTTGTCAGTTTCCACTGGCCGGCCCGTTGCCATATCGTAATGGCTGGCCCAATTTACCTCGGCATAGGGCTCGGCCGATAAGAGCTTGCCGGATTGACGGTCTATAACAAAGAAAAAACCATTTTTTGGCGCATGCCAAATAACTTTGCGCTGCTCACCCGCCACATCCATATCGGCCAGCATAATATGTTGGGTTGCAGTGTAATCCCAAGATTCAGCGGGGGTTTCCTGATAATGCCAAATATACTCGCCGCTATCAGGGTTTAGTGCCACTATCGATGACAGATACAGATTGTCACCACCTTCAGGGCTGCGTATTTTTGCATTCCACGGTGAACCGTTGCCCACCCCGATGTAGAGCTGATCTAGTTCGTCATCATAAACGATGGAATCCCATACCGTGCCACCGCCACCGTACTCCCACCACTTTCCGGTCCAGGTTTTTGCCGCCAAAGCCATAGCTTCGCTTTCAAAGCCATCAGCCGGGTTCGCTGGAACGGTATAAAATCGCCAAAGTTGCTCACCGGTATTAACGTCATAGGCACTTACATAGCCGCGAACACCATATTCAGCCCCACCATTACCAATAAAGACCTTACCCTTGGCTACCCGAGGTGCGCCGGTAATGGTATAGGGATAAGCGCTCAAATCTGCGGTAGGCGTTTCCCATAGCACACTGCCGCTGACAGCATCTAAGGCAATAAGTCGTGCATCGAGGGTACCAAAAATAATTTTCCCCTCATAAACAGCAACCCCGCGATTGACCACGTCGCAGCAAGCCATCTTTGCCCACTCTTTCGGTACCTTTGGGTCGTATTTCCACAACAAACGTCCATCCCTGGCGTCCAGAGCATAGACGACGCTCCAATTGCCAGTTACGTAGATCACACCGTCTACCACGATCGGCGTAGCTTCAAGCCCACGATTGAACTCCGTGTCAAAAGCCCAGGCCAAGCCAAGCTGGTTGACATTGCCAACGTTAATTTTATCTAAATCGCTATAACGCTGTTCTTTATAATCTTTACCGTAAGACAACCAGTTTGCACTGTCATTACGGCTAATGGTCGCGGTATCGATGTCGCTAGCCGAACCAGCATTGGCAGTAAATGAGCTAAATAAAAGCACGGCCGTTGCCAAAAGCCCGGCAAAACCAAAGAGCGTTTTCATCGCAATTCCCAGTGATCGTTATTATTAAAGAATGAGTTACGCGCGCAATGCCGATGGATTACGCGTCACATATATTATTATTGATTATGGAGTGAAATTACCTACGCCAAACTCAGTAGAGACAGTTCACTCGCTATGCGATTTAAAGCCTTTCTTATCCGCGTAAAAAGCTCTTATCTCGACAATGTCCTTGTCATAATCGCCACTGGGATGAAATGCCGGCCCCATTCCTACCACTTTTAAATTAGTATCGACATAGGCCAAATAAATCGGCACCCCCGCGCCAGCAGCAATATGGTAGAAACCGGCTTTCCAGTGATTTACCTTACTGCGAGTTCCTTCCGGAGTAATGATCACAACCAACTCATCGCGCTCATTAAAATTACTAACCATCTGCTCGACGGTATTGTGCGCTTTTCTTCGATCAATACCGATACCGCCAAACCAACGCATCAACGCACCTAATGGCCCGGCAGGAAACAAGGTATGCTTGCCAATCCAATGCACATCGAGACCTAAAATAAATGAGGCGGCCATCATTGTAGGAAAATCCCAATTACTGGTATGTGGCGCAGCTATCAGTACATATTTCTTATCAGTGGGCTTTTCACCCTCAATGCGCCACCCTTTCAAACGAGTAAGCGCAATAAAGACCAAGCGGAAAATGCCACTCACTAATGGCGTTTTAAAAATAGTTCGAGTTTGCATTAAATAAGTAAGCCTAAACGCAATGGCAAATTAACCAAGCGACACGTTGAATTCAGGGAAATACCAAATAGCTCAGTTCACACGAAAACCGAGCTGGTTAGCAGTGTAATTACATTATTATTAATCTTTAAAGTCAGCTAGCTTACCTTCACTACTCGCGCCAATCGCCAACATTACATCTTCAAAGCTGAGCATCCCCGCATTCCACGTCGCCTGATAATTTAGCGCATCGGCAACACTGTGATCACGGGTATACAGCAACATTTGCTTTGTGCCGCGGATCGCCAGCGGTGACTTCCGTGCGATATCCTGAGCGAGCTCAGAAACGGCTTCAATCATCTCCTCGTAGGAGTCATAGGCGTGATTAACCAAGCCTATTTTTTCAGCTTCAGCGCCGTAAACATTGCGTCCAGTATACGCCAGCTCTCTAACAATTCCCTGGGGAACAATATGCGGCAAACGCTGTAATGTCCCAACATCCGCAACCATACCGATATCAATTTCTTTTATTGAAAATTTCGCGCCCTCACAGCAGTAACGCATATCGCAAGCGCTGACGATATCAACACCGCCACCGACACAGCTACCCTGTATCGCCGCGATTACGGGTTTGCGACAACGCTCTATCGCAGTAAGATTCCCCTGTAGGCGCAAAATCACCTTGCGGAACTGTTCGATAAACCGCGATTTTTCCAATCCTTCCGCACTCTGACCTAGGCTAGCAAACATAGCCAAATCTATACCGGCGCAAAAATGCTTCCCCTCGCCGCACAACACCACGGCGCGCACACTAACCTCGTCATCTAACCATTCAAAACAGCTTTGGATTTCATCCCACATAGCCTCATTCATGGCATTCGCTTTTTCTGGACGATTTAACGCAACCCATGCAACGTGTTCTTCTAATCGTACAGCTAAGGTGGTGTACGACGGAGGGTTTACAGTATTCATTATTAGCTCCAAACTTTTATAAAATCGCTTACTTCAAGAGTAGGCAGCGGCTTGGCTCGGCCATCGCGACTGCCAATATACAGAAAACCTGTTATCTCTTCATTGACTGATAGTCCTAGGCCAGTCTTTACATGAGAATCGAAAGCATTTGCCCCTGTGCGCCAAATACCGGCATAAGCCATGGCTTCCGCGGCCAGTAAAATACCGTGTGCCGCACATGCTGCCGACATTTGCTGCTCTATGCGTGGGACTTTAGGATGTTCTTGAAGACAGGTAATAACCACAATAATTAGCGGCGAGCGCAGGGGTTGTTGGCGAAAACGAGCAAGTTCAACCTCACCGAGCGTCGGATCCCGGAGCAAGGCAGCATCCGCAAACAAATCACCTAAGGCTGTTAAGCCGTCACCACGAATCGACAAAAATCGCCATGGCCGTAAACGGCTGTGGTCAGGTGCACGGAGCCCGGCGGCAATTAGCTCGCTTAGTTCATCTTCACTTGGTGCGGGTGCTACAAGCTTCGCAGCAGAATTACGGTTTTTAAGTAGATTCAAAGCATCCACTAGACTTCTTGCCTCGCACCAGCGCGCAACTGTTTTAATTGTGCATCGCCCACCGCTTCGCCCGACTCGTAAAACTGCTTCATGCTAATCGCCACATCGCGAATGACACCGCGGAACACTTTATGCAGCATGCGCTCATACAAAAACCGACCGACTGGGCCCCAGCGCATATCAAAAACGAGGCTGGTCGTTAGCGCAGTCCGACTATGACCAGCATCTTCTATTCGGTAGCGAAAATTAGCTTGCTGAAATGGCGCCGGCGCACCCTTCTCGCCTTTGTGAAGGCGAATAACAAAGCCATGCCCCTCATTCCATTCGGTCACGGTTTCATCCATACCTTTGCCAGAGCGCTGGTAGACACGCCGGCTTGCACCCAAACCCTCAACCTTCTCAGTGGTTATCTCAGTGCGGGTAATCCCGGGTACGTAGTTGTGGGCCAGAGACAAGTCTTTTAATAAAGTCCACGCCTCATCCTTGGGTAAATCAATAACTACGCGAGCCGTTGCCTCGTGCTTCATGGCTGTATTTCCTTAAGCAAAAAAAATCCCCCGACGCGGCGGGGGATATATTCAACCATGATTTCTATGCTCTGTCTTGAGCAAAAACGCCTGAGCGGCAGCCCGAGGCAGAATATTTTCAGTGAAAACTTCTAATCAAGAGGAAATAGGCGGTCAAAATCTGCCGCATAACGAGAAATCCATTCACTCGCGGCCTCTTCACTTGTCAGGAACCGCCCCTCTAAAGTCTCTACTTCGCGCCGATAATGCTCAATTTGGCACAATTGTTCGACCATTTTGGCCCTAAACGCGTCTTTTCCGGCGTGAAACTGTATACCAAGTTGGTATTTATCTCGTTTAGGCCTGCACCACATTACAGTGCCTCGGCCGCTGGATTCATCTGAAACCGATGGTACGTAAAACTCCACCCGGCTTCCGGCCTTTATCTCACGAGCGACTACACAGGACAATCCGGCCACGCTCACATCTTGCAAATGCGCCTGACGCGAACCGGTTTCACTTAGTATTTTCACCGCCAGCGGAATATCACTGGGATGACGAACGAATTCTCTCATGATAGAAACTGCCTTTTACTGCTTGTATATGTCTATTAATACATATGCCAACCACAAGCTATATCAGTATTTTCCCTGAGGACACGCCATCCTAACCCTTGTTATTCAACCACTTCGCAAAAGGCGACTCTAGTTTAAGGTCTATCTTCGAGGCCCATCCTTTAATGCCAATGCCATCTCGGTCCATATTCAAATCATCGCCATCTAGAACATTTTCACCAAATTTATACAATGCACTAAAACCGGTTTCACAGGCCTTATCGTCGTAGACAGCAGCCTTTGCCTGACTTTCTTCCTGACGCTGCATATAAGCCTGCCAAGCTTTAGCGCCATGCCGTCCCTGTAATAATTTTTTACTTAAATTAGGTGACAACAGAGACACCGAGGCATTATTCCCGCCAAAGCCCTTAGCATTCAATATGGCGACATCCAGACTGTCCGGCTCTACCTCTATATGCGCTTTTTGCAGCTGTAAATTACTGCAATGTACATCGTCGGCAATATGGTCAATGGTGCCGATACCAGGAATAATATTGTCATTCCACACCCCTAAGCTGGCAATTAGCTGGTCGCCAGAGGCGGCACCAATACTATGACCTAAGTATGCCTTTATCGCGGCAACCGGCCATTTTTCAACACCAAAAGTCTTCGCTACCTCATTCAGAATATGGGACTCTGACACCCTGTTCTGCGGGGTACTGGTGCCGTGCGCCTGCACAAAGCTGCGGTGCTTAATAGCCTCATCACCAATAATACCCGCCGCCGCCGCCATCGCCTTGGCAACGGTAAAGTAGTTCCCCACCCCAGGCGAAGAAATCGATTTCTTATAGCCGTCAGCGTTAATAAACACATCAGGTACTGAACCGTGAATTTGCGCACCCAATTCCATGGCCAAATCATCGTCAAAGAGCACAATAAACTGCGAGGACTCGGACACTGTAAAACCGCAGTTACTGCTAAAAGGCCGACTGGCACGACGATAGTCTGGCTCGCTCAAACCTTTGCTCGCATCCAATTTTAACAACTCAACGTCAGAAGCCAAGGCGCCCATGGTGTAATAGCCGTCAATCACTCTGGGATCGACACCGGACTCGGCAACACCTACCACAGCGACACGAACACTACCATTGCGAATCTCATTTACCGCTTGACGCAGGTTATAAAAGAAGGTCGCACAAGCCCCAAGACTCGGACTACTAGTGCCAACATTGCCCAACACATAGGCGCTCACAAAATCCGCTGGCATATCCGCCAAACCCAAAGCCAGATTTTTGGAGCTAACGCGACCGCCATTCGCACGCGCCGACAGCAAACCGCCAAAGCCATTATCATCAAGTTGTGCCATTGCCGAGCTTGCGTATACGCCCATCTGATCCGGTTTTATACGGTCCATCACCGCCTGCCATTCGATCCCCATAGCATTCAAAGCGTCTGATATACCACAAATTGCCAGCTGCAGACCACGAGGATGGTTACGCGATGCATATAAAGCGGCGGGATCGAAGCCTGTTGGAAACTGGCCTGCCGAAGACACTTCAATTTTGCGGGTTGTTGGCAATAAAATATCGCAGCCGTTGTGGATACTGACAGACACTTTACCGCTACCCAAATCGACTACCGACCATCCTGCGGGAAGCGCCTCTGGCAGGTCTCGTGTCCTGGTTACAAATTGCAAATCGCCATTCGCGCCATTCAAGGCCATGCGTCTATTCCACGGCACCTGATCGGTATCAAATATATTCCCTTCAATCTTGCGAATAAGTGTGTGTTCTAAGATATGGCGGCGCGCAGTTTCATCATCGGCTGCCGCTGGTGGCAGTCCCATAATCGCTGATAAACTCCGGTAAGTTCGCGCCGCCTTATCTTGGGACAAGGCGTCAATCACCGTGCGGCGATAACCGTGATGAAATGAGCTGCGACCAGCAGGATTAACACCACCAAAACCAACAATTACGGGAAGCTTACTCACACCTATTCCTTATCTATCGTGATCACCAAATCAGCCTGCAGTCTATCGGTATTGAGCCACATGAAATATGATGTAACAGCCAGAAAATAAGATGATTACGCCAGATATGAAACGAGTTGCCCTTTTAGCATTCCATGACGCCCTAGCGACCAGTATCAGCCTCCCCATGGAGCTATTAACGGCTGCCAATAGTGTTTCACGGTCAAACAAGCGCAAACCCCTAATTGAGGTCCATGTCGTTGGTCTCGATGCCGCGCCGATTAGAGTCTCTGGTGGCATGGAGATTGTTCCGAGCGTCGAATTCAACAAATATGCTGACTACGACCTTATCATTATCCCCAGTCGCTGGCGGCACCCTCACCGCGACGCGCCTACTCGGCCAGAGATTCAGGCCTGGTTAAAAAAACATGAACAGCGCGGCGCTGATATATGTGCAGTGGGAAACGCGAGCTATTTTCTTGCCCAGGCGGGATTACTCAATAAACGCGTTGCCACAACACATTGGCATTACTTTGATGACTTTGCCGCACGCTATCCACACGTGATATTGCAGCGCGACTACCTCATTACCCAAGCCGACAACCTGTTCTGCACTGGTAGCGTTAATTCAGCTGCCGATTTAGTCATTCACTTAATAGACCGCTACTGGGGCGCCGGTATTGCTCGCCGTGTGGCGCAGCAGTTTTCACCAGAAAGTCGACGCCCTTTCTCGCGCAATAGTTATCGCGTAGATCGCAGCGATTTGCATCGCGATGAAACCATCGCCCTTGTCCAAAACTGGTTGGCACGGCACATAAGCGAAGCCTTTAATATCAAGGATCTCGCTCGCCAAAGCGGCTTAAGTGAACGCAGCTTTCACCGCCGTTTTCGGCAAGTCACCGGCCTGGCACCCCTGCAATACATGCAAAAAATGCGCATGGAATTAGCGCAGGATCTGCTGCAGAACAGCAATTTGTCGGTAGAGGAAATTGGCCAGCAATGCGGTTACAACGACAGCAGTTATTTTTGCCGTTTGTTTAAGCACCACTGCACCACCAGCCCAGGTGAATACCGCCGCGCCGTGCGTCACAAGTTATTTGAGGTAAACAAACAAGAATAGTTAAAATTGAAAAAACAGGCTATTTATGGCCTAATGCGCCTCGATTTACACGCCACACTCATCGCTTGTTCCACCAGCTAACAAAGCAATTTGAACAGCACTTACGAGGAAAACACCCATGTCTGATTCCGTCTATATTGTTTCCGGAGCCCGCACCCCAATGGGCAGTATGCTGGGCTCACTCAGCGCAATGACCGCCGTTGAGCTTGGCACAACGGCCATTGCTGAAGCCGTAAAACGCGCTAGCATCGATCCAGCGAAAATTGACGACGTTATTATGGGCTGTGTGTTACCCGCAGGCCTAAAGCAGGGCCCAGCACGCCAAGCCGCCATTATGGCCGGCATTCCCCAGTCAACCGGCGCCGTTACCGTTAACAAGCTTTGCGGTTCTGGGATGCAAGCAACTATCTACGCGCACGATCAAATTAAAGCAGGCAGCTACGACATCATCGTTGCCGGCGGCATGGAAAGCATGACTAATGCACCGCACATCGTACTCAATGCCCGCAAAGGCGTTGGCACTGGCGGCAAAGGCTTTGAAGACCACATGTTTTTCGACGGACTACAAGACGCTTACACCGGCCGCATGATGGGCAGCTTTGCCCAGCAAACCGCTGATGACAATGAGTTTACCCGCGAGCAAATGGACGCCTATGCCATTGAGTCGCTGACCCGCGCCCGCACGGCGATTGAAAACGGTTCACTCAAAGCCGAGACCGCGCCAGTGACTGTCAAAACCCGTAAGGGCGAAACAGTTGTGACGGATGACGAACAGCCACTGAATGCGTCTATCGAAAAAGTGGCTACTTTACGCCCGGCATTCTCCAAAGACGGCACCATCACTGCCGCCAATGCCAGCTCCATCTCCGACGGCGCATCAGCAATGGTCCTGATGGGTGAAAAAGCCCTTAGCGAAACTGGTGCTAAGCCACTGGCACGCATTGTTGCTCACAGCCGCCAATCACTTGAGCCGTCACTGTTCACTACCGCACCTGTTGGCGCCATGCAAAAAGTATTGGCAAAAGCAGGCTGGAGTAAGGATGACGTTGACCTTTGGGAAATCAACGAAGCCTTTGCGATGGTAACGATGCTTGCCATCCGTGACTTGGAGCTAGACCACACCAAAGTCAATGTTCACGGCGGTGCTTGTGCCCAGGGTCATCCAGTCGGCTCTACAGGCGCACGTATTATCATCAGCTTAATTTACGCCTTACAGAAGTACGGTAAAAAGCGTGGCGTTGCCTCACTCTGCATCGGCGGCGGCGAAGCCCTCGCGGTAGCAATCGAGTTAGTTTAAGTTTTGATGGCGGCCAGCGCCTGCTGGCCGCCTATTAGTCACACTTCCCAGCTGTACTCAAATTGCAAGTCGCACTAGACTGGCTACTTAAATCTCCGAGGAATAATTCAATGCCCGATATTGGTCGTGTTAATCGGCTTACGGTCAGCCGCCAGTCCCCAGCCGGTTTTTACTTGGATGGTGGCAAGCTCGGCGACATCTTCCTAAGTAGGAAGAATGCCCCGGAGAACTGTGAAATTGGTGATGTTATTGACGGTTTTATTCACCACCACAGTGACGGCAGTTTAATTGCCAGTAGTAAAACGCCCCTTGCGCAACTCGGGGACGTTGCCTTGCTAAAGATTTCGCAAATTAATGACACCGGCGCCTTTCTGGACTGGGGCTTAGATAAAGAGTTATTACTGCCCTACGCGGAGCATATGGGCGAACTCACCGCAGGTAAAAAAGCACTCGTCAAAATTTACCTCGACAAAAGTTATCGTATTGTTGCGTCAATGAAACTCGATGAGTTTATCGAAGACACTGCGCCGCACTTAGCGCGTGGCCAGCGTTTTACCGTCATCGTTGCAGGTAAAACTGAACTCGGCTTTAAAGCGGTTATCGACAACGAATATTGGGGCCTGCTCTATGATAGCGACCTGATTCGCCCACTGCGTAAAGGTGAGAAAGTCACCGCTTATGTTAAGAAAGTCCGTGACGATGGCCGTATCGACCTCAGTATTCAACCGATTTTAACCAGCGGCCAAGGTGATATCGGCGCCAAAATTATTGCCCAGCTCGAAGCCAGTGATGGCTTTCTCGCTGTTGGCGATAAAAGCCCACCAGAAGCAATCTATAGCCTGTTTGGCGTTAGTAAAAAAATCTTTAAACAAGCCATTGGTCGACTATACAAGCAAGAGCGTATAAGCATCGAAGGTCAAGGTATACGCTTACTCAAACCATAACCATCATTCATTACTCTACACAGGGACACACATGGACAGCATCGAGTTTTTGAACAACACCCTAGTCCCAGTGAGGCTTGCCGCCATTGATAAAGACGGCTTTCCACTCATTTGTTCGCTGTGGTTCATCCACCAAGATGGTGAGCTACTCTGCGCAAGTCACGCCTCAGCAAAAATCATCCGAGTAATAAAAGAAAATCCGCATTGCGCCTTCGAAGTTTCAACTAATGCAATACCCTATAAAGGCGTGCGCGGCAAAGCCGTTGCCACCTTAAAAAGCGACGCGGAAGGATTAGTCTTAAGCAAATTAATTGCGCGCTATTTGGCTAGCAGCCAACCCAAGCTGAGCAAATGGTTGCTAAGTCGACGTAAAGACGAATATGCGATTCACTTAAAAATAACATCGCAATCGAGCTGGGATTTTAGCAGCCGAATGCAAGGTGCTTAATTACTGCTCCGCCGCGTCACCTTTGCATCCGATGTAATACTGCACTATTTACTGCGTTTTAATTTTTCGCCCATGCTCGCAAATAAAACATAAAATAAGGGTATAAAAACGGTGGCGACAAATGTCGCAACTAGCATTCCCCCAATTACGCCAGTACCGAGCGAAACACGACTCCCTGCCCCCGCGCCACTGGCCATTGCCAAAGGCAAACAGCCCAACGTGAAGGCTAACGATGTCATCACAATAGGTCTAAAGCGCAAGCGAATCGCATCTACAGCCGAATCAACAATCGACATACCCTGTCGCTGCTTCTGCATCGCAAACTCAACAATCAAAATCGCATTTTTACTCGCTAAACCGATAAGACAGACTAAGCCTATTTGAAAATAAATATCATTTTCTAAGCCACGCATCCAGGTAGCCGCTATTGCGCCTAGGAGCGCAAAAGGCACTGCCAATATAACCGCAGCCGGCACCATCCAACGCTCATACTGCGCCGCCAGAATTAGGAATACCATTAACACGGCAAGAACAAATGCCTGCCCACCAGAGCCATCTGATGACTTCTCTTGATAGGAGCTACCAACCCATCCCAATGTGAAGTTACGACCAAGCACCTCGGCAGCAACGCGATCAAGCGCCGCTATCGCATCTCCAGAACTAAAGCCCGGCGCCGGATTGCCCAGCACTTTCGCTGCAGGAAAACCGTTAAAGCGGCTCACTGCATCCGGGCCAACAATTCGTTCAACACGCAATAGCGTGCGCAGCGATATAAGGCTGCCGCTCGCCGAGCGAACAAACACCTTAGAGAGATCTTCGGGGCTACCGCGAAAATCCTCTTCGGATTGTAAGTTCACCTGAAAACTGCGACCAAATAAGGTGAAATCATTTACATACAAACTGCCAAATGTCGCTTGCATGGTGCTGAACACATCTGCAATCGGCACGCCCAGACTTAGCGCTTTTTCACGATCTAAATACAGGCGGTATTGCGGGGTATTCATATCGAAAGTACTGTAGACACCTTGCAACTCAGGCTGCTGATTTGCTTTCTGTAGAAAATTACCAAGCTGGTCAGCCATCACCGCCATATCGCCATCGCCGCGATTCTGCATATAAAGCTCAAAACCACCGGTAGTGCTTAATCCGATAATAGGTGGCGGATTAAACGCGAACATTACACCATCAAGTAAGTCATGCCCCAACCGCGGCAATCTCTGCGCTACGGCAACCGAACTCTGCTCCGACGTCGTGCGCTCCGACCAATCTTTGAGCATAACGAAGGACACCCCAGCATTGGTTTTTTGCGCAGATGACAAAATATCAAAGCCCGCAAAGGTCATGACACCGCTAACTTCATCTTCATCAATAATACGCTGACTCATGGCATCGGTTACCGCGGCAGTACGTGACAATGACGCCGCTGGCGGCGTTTTGTAAACCATAATCACATAGCCTTGATCCTCGGCAGGAACCAAACCCTTGGGAACCGTTTGAAACAAGAACCACATTGCGGCCATTAACCCGGCAAACATCAATAAACCAAGCGCGCGATGCTGTAGCACCCAGCTTGTTGCCGCCACATACCCGTTGCGAAGCCAAGCAAAACCGCGGTTAAAACCGCCAAGAAAACCGCGTTCAGCAGGTTTGTGGTCCTTGGTCTTCAGCATCATTGAGCACAAGGCTGGCGTGAGCGTAAGCGCGACGATGCCAGACAAAATTACCGAAACCGAAATCGATACCGCAAATTGGCGATACATTTCACCGGTTAAGCCCGCCATAAAAATAACTGGCAGGAAGACCGCGCACAACACCAGTACAATGGCAATCAACGGCCCGGAGACCTCCTCCATTGCCCGTTTTACCGCTGTATTCGCATCTACATGCTGTTCTTCCATGATGCGCTCGACGTTTTCAATAACAATAATCGCATCGTCAACCACAATACCAATAGCCAATATGAGGCCAAACAACGTCAGTAGATTAATTGAAAACCCGACAATATACAGACCCGCGAACGTACCTATTATGGATACCGGAATCGCCAACAAAGGAATAATAGTCGCGCGTACATTCTGCAGAAACAAGAACATAACGAGCACCACCAATAGCAGTGCCTCAAAAAACGTCACTATGACTTCTTTAATTGAGTGTTCGACAAATACCGTGGTATCAAAAGCGAGGTCGAGATGAATCCCCTCAGGGAGTTTCTCCCGCACCGCGGCTAACACTGCCTGCGCTTCCGCGCCAGTTTCTAAGGCATTCGCGCCCGGCTGCAAATACATTGCGACGGGAACGGCTGGCTGGCCGTTAAAGGCGCCCTGGAAAGCGTAATCCTTAGCACCCAACTCAACGCGCGCAACATCACCTAGACGCAAGGTCGCACCAGAATTGCTCGAGCGCAAAATAATATGCTCAAACTCGGCGACGGTGGCCAAGCGCCCCTGCGTCGTAACCGTATAGGTAAATGGTGCATCCTCAACCATGGGTTCCGCAGCAAATTTGCCGGCGGCAAAGTTGGCATTTTGTTCACTCACCGCCCGCGCAACATCAGCTGGAGTTAATGCAAATTCCGCTAAACGATCAGGCTGCAACCAAATCCGCATAGAATAATCTTTGGCGCCCAATAAACGCGCATCGCCAATTCCGGGCAGACGCCGAAGCTCATCGACAATATTTAAAAGCGCGTAATTACTCAGGTAGATGGCGTCGTATTGGGGATTATCTGAGGTCAAGGCGTAGATCATCAAAATACTGGTCGAGCGCTTGCTCACCTGTATACCCAATCGTTTCACTGCCTCCGGAAGCCGGTTTTCAGCAACCGCCACGCGGTTGCTAACATTGATTGCCGCTTGATCAGGGTCGGTACCGGTGGCAAAAACTACACTGATACTGACTACGCCAGAACTAGATGCCTGAGTAGACATATACAACATGCCGTCTACACCATTAATTTGCTGTTCCAACGGTGCGGCGACTGTCTCGGCAATAGTTTCGGCATTGGCGCCAGGGTAACTTGCGGTGACGACAATTTCCGGCGGTAAAAACTCCGGGTATAAGGCGATGGGCAGCCGCCCCATCGCCGTGGCACCGGCCAATAAAATCATTAGCGATAGAACAATCGACAATACCGGTCGGTCGATAAAAAATCGGGCACTCACTTGGCATTACCCTCAGTGGCAGCATCTTTATCAGCGCGCGCAACTGTGATCTCAGTGGGCGCCAACAGCGTGCCCGCTTGCACACGTGACACACCATCGACAATCACAACATCGCCAACATTTAAGCCGGATTCAATAATCACACCGTCCTCAGATTCCAGCCCTAGGCTTACGTTAACAATTTCTGCATGGTTATCTTTGTCGACACGAAATACATAGATGCCCTTCGCACTTTGCATAATGGCCCGCGCTGGCACCACGATAGAATTGATACTCACCAAACCATGTAAACGCACACGTAAAAACTGCCCGGGTAATAGGCGGCTTTCAGGATTCGGCACAGTTGCCCGTAACTGGACCGTACCGGTCATCTTATCAATGGCGCTCTCGGTAAAATCAACATGCCCTAAATACGGATAGCGATCATCAGGGCCAAGAATAATTTCCACTTCGCGCTTGCCTTCGGCAAATTCAACTTCGCCGCGCTCAATCATCCGCCGAATACTCAATACCAATTTATCTGGCAGCGAAACATTAACGAGTATTGGGTCAAGCTGAGTTATCTCTGTGAGCAAGCTATTTCCCGGCCCGACCAGACTCCCCTCGGAGAGTTTCTCCCGGCTGGTCATACCCGCGATAGGTGCCCTGACTTGGGTATAATCTAAATTGATCTGCGCCGCCTCGACCTCGGCTTCGGCTAACTGCACCGCCGCCTGAGCAAAGTTCAAGTCAGACTCGGCGTCATCACGCTCGCGTCGGCTAATAGCATTGGTTTTAATAAGCTCACCAGTGCGCTCCCAACGCCGCACTGCGGCAGAAAGACCCGCATTGGCCTGGGCTAGCTGGGCTTTGCTGCGATTAAGGGCAACTTGAAACGGTGCCGCATCAATTTGAAATAACAGCTGACCTGCTTTTACAGCCTGCCCCTCGGTATAGGTGCGGCGCAGCAAAATACCCTCTACCCGCGCCCGTATTTGAACTTCTTTTGAGCCCATTGCTCGACCTGGGTACAAGCCGCCGACGGGCACCGCACGCGCATCGATCGTTATTACATTTACCGGTACTGGCGGGCGTTTTGGCGCCGCCGGCTGCGATTGCTCGCAGGCACTTACCACAACAACTGAAATCAGCAACAACAAAACATGCGATAAAAAACGAAGGCGTGACTGTATGCCAATTACCATTTGTAACCTCTAGAGGGGGGGGACTTACCATAGTGGCGCTACTTTACATACATACGTGTATGTATGTAAAGTAGCGCCACTAAAAACCCCACATATAATTAGATTTTATGAGACGCTCTAAGGCCGACGCTGAAATAACCCGCTGCGCAATACTTGATGCCGCAGCAGATCACTTTGCAAAATTAGGCATAAATCGCACTCGACTCGAAGATATAGCAGTATCAGCGGGGGTAACCCGGGGGGCGATTTACTGGCATTTTAGCGACAAGGAATCATTAATTGCCGCAATGATCGACCGTGTCAGCAGGCCAACCGAAGCTGCGATCGCAGAACTTAATAATACCCAGACACAAGAAACCCAATCCCTCGACACACTAAAGAACGTGGTAACAGATGCGTTTAACCGGATCTACAACACACCCGCCGCCGCGCGAATTACAAGTTTTATGCTGCGCTACTCACTCAGCAAAGAATCTGAATGGCTTACCGGGCGAATTGAACAAGCTCGGCAATTAAACCTTGCCAATATAAGCCAGTTTATTGAGCGCGCGCAGCAAGCTGGGTTATTAACCACAGAGTACGCGCCCGAATGTCTAGCCAACCATATCCACGGCCATATTGTGGGCTTGCTCCACCAACACCTCAGCAGCCCTGCTCCAGGCCTCAGCCCAGAACATGTGGCCAACTCCATGAATTTAGTACTAAAAGGCCTCAGTCCAGCTAAGAAAGGGACATAGACTTAAGTCTCTGACGCATCAGACAGCCCCAGGACCCCGATCAACAAACTTATTGATAGCTAATGGCAATACAATATCAAATCGCATCCCATGCTTCGGCTGAGTAACTACTGTTATCTGGCCTTGCAGCTGCTGCCGAACAATATTGTAAACTAGATGCAACCCCAAACCAGTTCCGCCCGAGCCGCGACGAGTCGTGAAAAAGGGGTCAAAAATTTTCTTTGCCTGCTCCTCAGGCACTCCCACACCATTATCACTAAACACGATCTTAACGGCCGAATCGATCTGGCTCACTTGCAGGGCGATACGGCCATGTTCGCCTTCCGGAAACGCATGAATCAAACTGTTATTCAATAAGTTGATAACCACCTGCGCCAAACCACCCGGCACCGTGCGCAACGTAATTGCATTAGGACAATCCAACACGACCTCATGACCACTGTGACGATAACTTGGCGACAGATGCACAAACACATCACTTAGGTATTCATGTAAATTAATCTCACGAGTGTCTGTCGTCGATTGATCCACCGACACTTGTTTAAAACTGCTTATCAAGCTTCCCGCGCGCTGTATATTTGCCAACACGATTCGAGACGCCTCCGACAAACGCGGCAGCAAACTAGCAAGCTCCGCGGAGGAATCACCGAGATTAGGGAGCAATTCATTCAAACGCCTTAAGTCTGCACTCAAAGTTGACTCAGCAGTAATCGCAATGCCTAAAGGAGTATTTAACTCATGCGCAAAACCCGCCACCAAGCCACCTAGCGACGCCATCTTTTCCGCCTCGACCAAATGTTCTTGAGTATCTTGGAGCTGACTTAACATCAGCTTTAACTCTTCACTAGCGACTTCGGAACGGTATTTCTGACCCGTAAGCACCAAAAAGGTCATTCCTAATAAGCCTGTAAACAACAGTCCAGTTGCCAATATCCCCCAGGGCACTGCCGAGCGCGTGCCTACAAGAAACGACTGATTCGCGTCTGTCTGAAACCGCCACTGTTGATCTGCCACCTGCAGCATGCGGCGCTGACTAAACAAACCGTTATCGCTAACGGGTAAATCGGCGCTGCGGTAAATAAGCGAACCGGCCGAATCGAAAACCGAGACAGACAAACCTTGTAAAAAGTTCGGCTGCAGTAAATAGCCGATCAGATCCCTTACCCTAAATACGCCACTCACATACCCAGCTAGCGCAGCGTTTCCGGCCTTAGTTTTATCGGACACAGGCAGATAAATAACGACCCCTTGTTGATCACCACTTTCTTGGACCAAGCGAATTGGATCAGTAACAGCCGGAGAACCTGTCGCCGCAGCGCGCAACAAGGCCTTGCGTGGCGCATCTGCCGACGCTATGTCATAACCTAAAGCCGCGACATTTACAGAAAGCGGTTCAATATAGCGAATAACAACGTAGTCATCTTTATCAGCCTGTAAAACCAGCTCACCATTCTGATCACGCCGTGTTACAAACACTGGCGCCTGACGGTCGGCACTCATCTGTGACTCTATTAACTCACGCTCACTCGCCGCTACACGCGCATTCCATGCCAGCGCATGAAAACCCGAACTCCTCGCCAATATGCCTTCGGCGAACTCCCTAAAATCATCGTGAGACACATTTGAAGAAGCCGTAAACAAGCCCTGAACCGAGTGCAAAATCAACAAATGTGAATCGATCATCGCTTGTGCACGCTGATACACTTGCTCACTACGACCATCAAAATCAGTGTGCTGACGACTCAATTCCCAGCGGCTTGCCGCAATGTACAAACCAACCACAATAAAGGTAACGCCGAGCAACACCGCAGACAAAATTCGACGGCGACTACGCCAGACCTCACGCGGCTCCCCTATAAAAGCGAATATCAGGGTCGCAAATATCATTACCCCTAAACCATCGCCAACCCACCAGGTAAACCAATTAAACCCAAAATTCTCAGCATCAAGCGTTCCCGCAAGCCAAAGTGCAGTCGTGCCAATACTTGCAGCCACAAAGCAACCTGCACCACATACAAATAAAATATATCGCCAAACAGACTGAACGGTATCTAACTCGCAGGGGTATTTAACGAAACGCCGCAGCAACCACACGCTAAATATCGCCTGCAAACTCGCCCCCACGCCGATGACAATGGGCAACCAAAGCGAGGGATAAAACGCTAACCATGATTGCGCTTGAAACGCAGCCACATCAAAATTAACTAAAAAAGAACCCAGCAGAACACCAGGCCACAGACGATAACCATAGATAAGCAACAACGCCACGGCGATGCCAGCGGCAGGCCATATTGCGGTTGCATACCCAGGTGGAATAGCGAGCAGTAAAGCTAACTTGCCAGCAAAAAAATAGGTTGCCGCGGTTAGCATTACCCCCAGAACTGGACGATTAAACATTCGTCAGCCACTTAGTTGAAACTGTATTTCCAACATTCTCTACAACCATCCTTGCCTACCTGCATGTTCCACTGAGAAGATTAACCTAGATTTAGGCTGTAGCAGCAAACAGTGTAAAGTCCGTCACTAGCGCGCCACCATAAGTACATCTGCCTAAACCCACCCACAAAGCAAATCTCATCGACGACTATTTGATATTCAAAAAAACGACAAGCTGAAGATTTTCGACCAACGTTTTTCACAACCAGCAACGCCCCGCCAGCTATCAATATTAAGTATGGTGCCATCACCCTGATTTATGTGGCCTCTGCTCCAATTAGATAGCCAATATGACGCACACATTTATCGCATATTCACGCCACTTGTAATATCCTAGGTCGTTTACCCCATAACAAAATAGTTAACCACAATGGATCTACAACGATGCTCATAGGAATCCCAAAAGAACTCGCCACCGGTGAAAACCGGGTAGCGATCATTCCGACAGATGCCAAAAAGCTAATCCGGGCCGGCGCAACACTGCAAATCGAAGCTGGCTTGGGCTTAGGCAGCGGCTTCAGCGACCAGGAATATATCGACGCTGGCGCAACCGTCAGCAGTGATCGCAACGCTATTCTCGCGGCAGCAGAAATTATTCTACGGATCAGTAAACCGAGTATAGATGAAATCAGCCAAATGAAAGCTGGCTGCATCCATATTAGCTACTTAGACCCATTTAATGAGCACGCGCTAATTAAGGCTTTCCGCGATCAAGGCGTAAGCGCTATCAGCATGGAAATGATCCCACGCAGCACCCGCTCGCAGAAAATGGACGCTCTTAGCTCACAAGCCAGCTTAGCCGGTTATGTAATGGTGCTGCTTGCCACAACTAAACTGCCACGCATTCTACCCATGATGATGACACCGGCTGGCACACTAAAGCCATCGACTGCCTTTATCATCGGCGCTGGTGTTGCAGGTCTACAGGCGATTGCAACCGCAAAACGGCTTGGCGCCAAAGTTGTTGCCTTTGACACTCGTTCGGTTGTTGCAGAGCAGGTTCGCTCCTTGGGCGGCAAGTTCCTAGAGATCGATCTTGGGGAAACTGGCCAGACTAAAGACGGCTACGCGCTCGCGCTAACCGACGAGCAGATGAAATTACAGCTCGAAGGCCAGAAAAAGCAGATTGCCGAGTCTGACATTGTCATCACTACCGCCCAGCTGTTTGGCCGCAAGCCACCCGTACTGGTCACTAGCGATATGATTAAGGGCATGAAACCCGGCTCCGTTATTGTTGACATGGCAGCTGAGAGCGGCGGCAACGTCGAAGGCTCTGTCGCCGGAGAAACTGTTGTAGTTGATGGCGTAACAATTATCGGCGATGGCAATTGGTCCAATTTCGTCAGCCGCGATGCTAGCCAGATGTACTCAGCCAACCTGTTCAACCTGGTTGATGAAGGCTGGAACAGCGATGACAAGAAAATGGTTATCGATATGGAAAACGATATTCTACAAGGCTGCGTGATCACTCACGGCGGCGAAATCGTTAACGAAACCATTCAAAAACTGATTAACTAGGAGAAGATGATGGAAATAGCAGTTTATCTAGCTTTCATCTTAATGCTGTCTATATTTTTAGGCTTTGAGCTGATCAATAAAGTCCCCGCCACACTGCATACGCCATTAATGTCGGGCTCTAACGCGATCTCAGGCATCACCTTAGTAGGTGCACTGACCTCTGCAGGCGCTGAACACTCTGGCCTCGCCACCATTCTCGGCACCATCGCCGTCGCAATGGCAACCATCAATGTAATCGGTGGTTATATGGTTACCGACCGCATGCTGGCTATGTTTAAGAAAAAAGGGAGCGCTAAGTAATGGGTATTGAATTACTGGTGAATCTGTCCTACGTGGCAGCTGCCGTCCTGTTTATTTTTGGTTTAAAAATGCTGGGCTCCCCAGCAACTGCGCGCAAAGGTAATTTAGTATCAGCAGTGGGTATGTTTATCGCTGTCGTTGTAACCTTGCTCGATCAAAGCATTATTGATTACAAATGGATCATCGCTGGCGTTGTCGTCGGTGGCGCTATTGGTGCAATGGTTGCCCGCAGCGTTGAAATGACCGGCATGCCCGAAATGGTTGCGCTGTTCAACGGCTTTGGTGGTGTTGCGAGTTTGTTCGTAGGCTGGGCTGCACTCTATGGCTTCGAAGCAACCACCTTCGAACTTATCACAATCGTACTGTCAATTCTGATCGGTGGCGTTACTTTCTCAGGCAGCATGGTCGCTTGGGGCAAGCTCAGCGAGCGTATCTCAGGCAAAGCGATTGTCTTTAGTGGCCAGCGCATATTTAATATTTTATTGATACTCGCCATCATCGTGTCTGCGGCAATGTTTACCATGAGCACGGGCCCAGCAACCTCCATTTACTTGTATTTGGTTATTGGCCTGTCGCTGTTACTCGGTATTATGCTGGTTATACCCATCGGCGGCGCTGATATGCCCGTCGTTATATCGCTACTCAACAGCTACTCGGGCTTAGCAGCTTGCGCAGCGGGTATTGCGATCAACAACATCATCCTAATTGTGGCAGGCGCACTTGTTGGCGCAAGTGGTATTATCCTCACACAAATTATGTGTAAGGCAATGAACCGCTCACTCACCAACGTTCTGTTCAGCGGCTTTAGCGCCGTCTCTGCTGGCGGCGCCGCAGCGAAGATCGAAGGTGAAGCCAAGCCTATGAGCGCAGAAGACGCTTATTACATTCTTGAAGCTGCAGCTAGTGTTGTTATCGTTCCGGGTTACGGCATGGCCGTTGCCCAAGCGCAACACGTCGTTAAGGAACTTCAAGAGCTGCTAGAGAAAAATGGCGCGGAAGTGGTTTACGCAATCCACCCCGTTGCCGGTCGTATGCCAGGCCACATGAACGTATTGCTTGCTGAGGCTGACGTTTCCTACGACCTACTATTGGAAATGGACGCGATCAACCCCCGCATGGAAACCTTCGATGTTGCAATCGTTATCGGCGCCAACGACGTGGTTAACCCCGCCGCTCGCGAAATGGAAGGCAGCCCAATCTACGGCATGCCGGTCATTAACGTGGACATGGCCCGCAATGTCTTTGTTATGAAGCGCTCAATGGCTTCAGGCTTTGCCGGTATCGACAACCCACTGTTCTTTAAAGAGAACACGCGGATGCTGTTCGGTGACGCAAAAGAAATGCTAGGCAATATCATTAAAGCGTTTAACTAAGCGATAAATATTGCACAGCAAAACGGGCTCCTTGGAGCCCGTTTTTTTATGCCAAAAAATATACCAGATCATTCAATTATCTACATGCTCGCAAAGCGCCGGCAATATCTCATCCAACAGCTTTTTCAAACTTAGCAGTGCCGCAGGCTCTACGCCGAGCTTAGTCATCAACTGCGCCGGAATTTCACTACACTGCTGCTGCAATAGCACGCCAGCCTCACTCAGGTGAATCAGCACCATTCGCTCATCACTATCTGCCCGCCGCCGATGAATATAGCCCTGCTGCTCCAAGCGCTTTAGGAGCGGCGTCAGGGTATTCGTATTGAGCAGGGCTTTTTCACCAACCACTTTAATTGAACACGGCGCGTGCTCCCACAAAATCATCATGACAATATATTGCGGGTACGTCAGCCCAAGCGGTGTCAGATATTCTTGATATAGCCGCGTGATAAGGCGCGAGCTCGCATACAGGGGAAAACATAATTGATTCCCCAGCTGTAGCTGCGTCAGCATCGGCCTCGACTCCAAACCTGCATTCATGCAGCAAGCGCCGCTTCAATATCCGCGACGATATTCTCCGGCTTAGTAGTCGGTGCAAAACGCTTGATTGCAACACCGTCTTTGCCGACAAGGAACTTGGTAAAATTCCATTTAACCGCGTTGCTTAACGTTCCCGGCGCAGCCTTTTTCAAGTACGCAAATAACGGATGTGCATTCTTACCATTCACATCAATTTTCTCAGTAATCGGAAAACTAACCCCGTAATTGATAAGACAGCTGCCCTCAATCGTACCGGCATCGCCTGGCTCCTGATTCGCAAATTGATTACAAGGCGCGCCCAAAATCACCAACCCCCGCTCTTGGTATTTTTCATATAAGGCTTGCAAACCTTCGTACTGGGGCGTTAAGCCACACTTGCTGGCGGTATTCACAACGAGCACAACCTTGCCTTTATACGCAGCTAAATCCAGCTCTTTACCCTGCAAACTACTAATTTCAAAATCGTATAGTGTTGTCATAATGCACTCCCTGAAGCCAATCACGGCCAGTAAAAATCATTTTAATAGGCCATACATTGAAACAGATATTTATATCGCACACAACTATATCGTGCACGATACAATTAAATTCAAGCTTAGCCGATAAATGCCGCTAATATGAGATACTCAAGCGTTAAGCAAATGAACCACTTATGGTAATTATTAATCCGAGCAACGCGACACAGCCTGCGGCATTTAATCGCCCGGCTGGGCCGGCGCCGATCTTGCCCACTGACAAGGTACTTAATGCCGTTGTTATGGGCCAACGCGCGGAACACCTATACGAACTCGCCTCGGGTAATTTGCGCTTAATGGCAGAGAGCCAAACGGCTCTGCGTCGCGGTGAACAGCTATTACTGCAAGTGACTGGCAAAGACGCCAATCAACGTCCGACGCTACAAGTACTTAACACCAATAACAGCGCGATAGCACCCCTGCTCAAAGCCATGCTACCCCAACAGCAAGGCGTCAATCAGCTAGTCGCCAGCATAAATCAGCTACTAAGTAGCACGGGCGACCCCGCACTAAAGAATTTAACTAGCAGCCTTTTAAACACCCTTCCCTCCCGCCAACAAGTATCCGACCCAGCCGGCCTACGAGAGGCTATTCTTAGTAGCGGATTTTTTATGGAAGGTCAGCTAGCTGCTGGCATCGCGCCGCCAAATGATTTAAAAAGCGCCCTATTACGGCTGGCCCAACAACTTGAGAACCTCCGCTTGAGCAACGCGTCGAACTCACAGGAAGGCGCAAACAAAACGAATAAGCTCATTCAAGACTATAGCGGGCTTGCACGTGGCTCAGCCACAAAGCCCGAGCTATCACTACCTACAAATAGCCCAGCAAACCCCAGCGCAACACCGAGCAATGCGAAGTCAAATTTGAGCACCAGCTACAGCAGCCAGCCGCCAAGCAGTGATTTGCCGGGCGTATTACGCTCACAACCTCGGCTTCCGACAGAATTACTCGACCCAAAACTTAATCACGAAGCCGTGCTCAAACAACTGCTGCAAGATAGTCGCGGCGCAATCGCTCGGCTCGAATCGCACCAGCTGCTTCACTTGCAACAGAAAGACCCACAACAGAGCCAATATCTCGTCGAGCTGCCAGTACGCAACAATGACGGTGTTGATGTCTGGCAGCTGCAGCTGCAATGGCAGCGCTCACCAGAGGAGCAGGACCAGGCGGCCAGCGACACCACAAGTGAGGACAAGCATCAAAGACGCTGGCAGATTAACTTAAATTTCGACTTACCGGGTTTAGGCGCAATCAACACCAAAGTTATTCAGCACGGCAAGCAACTAGCTATTACCTTTAACACTGAAAATCAGGCAACGCGCGCCCTTATCGAGCAGCGCCAGCATGAGCTCAGTCAAAGTTTAGAAGAGCAAGGAATTACCGACACCGAGATTCTTACCCACACCGGAATTAGCCCTGCGGCAAGCTCGCCACTGAGCAATCACTCGCTCCTAGAGGACAAAGCATGAACCGCGCGCCAGGCGAAATTGCCGTTTCGCTGCAGTACGACGGAAACACAGCCCCAACTGTCAGCGCTAAAGGTGAGGGGGAAGTTGCAAAACAAATATTATTGCTGGCCACTGAGCACGATATACCTATCTACCGAAATCCACAGCTCATTCAGCTGCTTAGCCAGGTAGAACTAGACGAGGAAATACCGCGAGAACTCTATGTTGCCGTTGCCGAAATTATTGCATTCGCCTACCGGCTAAAAGACAAGACACCAGAACCGGTAGAGAAAGAGGTAAACACAGAACCCGCCGAAAAAGAATAATTCGACAGGTAAAAAGGATTTTAAAGAATGGCTGACAAGGTCATCTACTCTTGCAAATGACCTGAATTCTAACGCGTTAGCTTCCAAGTAAAGCGCAGCTGTGTTAAGGATTCTACCGGTTTTCCGTTCACAAGTTCTGGCTCAAACTTGCATTTAGACAAAGCCGACAAGGCACGATAGTCAAGACGTCGAGTTCCGCTAGACTCTATTATTTTACCGTCCTGAACTACGCCCAAAGTATCAAGCGAGAACTCCATGGTAACCGTGCCCTGCTGCCCTAGCCGGACAGATTCGTCGGGGTACTGAGGCCGTGCACAGCTATCCCAGTCTATCGTTGCAGGACGACGGCTAACCACGGCGGGCTTAACCTCTTCCTTTGCTGCCGGCAATTCTTCACTCGGCGGTGTAACGGCTCGAGCACGCGCCGATGCGAGTGCTTGTTGACGCGCCTTTTCAGCATTATTGGCGCGGGTTTCAGCGGCTTCAGCGGCACGAGCCGCCGCTTCCGCCGCGGCCTGAGCAACCGCTAATGCCGCAGATTGCTCTTGCAGCGTAGCCAGCTGTTGCTGTTGAAGCTGGCTTTGCTCATGCTGACTGAACTCCCCGTCCAAACGGCGCTGCCATTCCGCTAGTACCGCTTGCTCCTCGGATTGCAGTGCCTCATCATTTTGCGCCGCAGACAATTCAAATGTCGCGGCCTCACTGGCGGCGGTCGGCGTTGCACTCTGCTCACTACCAGACGAGAGAAATGCTGCTAAACCCGCTGCAGCACACACTCCCAGCAAAGAAATAGCAATGACTGATTCCGCTGACTGTCCAAACCCGGTTTTTCTTGGCGACGCCACTGCTTCCATCATTTCACTCACAATACAACCTCCGCTCTAGTGCAGCTATGCCGTCAATCCAAACAATCGCCCAATTCGCTTAAATACCCCACGAGTATCATTTGCTGGCGGTGGCGCCGCTTCAGCGGCAATACGTAATGTTTGAGCGGGATTCTTATGCAAGATTTCATAGCGACGCATCGCCAAGTTAACACTGCCGCGCAATAAACCTTCACTAATCGGCTTGCTTAAGAAGCGGTAAATTTGGCCGCGGTTTATTAGATCAATGCCCTGCTCAGCATCAGATTGCCCAGTTAGAACAATCGCAACTAAACTTGGATGATGCTGGCGCAACGCACTAAGCAGATCAATAACGGCTTCACCGCCAACGGTGAGCTCTGTGATAATCACACCAATTTTATGCTTCTCAAGCTGATCAAAGGCCTCATCCAAATTTTTTGCAGAATAAACAGCACGCTCTCGACCTAGCACCCGCTGCAAGGTATCGCGAGTCCCTGCATCGTCATCTAAAATCAGGGTGCCAACATCATCTACACCGGGAATATAAACTTTCTCATTAACGTCTTCTTCAACAGCTAATTCAACGTGCTCTATCGCAGAGGCCTTTACCGCTGCTGCAATAGTCTGGCGCAAATCTACATTCGACCATGGCTTATTGATAAAACGGAAAATCTCGCCATCATTAATTGCGGCCAATATTGCGCTAAGATCTGAATAACCGGTAAGTAATACACGAATAGCACGAGGTCGAATATCCTTAGCAGAACGCAACACCTCGACGCCGGTCATTTCGGGCATACGTTGATCACTGACGACGACATCGACATCTCCGGCGCGCAAGATATCTAATGCTGCTGGGCCAGAATTAGCCGTGACTACATCGTAGTCTCTACGAAATAAAGCCTTCAGCGCCACTAAAATCCGAGGCTCATCGTCTACGAACAAAATACGCGGCTTAGCTTCTGTCGTTTCCACATTTGCTGGTTCAAGCATTATTATTCTCCAAGCAGAACTACGTCATTCGCAGGTGAAACATCTGCCACTTTTGCTACGCTTTTTACAGGAAGGCGAACCACAAACTCAGTACCTTTACCAAGCTCAGACTCCACCTCTATTGTGCCACCATGATCTTCAATAATTCGGAATACGATCGACAAGCCCAATCCCGTTCCCTTGCCCACGGCCTTGGTCGTAAAGAACGGTTCAAAGATATGGGCGCGAGTATCAGC
>TARA_R110001599_G_scaffold144698_5_pt1 | contig 33214 bp, 28 predicted proteins | sample TARA_R110001599 | Tara Oceans TARA_R110001599 (sample SAMEA4398360) | marine metagenome | biome: Polar Biome; feature: [MES] marine water layer (ENVO:01000295) within the mesopelagic zone...; material: water (ENVO:00002006), including particulate matter (ENVO:01000060) such...
ACTCACCCGGATTGCCGAGAGCGCGCCCGGGGTGGTGATGCGGCGCTCGGATGACTGGGTGGAGATTCCGCTCGGTATCGTCGGCCTCTACTGGCTGAAGCAGTACAAGCCCCTGCTGATCGACCACCAGCTGCGCGAGCGACCGGAGTCGGATCAGGGCTATGGCTTTGCCCGGGACGCCTTCTGGAAGCTGGCGCAAATATCGCCCTATGACCTGCGCGTGGGTGGCCATCTGGCCGCGGACCATGCCGCCATCGTCACCCAGGCCATCCGCGATGTTTGCGCCAATATCACCACGATGCCCACCCGCTATATTACCTGGCCCGGTCGGGCTGACCCCGTGTTCGAGTTCGAACGGCGCGGGTTTCGTTTTAGGCCGCAGCCGCTGGTGATTTCCGCGGAGTACCTGGCGCGGTTCGGCGTGTTCCGTATTCCTGCCGCGATCTGGCAGACCTTGGGCCAGTACGCCTGCTGGCTGGAGCCCGCCATCCTGCGGGAGTGGGCGGCGCTGCACAGTCAGTGGAATGTGAGCGACTCCCGCGCCGGCGACCAGCAGGTATTTGCCTGGGAGGAGGGGAGGCGCGATACCAGCCTCGCCGCCGGCCGCTTGCTGGACCTGCGCCAGCAGGGTGTGGATGTTCCCTGCGTGTGGAGCGCCCGCCATGTCCGAGAGGCGAACGGGCTGCATATCGACCACTGCTTCCCTTGGTCGCGCTGGTTCAACAACGACCTGTGGAACCTGCTGCCCGCCCGCAGCGACGTCAATCTGGCCAAGGGCGACAAGCTGCCATCCGCACTCGCCCTGTCCTCTGCGCACGGGCGTATTCTGGACTGGTGGGACCAGGCCTGGCTGGGGTCGCCGTACCGTGAGCGCTTTCTGCTGGAGGCCGCGGTGTCACTGCCCACCCTGGTTGAGGAACCAACCCCCGCGGATGTCTACCAGGCCATGCTGCACCAGCGGGCACGCCTGAAGGCGGATCAGCAGTTGGCGGAGTGGACGTTTGCGCGTTAGTTGCTGTCCTACGATACCGCAACGAATCGCGTTAGTAGTAAAGTAGTGGGGAGCGTTCAGCGGCCACGATAATAAATGTCTCAAAGGAGCCACCCCATGCCCTCCAAACAACAAATCGACCACGCCATTAACGAACATTTCGATGCCTGGAACGCTCAGGACCAGGCGCGCTGGTCAGCGAACTTCTCCGACGACATCGTCTTCGAGGACCCGTACGGCGGCCTGCTCAAGGAAGGACCTCAGGCCGTGCAGCACAGCTGGGAAAACAGCTTCAAGAACGGCGACGTGTGGACGCTGGAATGCCTGTTGAAACAGGTCTGCCTGGATCAGGCGGCGTTGGTGGTGCGTTCCACCGGCTCCGTGAATGGCAAGCCCGTGGTGGTGGAAGGCATCGAGATCTACACCGTGAACGACAGCGGCAAGGTGTGCCACATTCGCACGTACTTCAACCCGCCGGAGGGGATGGAGTTGGATCCCTATTTCTCCCAGCAAACCTGAGGCGGGTGATAATCCCGGAGCCAAAAAAAAACCCGCCGTTGGCGGGTTTGATCGGTGCTGCGGGACTGTTCAGGCAGCCTTGCGGCGGCGTGCCAGACCAAGGCCCAGCAGGCCTGCGCCGAACAGGAGCAGGGTGGCCGGTGCGGGCACGGGCGCTGCTTGTGACTCAACGGTAAAGTAAGCGCCACCGCCTTGGAAAGGAGAGGTGTTCGCGAAGATATCAACCGTGTAGCTTCCAGCCGCGAGGAGTGCACTGCCAGCGCTGTAGTAACCGCTGGAGAAGGCGATATCGGGGTTGTTTGTCTCGGCGCCTGTGCCCGGGGTGGACGTTGTAAACGCGAGAGCGGAGTCGATGAACACGTCGAAAATATCGCCAACGTTAAAAGCGTCTGTCACCTTGAAGATGCCGGGCCCGAGCAGGTCAAAGGTGATGGAGTTACCTGACGTGCCGACTCCCTCGTTTGTGCAGCCTGCCTCCGCTGGGGAGCCTGCATCGTCAAAGCAGAATCCGTACCATCCGGCGTCCGGGTTGATCGGGCCCGCAGAGGCAAAACCGGGAGCCAGCAGGGCGGCAAACAGGAATACAGATGTGCAGAAATTCTTGGTGGTTTTCATCGCATTGATCTCTCGTGGGTGTACCGTGAGGAGTGTAATGCAAACACTGTGCCATGCCAGGTTCTACGCGGGGTTGCGGCCATTCAAAGTGCTATACAGCTTTGATGTGTAAAAAAATCCGACGTTAGAGGGGTGTGAGCTGAATACCCGCTTTCGGAGCCCGGTGACCGTAGTTTATTGCGCTACATTCACCACAATTTTGCCGCGGGTGCGCCCCCGCTCCAGATAGCGAATAGCGTCGGGCACTTCCGTCAGCGTAAAACGTCGGTCAATGAAAGGTTCCAGCTCCCCGCGCTCTGCATAGCCCGCCAGCACCGTCAGGTCCTCCGCGGTGGTCATTGCCATCAAGGGCTCCAGGCGTTGCGAAACGAAGGGTGAGCGCACCAGGGCATGCAGAGGCCGGGTCAGCGGGCCCCACCAGTTGTTCATCTTCATGTTGCCGACCGCCACCAGCACACCGTCGGGTTCGGTGACATCCAGCATGGCTGAGATAGAACGGTTGCCGACCATATCCACAATGGCGTGGTAGCGGGTGTTGCCCTCGGTGTAGTCCTCTTGGGTGTAATCGATGACGTGGTCTGCACCGAGTGCGCGCACCAGCTCGGCGTTGCGGCCGCTGCACACCGCGGTCACGGTGGCGCCCATGGCTTTGGCGAGTTGCACCGCGTAGGTGCCAACGCCGCCGGAAGCGCCGTTGATGAGCACATGCTGGCCGGGCTGGACGTTCGCTTTGTCGCGCAAGGCCTGAAGCGCGGTGATGGCGGCCACCGGCATTGCGGCGGCCTGCTCGAAGCTGAGGTTTGCCGGTTTCAAGGCCATGCCGCCGGTTTCATTGCGCACCACATACTCCGCGAAGGCACCATTGGCCACGCCATACACTTCATCACCCGGTGCATACAATGTCACGTCGGTGCCCACGGCCTCCACGGTGCCGGCAAAATCGGCGCCCATGCGCGGCGACTTCGGCGCATTCAGGCCATTGGCCAACCGCAGCAGGTAAGGCGTGCCGTGCAGGAAATGCTTGTCGAGGGGGTTGACGGAGGCAGCGTGCACACGAACCAGCACCTGGCTGGGAGTCAGTTCCGGCACCGGGAGTGTCTCCAGGGTGACAACATCAACGTCACCGTAGCAGCGCTGCAGGTTGGCCGTGAAACCGCTAGCGCCTGCCGCTGCCGGCGGCGCTGGCTCGCAGGGTGCGTTATAGCCGGTCATCAGCGCCAGTGCGCCCACGGCGATAACGATAGTGGCGGTAAGCCCGGCCAGTATTTTCAGAATAAGTCGTTGTTGCATGTTGTGTGCCCGGGCAGTGAAGAGGGCGTCACTCTCTATGGGTGCGGGCTGCGCGGCAAGCCTTTTGCGATGAATAGCCTGTGGGGTGCGTTCAGTGGACCAGCCAGGCCTGCAGCTGGGGCACTACCTGCACAACCACAATCAGCCCCAGCATGAACGAGTGCAGCGTAGCCTGTGTGCGCAGCGGCTCGAGCTTTTCCAGCCGCGGATCAAACTTGTCAAAGCGCGCATCAAGCTTGTCTAGCCGCGCATCAAGCGCGTCCAGGCGCGCTTCAAGCGTGTTCAGCCGAGTTTCAATTCGCTCAAAGCGCTGTGTCTGTTCGCCGAATCCGGCCCGCAACACGGCGTCCAGATAGTCGCGCGTCACGATATTATCGGCGTAAAAGCCAAATGCTTCGGCCATCAGTTCTGCCTGTGCGTCAGCCTGCGGTTCGGGTACGCCGGCTTCCCGCAGGCGGCGTGCGTAACGCAGTGAATCGAATGCCAGTGTTGCCACAAGAATAGCCTCCCCACGCGATTACGCCAAGCATGACAACCCTGCAGGGGCTGTGGTACATCATGTGCATGCCTCTTTCATCCCAAACAGCCCACATTGATACAGCCGATTCGCGGCCGCGTGCGTGGTTACTGTCTGCCTACCGTGCCGACAGCCACGCCGCCTGGGCAGACTGGTTGTTGGCCTCGCAACCTCAGTTCAACTGGCAGCGCCTGGAACTGCCGGGGCGTCACTTTGCCTGGCGTATACGCGGCAATCCATTGTCCTGGCTGGATGCGTTGCCGTTGGAGCAGCCGGACCTCATTGTGGCGACTTCCATGGTGGACCTTGCGACGCTAAAGGGGCTGCACCCGCAGCTGGCTGGCGTGCCAACGCTGTATTACTTTCACGAGAACCAGTTTGCCTACCCGCTCAGCCACCGCCAGAGCCACTGGCTGGAACCGCAGATGGTGCAGCTTTATGGTGGGCTGGCAGCAGACCGATTGCTGTTCAACTCCGCGTTCAACCGCGACAGTTATTTACAGGGCATCGCGGGGTTACTGGCGCAAATGCCGGATGCGGTGCCGGATGGCGTGGTGCAGCGCCTGGCGCAGAAGAGTGTGCTGTGCCCGGTGCCTATCGAGCCGGTGTCGGCAGGGCAACAGCGCGACGGTCAGCTGGTGCTGTGGAACCACCGCTGGGAGCACGACAAGTGCCCGGAACTCTTTGTCGAGGCGATGGTGGCATTGGCCGAGGAGGGCGTTGAGTTTCGGCTCGCCCTGTTGGGCAAGCGGCCACGGCGTACACCGCCGGCGTTGGCACGGCTGCGAGAAACATTGCCGCAGCGTATTGTTGCCGATGGGCAGCTGCCGGCAGCGGAATACCGCGTACAACTGGGCCGGGCGGCAATTGCGGTAAGTACCGCGCGCCATGAATTCCAGGGCCTGGCCATACTGGAGGCGGCGAGTGCCGGCGCTATCCCACTGGTGCCCGATGCGCTGTGCTATGCGGAACAATATCCGTCAGCCTGCCGTTACCCGCAGGACGATGCAGCCGCATTGGTGGCACGCCTGCGGCTGTGGTTGACGGGCGGATTGCCGCCGCCAGTGGACGTTACGCCCTGGTACAGTGCCAGCCTGGCTGCAGTGTGGGCCGGGTTGCTGGCAGCTGCACCGGGGGCTGGAACTACCCCTTCGGCCCCATCAACAGCCAGATAACAAGCCCCACTACGGGCGCCAGCAGCAGGAGCAGAATCCACAGCAACTTGGCCAGCCCGCCCGCGGAGCTCTTCGCCACCTTCACCACCGCCCAGATAACAATCACGAGCCAGATCAGGCCCAGTAGACCACCGACTTCTACACCCATAACAACCTCCTTGATGAGGGCAGGCCACTTTGCGTGCAGGCCCGCCGGTTTCTTCCTGAGTTCACTCTACTGAAAATGCCCGTGTCTTACTATGCACGTAACCCCGTCACTTCCCGCAGTGATAGCTGCTGGCCTTATCCATGGGGCCGTGTGCGTTGTAGATGGCGCGCTGGGGATAGGGGCAGAGCAGGGCGGTAGCCTCGGTGGCTTCAGGCGCCAGCGCATCGCGGGCAACGATCTGCGCCGGTGGCGTGTTCTCCTCCACCCATTTGTCCAGTGCGTGCAGTGGATCGAACAGGTCGGGGGCCTGCCCCGGTGCTTCCCAGCAATGGCCGTGCCCCGGTACCAGGAACAAGCGGGCATCTTCCGCCAACGCCCGCGCGCCACCATTTTCTGTGATGGCCGACTCGTAGTAACTGATGGTGCGCTGCGGCAGGATCAGTGGGTCGGCCCAGCCGTGCCACAGCAGAAGTTTGGTGCCGGCTTTGCGCAGCCCTGACAAGTCGGGGTCGGTGGCATTGGCGCTCAGCGCCAGCGGTGAGTTGGACATCGCCTGAGCTTCTGCAACCACGTCGATGGTGGCGGGATTGATGTGCTCGCCGGCCGGTACGCCGCGGTAAATATCGAGGAAGCCCTGTGAGGCCTGTTGCCCCCACGCCGGCTGACCCTCACGGCCGGTAATCCAGAACGGCCAGAGGTGTTCGGAACCCGCTGGCAGGCCCGGGAACAGTTGTTGCTCGCCATCGTGGGCGCCGCGGTACAGGGCTGCCACGCGCTGCAGTTGATCGTCATTCAGGCAGCCTGCGTCGGTATTCGAGGTGCAGCGCAACGCGGCGAGGTCCGGTTGGCAGCGCTCAGGGGTGGCGATGAGGCCGTCCTGCACGCCGTCGAGGTGGTCACAGGCGTTGCGCACATGGGTTGCCAGTCGGTCAATGTGTGCGGGGGTAAAGCGGGGCTCGCCTTCGGGTGTCCAGGCTTGCTGAATCATCCAGGCACCCTGCACACCGGCATTGCCGGACAGGTCGAGAATAGGACCACCGGCGGCAATGCCGTCAAACAGCTGCGGGTAGCGCTGCGCGGCGACCAGGCCCAGGCGGCCGCCGTTGGAGCACCCGGAAAAATAGCGCCGCTGTGCTGCGCGGTCGTAGTAGAGGCTGATGATGGTGTCACTGGCAGCAACCAGTGTGGGCAGCACCTCTGCCGCCCAGAGCGCGACCGCCTGGTCATCGCCGCTGCGCGCCCAGTTGGTATCGGCCGTCGACGGCGACTGGTGGCCACTGTCATGCGCCATGGCCGCGTAACCCTGCTTCAGCGCTTCGTTGATGCTGTTGGAGTAGCCCGGTTTGTCGGGCAACAACTGGCCGCAAAAGCCCCCGCACCCGGCCAGCATGAACTTGCCGTTCCAGTCCGCTTGCAGGGGGAGTCGCAGCTCAAAGCCCACCTTGCCCACGGCCTCGCCGCGCACGCGGCAATGCGAGGGTAGCTGGTCGGTGTGCGCCAGGAAAGGTTTGGCATTCAGTGAGATGCTTGTGGCGCTTGCCAGCGCCTGCTCAAGCGCCTCGCAAGCGGCTTCATCACTGGAAGCGCTTGCTGTGTTGGCACCCAACAGTACCAGGATGGCGGCGTTGCAAAGCACGCTGCGAATGTCCATGCATTGAATTCCGCTTATTGTTTTAGCCGGATAGTAGCGCATAGCTTCAGGTCGTGCACGGGCTGTTGTGCGCGCCGGCGCGGGCCTGCTTGCGCAATACAAACGTTGAGGTGGTCAAGCCGAAATCCGGTTTTGGCGTTAAGGCATGTTCGCCGGAGTCCACAAGGAACGTGTCCTCGCTCCGTTCCAAACAGTATGCTCATCATGGTTTCGGCGATGGACCTTATGTACTATTTGCGAAGGTGACCGCACAAGTGGGTGACCTCACGAAATGCAGGTCGAGAAAATCATGAACCACTGTCCCATCACCAAACACAGGCTCGCGGATCTGGCCCTCTACAGTCACGGTGCGCCCAATCAGCTGATTGCCGAAAATCGGCGACAGCATCCGGTTTCCTGGGAAGAGGGTTGTGCCGGGCAATCCGGGCATTGGAATGTGTTTACATCTGACCAGATAGATATCGTGCTGAAAAACCCGGCGATTTTCAGTAATGCCACAGGGCCAAGGCTTGTCGATACACCCAAGGAAGCAATCAGGGGTAAACACGTCTCTCTCAATCTGATGGACCCGCCAATGCACCGCGATTACCGGCGCCTCGTCGACGCAGCGTTCAAACCCAGTGCCATCAGGCAGCTTGAACCCCGCGTCCTGGCTATCGCCAACGAGATAATTGATGAAATCATTGGGCAGGGTGGCTGCGAATTTGTTACGTCGGTCGCGACACAGTTACCACTGCGTGTCACCGCGTCGATATTGGGCATCCCGGATGAGGATCACACTTACGTTTGCACCCTGACCAACACGATGATGATCGCCGACGATCCCGACTTTGCCGGCAGTGTGATGGACGGCTACGAAGCGCAGCGAGCACTCGTTAAGTACGGCGCGGGGTTAGCCGCCAATCATCGTCTCAATCCCTGTGAGGACCTGACGACCCAAATGCTGGAGGCCAGGCGGGAGGGCGGAGAGCAACTGACGGATCTGGAATATGGCCTGTTTTTTCTGAACCTGATTATTGGTGGTATCGAAACCACACGCAATGCTACCGCCTATGGTTTGTATCAATTGATACAACAGCCGGAACAGTTCCACATGCTGCAGAATGATCCTGCGCTGATTCCCGACGCCGTGGAAGAAATTCTGCGCTTTCGCGCACCGATAATGAATTATCGTCGTACCGCGATGGAAGATTTTGAGCTCGGTGGGCAGACGATCCGCAAGGGAGACAAAGTCATTGTCTGGTTGGCTTCGGCCAATCGGGATGAGCAGGTTTTTGCAAACCCCGACACCTTTGATATCGAGCGCTGCCAGCGTGAAAGAGTACAGCGGGATGCGCGTACCTTCGGCGCAGGGCCGCACTTCTGCCTTGGCGCACATTTGGCAAGGCTTCAGCTCAAGGTGATTTTTGCAGTGATCACATCGCGAATGACCAATGTACAACTGGTTGATGAACCCAGGAATGCACTGTCTGCGTTTGTTGACGGTTACAAGGAAATGAACATTACCTTCGAACCCTTGGCATAGCGCTAGCGCACACCGTTTCGCCCCCGGCCCAACAAGGGCCTGACAATGACTGGCATCGGCGTGTTGCTGCCCGCATACACTATTTGCCGGGCTTGCGGCGTCGCGCGGGTTTCCGCGCACCATCCTGATACTGCTCCAGCAGTGTGTTCAGTGTTACCAGCTCGAAATGGCGCTTCGCGGTGATGGCGTAAAAGCGCTCCACAACACTGTCCAGTACGCAGTAGCGCTCCAGCTTGCCGGACTGTAACTCGTCCTGCACCACCACCTCAGGCACCACCGCCAAACCGCCCGAGTCGCGCGCCAGCAAACGCAACATGGCCATGTCTTCCACTTCGGCGTAGGGGTCCACTTCCACGCCGTGTTGCTCACAGAGCAGGTCGAACTGGTTGCGGATCTCGCTGTTGGGGCCCGGCAGCAGCAGCGGCAGCGTGCCCAGATCGTGCGGGAAGCGGAACTGTTTGGCCGGTTTGCCCGGTGGCCCCACAATGCACACGCTCTGCTCGGCAATCTGTTGGCAGCGCCAGGGGGTAGACGTGTCGGCCGCCACGGCACGGTTAGAGAGAATGAGGTCCAGCTTGTGCACGCGCAGTTGCTCCAGCAGCTCCTCCAGGCTGGCGGAGCGTATCACCAGCTTTACCTTGGCTTCGCCGATAACCGGGCGCAGGAAGTTTTCCTGGAAGTTGCGCGAGAGGGTGGCCACGGAGCCGATGCGCAGGCGCTGCACACGCTGCAACTCGCCGCTTTCCGTGAGCGCCAGCAGTTCGCTGCCCAGGTTGAATATACTTTCCGCGTACTCCAGCACCAGGTGGCCTACCTCGGTCAGCCGCAGCGAGCGGCCGTCGCGGCTGAACAGTTCGTGGCCGAGCTGTTCCTGCAGCTGCTTGATCTGTGACGACAGGGCGGACTGGGATACGTGCAATTGCTGCGCGGCGCGTGTGAGGTGGCCTTCTTTGGCCACCACCCAGAAGTAGTAGAGGTGGTGGAAGTTCAGCTGGCGCATGTCAGTGTTCTCTTTAAAAGAACAATAATATCTAATCTAACTGTTATACAAAATCATTCTCGCGCTTCAATATTGGACAGTTGAACCACACCCGCCACGGCAGTTACGGTACGTCACCAGCATGACTGATCAACCACACGTGGGCAGCGGCCGTATCGCCCTGCTCACCCGCCATGCCAAAGGAGCGCTCGTTGCGCCGCCACTGGCCGCGCTTGGCCTGGAAGTCAGTGTTACCGACGCCTTTGATACGGACCAGCTGGGCACCTTCTCGGGCGAGGTGGCGCGTACTCTGAGTCCCCTGGACTGCGCGCGCCGCAAGGCACAGCTGGCCTGTGAGCTGACCGGCCTCGACCTTGGCCTGGGCAGTGAGGGCAGTTTTGGTGGAGGCCCCATGGCCGGCCTTGTGAATTGGGACGAAGAGCTGCTGCTGCTCTGGGACCGGCGCTCCGGTCAGGAGGTTGTGGCGCGTGCCGCCGGGCCCGTGCGGGTCGCGGCCTTTACCTGGGAATCCGAAGCGCAGCTGGTGGCGCATTTGGCGCCATTTCCCAGCGCGCAAGGCTGGATTATTCGCCACCCGGCCGGGGTGAGCAAAGGGCTGTGTAGTGTTGCCGCAGTGCTGGAGGAGCTTCATGCCAATGTGCTGCCGCGCCTGCCCACGGGCGATGCACATTCGGTGCGAATCGAACCTGACCTCCGGGCCATGCATTGCCCGGAACGGCAAACGTATATCCGCCAGGCGGCAGAGCAACTGGCCCAGCGCCTGCACACAGCCTGTCCCCACTGTACCGCGCCGAACTTCTGGCCAGACGATCACGTACCCGGTCTGCCCTGCGCGGACTGCGATGCACCCACCTCACTCCCCCTGCTGGCCCTGCGGCGCTGCAGTGTCTGCGGCCACGAACAAGGCGAGCCTGTTACTCCGCCTGTCGCTGAGCCACAATACTGTTCCTGGTGTAACCCGTGATGCATCGCGTGGCATGTACGCAGCACGCAGGCGGCAAACCCTTTTTTCCCCTGCAACGTACAGGTAAGTATTCCTGCTGGAGGCCCGTATTACTGTGAAAGACAAACGTCACCACTCGTCCCTTGTTGTGGACGGCATCGAAAAAGCACCTGCTCGCGCCATGCTGCGCGCAGTGGGTTTTACAGATGAGGATTTCCACAAGCCGCAAATCGGCATTGCGTCCACCTGGAGCATGGTCACGCCGTGCAACATGCACATCAATGCGCTGGCGGACGAAGCCTGTGCCGGGGCCGATGGCGCCGGTGGCAAGGGTGTCGTGTTCAATACCATCACCATTTCCGATGGCATCGCCAACGGTACCGAGGGCATGAAGTATTCGCTGGTATCGCGCGAAATCATTGCCGACTCCATCGAGGCGGTCGCGGGCTGTCAGGGGTTCGACGGGCTGGTGGCGGTGGGCGGCTGCGACAAGAACATGCCGGGCTGCATGATCGGCATCGCGCGGCTCAACCGTCCGGCGGTGTTCGTGTATGGCGGCACCATCCAGCCGGGTGCCAACCACACGGATATTATTTCCGTGTTCGAGGCGGTGGGCCAGCATGCGCGGGGCGACCTGAACCTGTTGGAGGTCAAGCAGATTGAGGAAACCGCGATTCCGGGGCCCGGTTCCTGCGGCGGCATGTACACCGCCAACACCATGGCGTCGGCCATCGAGGCACTGGGGATGAGCCTGCCCAACAGTTCCGCACAGGAAGCGGTATCTCGCTCCAAAGCGGAGGATTGCCGACAGGCGGGCGCCGCCGTGCTGAGCCTGCTGGAGCGGGATATCAAGCCCTCGGATATCATGACGCGGCACGCGTTTGAAAACGCCATCGCCACCGTGATTGCGCTCGGCGGTTCCACCAACGCCGTGCTGCACTTGCTGGCCATGGCACACGCTGCGCAGGTGGAGCTGACACTCGACGACTTTGTGCGTGTGGGCGAGCGAGTGCCGGTGTTGGCGGACCTGCGCCCCAGCGGCAAGTACATGATGTCGGAATTGATTGCCATTGGCGGCATTCAGCCGCTGATGAAAATGCTGCTGGAGCGTGGTTTGCTGCACGGGGACTGCCTAACGGTAACCGGTAATACGCTGGCAGAGAACCTGGCCGATGTGGCGCCTTACCCTGAGTCGCAAGACATCATCCGCGCCTTTGACAACCCCATCAAACGCAACAGTCACCTGATGATTCTGCGCGGCAACCTCGCGCCGGAGGGGTCTGTCGCGAAAATCACGGGTAAAGAGGGCCTGCGTTTCCAGGGCACTGCGCGCGTATTTCATTCCGAAGAGGAGTCCCTGCAGGCGATTCTCGATGGCCGCGTGGTCAAGGGTGATGTGCTGGTGATTCGCTACGAAGGGCCGCGCGGCGGCCCCGGCATGCGCGAAATGCTCAGCCCCACCTCGGCGCTGATGGGCAAAGGGCTGGGCGCCGATGTGGCGTTGATCACCGATGGCCGTTTCTCGGGCGGCAGCCACGGCTTTGTGGTCGGGCATATCACGCCGGAGGCGAGTGAGGGCGGCCCGCTGGCCATTGTTGAAGACGGCGACGAAATCGTGATCGACGCGGAAACCGCGCGCATCGACGTCACGCTCAGTGCCGACGAGATGGCCGCCCGTATGGCACGTTGGCAGCCCCCGGCGCCGCGGTACACACGGGGCCTGCTGGCCAAATTCGCCAAAACCGTGGCCTCGGCGTCAGAAGGCGCGGTCACAGATAAATACCTGTAAGGAAAACAACATGACAGACGAGTTGGAAGCGCGGCGATTCCGGTTGATCAGTGGTGTGTTCTATCCGGACGAAGCCAGCCAGTTGTTGATGACCCTGATTGAGGACAAGATCAGTTTTCACCAGCGCAATAACTGGAGCCGGCGCGAACGCTTTGGCGAAACGGATACGGCCAGCGCAGGTCGCATCAGCGAGCTGCGCCAGACCAAAACCGACCTGGCCGCGCTGGTTGAGGAGGCCGAAGCGGCGGGCATGACGCTGAGTATCAGTGGCAACATCGATATCACGCTGACGCCGAAATAGGGTGCAGGAGCGCTACCACGCGGAGCGGTACTGAGGGTTGCGTTCGTCAGCCAGTTCTTCCGCCAGCGCCACATAGTGGCGTTTGAACTCCGGGTGCGTGAAGATCCAGAAGCGGCCCTCGGCGACGGCGTCGAGCACGATCTCCGCGCAAGCCTCCGGTGACAGGGGCACAATATCCTCGCTCATCAGTTCGGTCATCAGTGCCTGCGCTGTGGGGGAGGGGCTTGCGCGCCCGGCGGCAGAAGCGGCCATGGACGTTTCGATCGGGCCAGGGCAGAGCAACGAGACGCCAACAGAGGCACCGATACTGCGCAGTTCGTAGTGCAGCGTTTCGGTGAGGCCGCGCACCGCCATTTTTGAGGCGGTGTATGGGCCCATCAGTGGCGCTGCGAGCAGTGCCCCCAGCGAGCCGGTGTTCACGATGTGGGCCGACTGTTCCTGCTCCAGCATACGCGGCACGAAGCTGGATACGCCGTGCAGCACGCCCATGAAATTGATATCCATGGCCCGCCGCCAGGACGGAGCCGACTCCTCCCAGCACACGCCGGTTTGCAGTATGCCGGCATTGTTGCACAACAGGTTTACCGCGCCGAAGTGCGCGTAGACATCCTTTGCCAGCGCTTCCACGGAGTCGGCACAACTGACGTCCGTGACGCGGCTGTACAGGTCGCCTCCCGCGCTGCCAATAAAAGATTCGGCAGCGGCCAACTGGGCCTCGTCGATATCGGCAAGCACCACGGTCATGCCCTGGCGAGCACAGCGCTGTGCGAGGGCGCGCCCGATACCGCTGGCGGCGCCCGTGATAACGGCAACTCTGGCTGACATGCGGTTTTTCCTTTTGCTGAGTTCAGGGCAGGATACGCATCGCCCTGCTTCCTGACCACCGGCAAAGTCCGTAGCACTTGCGCCCTGCACGCTGTACCCATAGTCTGGGCACAATAAAAAAAGGAGCCCCCACGTGGCCGCTACACCGCCTTCTGCCGGCGCGCCGTCTTCGTTGTTTTCTGCGGGAACGCGCCGTTATGTGCTGACCATCCTGGTCATCGCCTACACCTTCAACTTCATTGACCGACAAATCCTCGGCATATTGGTGGAACCCATTCGCCTTGAACTCGGCGTCAGTGATACAGCGATGGGCCTGCTCACGGGGTTGGGTTTTGCCCTGTTCTACACCCTGCTGGGTATTCCCATTGCGCGCTACGCCGACCGCGCCAATCGGCGCAACCTCATCGCAGTGGCGGTGGGTATCTGGAGTGTGTTCACCGCTGCGCAGGGGCTGGCGCAGAATTACTGGCAGCTGCTGGCCTATCGCATTGGTGTCGGGGTGGGTGAAGCGGGCTGTTCGCCACCGGCCCATTCCATACTGGCGGACTATTACCCGGCCAATGAGCGCGCGACGGCGCTGGGTATTTATTCACTGGGCATTCCGATCGGCATTCTGTTCGGCTTTTTTGTCGGCGGCTGGATGAACGAGTGGTTTGGCTGGCGCGTGGCGTTTTTTGTGGTGGGTATTCCCGGCATTGTATTGGCGCTGGTGATTCGCTTTTCGGTGCGCGAGCCGGAACGCGGCATGTCCGAGACCCGGGTGACCGCGCCCGGTAGCCAGCCCTCTGTTGCCGCGGTATTCCGCTACCTGCTGGCGCGGCGTTCGTTTGTGCACATGGCGTTGGGCGGCGGCATTACCGCCTTTGTCGGTTACGGCCTGATCTCCTGGTCTGCGGCGTTCCTGGCGCGCTCCCACGGCATGTCCTCCGGTGAGATCGGCACCTGGCTGGGCCTCATATTCGGCATTCCCGGCGGCATCGGCATTGTGCTCGGTGGGCGCCTGGCGGACTACCTCGGCGCCCGGGATGCGCGCTGGTATTTATGGATTGTGGCGCTGGCGCTGCTTATTTCCGTGCCCGCCGGGGTGTTTGTGTTCCTGCTTGATGACATTCGCGCGGTGTTGCTGCTGATGGTGCTGCCAGTGATGCTGGGTAATTTCTATCAGGCCACCACCTTCGCCCAGACACAGACATTGGTCGGCCTGCGCATGCGCAGTGTGGCGTCGGCCATTCTCCTGTTTGTGATTAACATCGTTGGCTTGGCACTGGGGCCGTCGGTAGTGGGCCTGATCAGTGACCTGCTGGCAGCGGATTACGGCGAACACTCCCTGCGCTGGGCGCTGCTGATCTGTTCCCTGGCGAATGTCTGGGCGGCCTGGCACTACTGGCGGGCAGGGGCGGCGTTTCCCGCTGATCTGGCCCGGGTGGAAGACTAGCGGCGGCTCTCAGTTCCAGGGGCTGGCCGCCGGCTACAACGTGGCGAGGAAGCGCAGTAATGCGGCGTTGAAAGCCGCCGGCTGTTCCTGTTGCACAAAGTGGCCGGCGCGCGGAATCAGCTCAATGCCGCGCAGGTCACTGGAACAGCGCGCCAGTACCTCGAGTGCATCGGCGCCGATCATCTGCAAGACAGGGTCTTCGCTGCCGGCGATAAACAGCGACGGTGGTGTGACCGTCGCGTCGGCCCAGGCCTTGCCCACTTCCCAGTTGCGGTCTGCTACCCGGTAGGAATTGATGCCGCCAATGAACTCTGCCCCCGCCGCACAGCGGGTGAACTCCTCGACGTAGGTATCCATGTCCGCCTCGCTCATCCACGGCCAGGGCAGGGGAATGGCCGGGTCGGCAAGCACATCGAGGTAGCTGTTGCCTTCGGTGCTGAAGCGCGTCCAGTCCAGCAGGTGGCCGTCTGCGCAGAGCGCCCAGAACAGGCGTGTGAGGAACAGGCGGGGTGCGCGGGCGAGCTCGCGCTCTGGCCGCTCGGGCTCCTGATAGTAGTGCATGTGGTAGAAGTGGCGCGCGGCCACTTCCGCAAAGCAGGTACTGGGGGCCTTGTCCGGGCGGGCGAAGGCGCGGCCGTAGTCCGTGTCGGGCGACGGGTTGGCGCCGGCGCCACCGCGGCCCGCGAGGTCAAAATCGTAAGGGCAGGCCACGCCTACCACAGCGCTAACGCGGGACGGGTGACGCACGGCCACGTTGTATACCTGGGCTGCACCGAAATCGTGCCCGACCAGTATCGCTTGTGCCAACCCCAGATGATCCATTAGCCCGAGCACATCGTTCACCGTGTGCTGGCTGTCATACACGGCCGGGTCTAGCGGCCGGCTGGAGCGGCCATAACCGCGCTGGTCGAACGCAACGGCGTTGAAGCCGGCCTCAGCCAGTGCCGGCAACTGGTGGCGCCAGCTGTACGCGAGCCCGGGAAAGCCGTGGCAGAGAATGACCCAGGGTTGCTCCGGCTGGCCCCGACACAGGCTGTAGTGCAGTTCAAACTCACCCACGGGGGCGCTGGCGTGCTCCACGGTGCTCACCGGTGGCTAGCGCGGCGTGATGAAGCGGTCCGCGAACCGCTCCATCGCCTCGAGTTTGGCATCCAGTGCATGAAAAGCCGGGTCGTCGACTGTCCAGGCCATGGCGATGGTGCCGTCGATGCCCCAGTCTTCCAGCTGATGGTAGATGCCGGGGTCTGGTTCGGTCTGAGGCATGACAAAACGTCCGAAGGGCTCCGCGCCGCGTTCGGCCTCGACGATGGCGCGCTCGGCGTTCAGTTGGTCCAGTAGTTCACGAATTTCGGCCATCGGGTAGTTCATGCCCATCCAGCCGTCGGCGTGTGCTGCGCGGCGCAGGGCGGCGCGCGATTTGCCGCCGATCCACACCGGCACTTTGCCGGGCACCGGGAACTGCCCCGTGGGGGGGAACTGGTAGAAGTCGTTGTCGGCTTCGGCCATGCCGTCATCCCAGAAGTCCCGCATCACCTCCAGCATCGCGTCCATGCGTTTGCCGCGGTTGCGCGGGTTGTGGCCCAGCACGGTAATTTCATCCTCGCACCAGCCCGCGCCAACACCGAACACAAAGCGGTGGTCGGTTTGCATGGCCAGCGTCGCCGCCTGCTTGGCAGCGCTGAAGGGCTCGCGCATGGTCAGCACGTACACATAGGTCATAAAGCGCAGCTGCTCGGTAACGGCCGCCATGGTCGCGATGGTAATCATCGGGTCCGGAAAGCGGGTGTGGGCGTGGATATGGCGCTGCCCGGAAGGGTGCACGGACGTGTAATCGCGCGGGATGGCCACGTGGTCCGATACGGCAATCCCCGCATAGCCCATTTTCTCTGCCGCCGCGGCAACCTGTTTTACCTGGTCGTTGCCTTCGTGAAACCAGGCCAGCCAATATTCCATATCTCCTCCTGACGGTGCGGGAAAACGCCACGCGAGTGCTGCGGCTTACTCGCGTTTCAGCAGCAGCCAGGCCTCGGCGTAATCACTAATGTGACGATTCGCCGCATGATACCCCGCCCAATCGCGGTAGTAGCCGCTCAGCCAGTCGAGCTGGTACAGATTGTCATGAAAAGCGCCGCCGGTATCCGCCATCACGTTCAGGCGGTAGGTGGGCTCCCCGGCTTCTTCGGTGCGCAGCAGCACCAGGCGGCCCAGGCCGAGCTGGAATATATCGCCGGCAACGGTCACCAGCGGTTGTACAGGAATCTTGTAATCCGCGTCCTTGCCGTAGCCGAGCACGCCCGGCACTGCCTTGAAAAACCAGTAGCGCTCCTGCTCCTCGGGCTTGCGCGTGCGGTCGTAAGCAATACCGTTGTTGCGATGAACGTTGAAGTAGCGCTTCTGGCCCGCGTCGTCTTCGATGACCGCCGTGCCCTGCAGCAGGGCACCTTCCAGGTCGGCGCGGCTGAGCCAGATCAGCGGCGGCGCGCGCTGTGCCATGTCGTTGGCGCTGGCGGCTGCAGTTTCACTGGCCACAATCGCCTGTTTGCCGAACTGGAAGCGGGTAATGGCAGTGCCCAGGGCATCGGCCTCGGCCAGTGGCAGCTGCGCTTCATCGTGCGGCAGGCCGTACAGGGCGTGGGGGGTGGCCGCTGTCTGCGCTTCGCTGCCGGATGCCACACGCACGTAGTATTTGGTCAGCAACAGGCGTTCGGCAGGCAGGTTCTGCAACAGCGGTTTGCCGCTCGCCAACTGTGCGGCCCGCGCGCGATCCGGCTGCCAGCGCAGCAGCTCGAAGTGGCGCTGCAGGAACGCGGGGTCGGTGAGGCGCGAGCTGCGCCCGACGCGTGCGTCCTCTGCCGCGACTGCGCAGACGAACTCCAGTGTGGCGCGTATGCGCTCGGGCGGGGTTTGCAGCCAGGGCGTGGTGCCGCCGTGAATGACAGCCGGGTCGTAGGTGTTCCCCTGGGCGAGATAGTCGGCTGTGGCGGCGGCCACGTCACACAGTGCCCCGGTATGGTCAGGCCACTGTCCGGGTGGCAGGGTGTGTGCCGGGCGGAAGCTGGGTGCTGCGCTCGCCGCCGCGCTACAGAGCAGCAGCGCGGCCAGCGCGCCCCTGAAAGTCAGTGGCATGAAGGGCCCGCCTAGAAGGTGGCGCGTACAGCGATGGCCGCCATGCCCGCCAGTGCCAGCGAGGACAGCAGGAACAGCAGGAAACGCACCGGCACGTAGTTGGTGGTCGCCTGCACGATGCTGTGGGCAATGCGCAGCACGAGGTAGCCCCAGGCCAGCTGCACGGCCAGCGTACTGTCTATGCCGGTAATGGCCAGAATACAGCACAGTGCGTAAAAAACGGTGGGCTGCTCGTGCAGGTGGGTGTAGTTGTGCGCTTTCCAGTTCACGTGGTCGGGAAGCACGCCTTCGAGGTCGGCACCACGGCGTCCACCGGGTTGTGGCTTGGACAGGTCCAGCCCTGATTTGCTCAAGGCGGGCATGCGTGTAGCGGCCATCCAGATCAGCATGACCAGAGACCAGCTGGCAAGCAGGGCGGCGGGGGCAAGGATTTCCAGGGCAGGCATAGCGGGCACTCTCGGCGTTTATGTGTCGCGAGTAGAACTGATCGCGCGGCTCGGCGTCAAGCCTGTTCCGGAATACACGCCTTCTGGCGTAAGCTGAATTCAATCCCGTGTGTTGCCAGGAAAACTGTCGATGAAACGTTTGTTACTGATCGCCCTCCCGTTGTTGCTGCTCCTGTTGGCAGTGCCCCCGCTAATGCTGGGGATGCCGTTGTGGCAGCTGGGTAACGCGGTGTCCCTCGCCACCGGGCTCGGCGCCAAGCTGGCCTGCTCCGGGCGTTTTATCAGTGGTTTTGACGACGCCCGGATTCTCGACGACCTGGCCAGCTATTCAGCGATCAATCGCCAGCTGTCACTCGATTTTGGCGTTAACCGCGTCGAGGTGAGCTTGTTTGGCCTGGCGCCGGCGTCCGCGACTTACCGGCCGGGGCTTGGCTGCACAGTGAACCATGGCGATACAGCGTTGGTGGATGCACTGCGGCCGCCTGCCCGCAGCACACCGCCTGCGCAGTGGCCAGCACGTGACGGCGGGTTCACAGCGCAGCAGGCGGCGGTTGAGGCCGTGTTGGCGGCGGATAATGCGGAAGGCTTGCAGACCCGCGCCCTGCTGGTGCTGGAACGGGGTGAGCTGGTAGCGGAGAGCTATGCCCCCGGGTACACCGCGGACTCGCAGCTGCTCGGCTGGTCCATGGGTAAATCGTTGATGGCGATTGCGCTGGGTCGCATGGAGGCGCTGGGGTTGCTGCCCGCATCGCCGGAGGGGCCGCTGTTTCCCGAGTGGGGGGACGATGACCGCGCGCAAATCCGCCTGGCACAGCTGCTGCAGATGACCTCGGGCCTGCGCTGGCAGGAAGACTACATTCCCGGGAGCGATTCCACACACATGCTGTTTCATGCCCGCAATGCCTCCTCCGTGGCCCTGCGCAGCCCCGGTTTGCACGTACCGGGGAAGCACTTTTATTACTCCTCCGGCACCAGCAACCTGCTGGCGCGTTTTGCGGCTGCAAGGCTGGGCGGTCCCCAGGCTCAGCTGGATTTCTTCTACGCCCAGCTGCTGCAGCCACTGGGCATGAATCACACCGTGCTGGAACCCGATGCCGAGGGCATTGTGGTCGCCAGCTCGTTTGTCTACGCCAGCGCGCGGGACTGGGCCCGCCTGGGCCAACTGTTATTGGACGATGGCAGGCTCCAGGGGCGCCTGTTTCTGCCCGCGGGCTGGGTCGCGCGTGCCACCGCGCCCAATACCAGCGTCAATGAACCACGCTACGGCTACCAGCTCTGGCTCAACGACGGGGGCGCTGCGCTGCGCTGGCCGGATCTCCCCCGCAGCGCGTTTGCGATGCTGGGTAATCGGGGGCAGGCGGTACTGATGGTGCCGGAGCAGGCGCTGGTTGTGGTGCGGCTGGGCTGGACCGCAGGAGAGTATCCGCTGTCGCGCAAGATGGGTCAGCTGCTCGCCAGCCTCCAGAATGCGAGGTAACACTCGACGCGCCGCTTCCGCGGTAATTTTCACACTTTCCCGAGTCTTTTTGTCGGGTATTAAAAAAACTATACAATACAATAGTTTAAAGATAATTCCTTATTGCATCCTCAGAAATATCCGAGTTCTTCAGGCGATCATGACAAACAATTCATGATCCAGTTACCTTTGGAATCAGTAAAACCGTTACCATATGTGAAGTGTGGTAACAAACCGGTAAAGCGAAAGGGCGCAGGTGGTCTGCAACCGTTACCGGCATCTGAGGAGAGTGGAAATGAAAACGTTGGCTGCAACAGCCAGGCTCGGCACCCTGGCACTGACTTTTGCCCTGGGTAGCACCGCCTTTGCGCAGACGGCCGAACAGGAAGGCCGCTTACTGCTGGCGATGAACGAAACGGTCGCGACTGCAGAGTGGCAACCGGCAGTTCGTGCGGAGGAGCAGGCTCAAGCGGAGGCCGTGGAACGCGAGCTGGCAGTATCTGCTGAGGCGATCTCACGCAAGCTGGACGAACAGTTGAAGGCGCGTTTGTCGCGCAAGCTCGACATGGCCATCTGACAGGCCACATGAAGTCGCCAACCCGAGGCAGTGGCCTCGGGTTTTTTTTGCCCGCTGCCTGCTATGATTGCCCTCCCGATTGCTGCACAGGAGGCCTGTCATGCTGGAACCACTGGCCCCGGATCAGATCTACCGCGCCTGCTCGGGCGATGGGTTCGACTTCTCCACCACGGAAGGGCTGGAGCCGCTGGACCTGCTCTACGGCCACGACCGCGCCCGGGAGGCGCTGAGTTTCGGCACCGCCATGCGCAGCGACGGGTTCAACCTGTATGTGCTGGGCGACCCCGGTCACGGCCGTCACGACCTGGTCGAGCAGTTTCTGGCGCAGCGTGCCGCCGGGGAGGCAGCACCGGGAGACTGGGCCTACCGCTACAACTTCGATGACCCGACCTCGCCTCGCTACCTGGCGCTGCCGGCCGGCATGGGGCGCCAGCTGGTGGCGGACCTCACGCAGCTGGTAGAGGAATTGCGCGCCGCCATTCCCGCGCTGTTTGAGAGCGAGGAATACCAGAATCGACTGCAGGACCTCAATCAGGCCATGGGGGAGCGCCAGCGCGATGCCGTGGAGGCGATCCGGCGCGAGGCGCGGGAGCAGGACATCCTGCTGGTTTCCACCCCCAACGGCTTTACCTTCGCGCCGGTCGACGGCAAGGGCGACAGCGACAATATGATGTCGCCCGAGGATTTTCGTGCGTTGCCCAAGGAAGACAAGGAGCGCATTGAAGCGACCGTGGAAATCCTGCAGCGCAAGCTCACCCAGGCCATCCGGCAGATGCCGCTGCTGGCGAGGGAGCTGCGCCAGCAAGTGGACACGCTGAACAGCGAGATGCTCAATACCGCCATTGAGGCGCCGCTCGCCGAGCTGGAGGCGCGCTACGCTGAGCAGGCTCCGGTACTGGAGCACCTGGGCGCCTGTCGTCAGGCCGTGCTGTCCCACGCCGCGGCCTTTCTTGCCGAGACACCCGAGGTTTCGCCGGAGGCGGTGTTCAGCCGCTTCCAGGTGAACCTGCTGGTCGATAACGGCGAGACCAGCGGGGCGCCCGTGGTCTACCAGGATCTGCCCAGCCATCAACACCTGGTGGGCCGCACCGAGCACCACGTGCACAACGGCACCCTGGTCACCGATTTCTCCCTGATTCGCGCCGGCGCCCTGCACCGCGCCAACGGCGGCTACCTGGTGCTCGACGTGCGCGGCTTGCTCACCCAGCCAGGTGCCTGGGAAACGCTGAAGCGCGTGCTGCGTGCCCGGCACATTCGTACGGAAAGCCTGGAGCAGGCCTATGGCCTGATGAGCACGGTAAGCCTGGAGCCGGAGCCCATTCCGCTGGACGTGAAGGTGGTGCTGCTGGGTGAACGCCTGTTTTATTACCTGTTGTGTGAACACGACCCGGAGTTTCTCGAGCTGTTCAAGGTGCAGGCGGACCTCGAGGACACGCTGGACCGGGACCCGGCCAACCAGGCGCTTTATGCCCGCATGATCGCCACACTCGCCACCGACGCTGGGCTGCAACCCCTTGACCGTGGCGGTGTGGCAGCCGTCATAGAGCGCGCCAGCCGCCTGGCGGCGGACCAGCGCAAACTCACCGCGCGACAACGCGAATTGCGCGACCTGCTGCGGGAAGCGCAGCACTGGGCGGAACAGGCGGGCGCGGAGATTACCGGCCGCGAGCACGTGGAGACCGCCATCCAGCAGCAGCTGAGGCGCGCCAGCCGCTTGCGGGAGCGCAGCCACGAAGCGATACACCGCGGCATTGTGATGATAGATACCCAGGGGGCCGTTGTAGGGCAGGTTAATGGTCTGTCAGTGCTCTCGCTGGGTGACTTTGCGTTTGGCCAGCCCTCACGCATAACGGCCACCGCGCGCCCGGGCAACGGGCAGCTGGTGGATATCGAGCGCGAAGCGCGCATGGGCGGGCGCATCCACACCAAGGGGGTGATGATCATTGCCCGCTATCTGGCCAACCGTTACGCGCCGGACACGCCTCTGTCATTGTCCGCCAGCCTCGCCTTTGAACAATCCTATGGTGGAGTTGACGGCGACAGCGCCTCGGTGGCCGAGATCTGCGCCCTGGTGTCGGCCATCAGCGGTGTGCCGCTGAGTCAGGCTTGCGCGGTTACCGGGTCGGTGAACCAGCGCGGTGAAGTACAGGCGGTGGGTGGCGTTAACGAGAAAATCGAGGGCTTTTTCGATGTCTGCGCCGCGCTGGGCGGGGTGGAAGGTCGCGCGGTGCTATTGCCGGCCACGAACGTGGAACACCTGATGCTCAAGCAGGAGGTGCGCGATGCCGTCGCGGCCGGGCATTTTCGCATTTACGCCATCCGCCACGTAGACGATGCCCTGGCATTGCTGACGGGGCTGGAGCAGGGCGAGCTGGAGCGACGTGTGTCTGCGCGCCTGGAGGCCTTCTCGGCGGCGGTCAGGGCGGCGCGCAGTGAGCACGACGACCCGCCAGGACTGGCGAATGTGGAGGAGGAGAGCGACGATGAACAGTGAGGCGGTGCAGCGCCAGCAGGCGCGTCGTGTGCTGGCCATGCTAGACGCCTCGCGCCACAGCAGGATGGCACTGCAGGCAGCGGTCGAGCTGGCACGCGAGCATCGCGCGGAGCTGGTGGCGCTGTACGTGGAAGATGAGAACCTGCTGCGCTCGGCCGATTTCCCTTTCGCCTGCGAAGTGGGTGCACGCAGCGGATTGGCGAGGCCGCTGACGGTCGCCGCCATGCAGGCTACCCTGTCGCGTCAGTTACAGGCGGTCAGCCAGGCGTTGGAGTCGGCGGTGGCGGGGGACGGGGTGACCTATTCCCTGCAGGTGACGCGCGGTGGCGTGGTGGCCGCCACGCTCGCGCGGGTGACCGCAAACGATATTCTGGTACTGGGTAAAGCGGGGTTTTCTGCACACGGCGGCGGCGCCCGGCTCGGCTCGACCTGCCGGGCGCTCTTGCTGCAGGCGCCGTGCACAGTGCTGGTGTACGCCGAGGACGTGCCGCTGCGACCCGGCCCCTTGCGGGTGTTATCGCCGCCAGTCCCCGAGGCGCTGTTACAGCTGCCCTTGTGCAATTCGGTGGAGATGGTGCAGGCGCGTTCCGCCGGCCATCTTGAGCACCAACTGCAGCGCGTGCGCAACGGTGCCCTGTTGCTGCGGCGCGCCGAGTTGCGCGCGCTGGCAAGCGAAGACCCGCAACTGCTGGCGAAAATACCCGTCCCGGTTATCGTGCTGCCTGACCCCGCGTAACGTCCGCCATGCGCTCGCGGTAGTCCCAGGTAAACAGGCGCTCTGGTTGTATCCGAATCAACACCTCTTCGGCCTTGCGCGACAGCAACCAGTTGCCCACCCGTGATTCCTGCTGCCCCAGGTAGCGCTCCAGTAGCAGGTCCAGCAGCTCGCTGTCACCCAGCGGCTCGAGGCTGGCCTGTCCCTGACCGCGCACACCGTGATAAGGGGGCGCGTTGGGTGACACCTCGAAGCCCACTTTCGGGTCGCGCTGCAGCAGTTTGACCAGCGCCGATTTCTGGTGCGAGACACACAGCAGTGCCTGCTCGGCAAAGGCATACCAAACGGATACCACGCGCGGGTAGCCGTCGTTGCCCGTGCAGGCGAGGCGCATCGGCACGGTGCTGTCACGCAGGAACCGGTGGGTGTCTTCCAGGGACCAGGGGCCCTTTGTGGTGGGTGTCATGAGAACCTGCTTGCTGTAGTGAGGGCGCAGTATAGGGCGCTTGACGGCATTCGTGAATGCTTGCAGCGGGCTTGGCTCGATGCGCAAAAAATTGATCGGGGACAACATACCCGTGTTCATGTTGAGCGATACTGCTATCCTATTGCTGAGATAAATTCTAAATATACACAGCAGGAGAGCTGATTGTGAAAAGACAGCCTGGATGCTCACAGGGGCACCGCAAGTCCACTTTGATCCTCGCCCTGGCGGCTGCCGGCATGGCACTACCCGCGGCGGCGCAAACCTTCCAGTTGGGCCCGTTCGAAGGCAATTTTTCCTCGAACATATCCATCGGCGCCAGCTGGCGCACGGAGGCGCCCAACCTCGGCGTGTTGTCCCCCGGGAACACAGACGGCAAGGGGCGCGCGTCTTCCAGCACGGCGGATGACGGCAACCTCAACTACGACCGGGGCGATATGTACTCGCTGCAGGTGCGGGGTATCCACGACCTGGAACTGGCGGCGGACAACTACGGCTTTTTTACCCGGCTCAAGTACTGGTACGACCACGAGGTGGGCACCAGCGACGTACCGCATGGTCACGCAGCCAACGGTTACACCCCCAATCGCAAACTGGACACTTCGGATTTCGAGCCTCTGGCGCAATACAGCGGCATTGAGTTCCTCGATTACTACGTCTACGGCAGTTTCGAAGTGGGTGACAGCCCGCTGGAGCTGCGCGCGGGTAACATGGTGCTGAGCTGGGGCGAGAGCACTTTCATCCAGAACGGTGTGAACGTGATCAACCCTTTCGACGTCACCGCCTTGCGCAAGCCGGGTTCCGAGATCAAGGAAGCCCTGCTGCCGGTGGGCATGCTCTACGCAAACTACGGCCTTACCTACGACCTCAGTGTAGAGGGCTTCGTGCAGTACGACTGGCAGCGCACCATCCTCGATGAGTGCGGCACCTACTGGAACTCAGCCGACCCCTACGGTGGTGGCTGTGACTACCTCACCATCTCCAACGCCATCCCGGATGGCGAAGCAGAGGCGGCGGGCCTGACCCTGCCACGGGGTGCCGATGTCGAGGCGTCGGATTCCGGTCAGTGGGGCCTGGCATTGCGCTATTACGTTGAGGAACTGAATGGTACCGAGTTCGGTCTGTACTATATGAATTATCACAGCCGCACGCCGATTTTCAGCGCTACCAATGCGACACAGAGTTTCGGCCTGCCAGTGAACTTCGGCGCGAACCCTGAGTACTTCTTCGAGTTCCCCGAGGATATTGAGCTCTGGGGCGCCACGTTTGCCACCAACGTGGGCGAATGGGCGGTATCGGGCGAGCTCAGCTACCGCCCTGACTTCCCGCTGCAGATCAACACCACTGACCTGTTGCAGGCGGTGGCGCTGGGTACCGCTGCGGAATGGTCGCGCATGCTGTCGCGTTCCCTGGAGCAGGGGCCGGGTGGCTACGTGGCCGGCTATGACGATGTGTCCTATACCCAGTTCCAGATGACCTTCATCAAATTCTTCGAGCAGGTGTTGGGCGCGCAGCGTCTGTCCTTTGCCAGTGAAGTGGGTGCGGTGTGGTTGAGCGGCATGGATGACAGCATCAATTACGGTCGCTCGCCCAACTACGGGGTGGGTGATTTCGAGCCGTTCAACAGCAACTTTGCGCTGTGGCCTGGCTCTCCTGTCGCCTGTGATTCGCACCCGGCGGCAGAAGCCTTCGCCGGTATTCGTCCCAACAGCAACGGCGATTACTGCACCAACGACGGCTTCACTGACGACTTCTCCTGGGGCTACCGGGTGCGCGCCGGCCTGGAATACACCGACGTGCTGGCGGGTATCAACCTGACGCCCAATATGGCATGGTCGCACGATGTGAAGGGTACATCGCCGGCCCCCAACTTTGTCGAAGACCGTATCGCGCTGAGCGTTGGTGTCACGGCGGATTACCTCAACGTGTACCGCGCCGATCTGTCCTACACCAGTTATTTCGGGGCAGACTATGATGAGTTGAAGGACCGCGACTTTGTTTCCTTGAGCTTCTCGGTGGCGTTCTAGCATTCACGATAAAAGGAGTTACACATGAATAAGAGATTGATCGCCGTGGGTTTGGCGTCGCTGCTCGGCATGAGCGGCAGCCTCGCGCTGGCCAAGGTCAGCCCTGAACAGGCTGCGCGCCTGGGCAGCGATGAGCTGACGCCGATGGGCGCCGAGCGCGCCGGCAATGCAGACGGCACCATTCCTCGCTGGGAGGGTGGTTATCAGGACCTGCCCGCCGGTTACACCGAGGGCGAGCGCCTGGTTGACCCCTTCAGCGCAGACGAGCCGCTGTTTACCATCACCGCGGAGAACGTTGACCAGTACGCGGACAAACTGTCACCGGGACAGATCGCGATGTTCCGGCGCTACCCGGATACCTACCAAATGCCGGTGTACCCTACGCGACGTAGTGCGCGCCTGCCGGAAACCGAGTATGGACTCATCAAGGAATGGGCCACCAAAACCGATCTGGTAGCGGGTGGCAATGGTCTGGTGGATTTCAAGGCCAACGTCCCGTTCCCGATTCCGGAGACGGGCATTGAGGTCATCTGGAACCACATCACCCGTTACCGCACCCCGCTGGGTGTGAAGCGGCGCTACATCCAGGCGCCGGTGCAGGCCAATGGCGCCTTCGCGCCGGTGCTGTTCGAGGAAGAGGCGATTTTCGCCAACCGCTTCCCTGACAACCCCAACCCCAACCGCCTGTTCGTGTTCCTGCAGCGCATCCTCGCGCCAGCGCGCCTTGAGGGTGACGTGCTGCTGGTGCACGAAAACGTGGACCAGGTGAAAGAGCCGCGCTCTGCATGGGTCTACAACGCTGGCCAGCGCCGTGTACGGCGCGCGCCCAACATCGCCTACGACGGGCCGGGTGTAGCCTCCGACGGCCTGCGTACCGCGGACGACCTCGATCTGTTCAACGGCGCCCCGGATCGCTACAACTGGGAGCTGGTGGGCAAGCGCGAGCTGTATATCCCCTACAACGCCTACGCGCTGCGTCGCGGTGACCTGGCCTACACCGATATCATCAAGCCGGGGCACATGGACCCGCAGTATCTGCGTTACGAACTGCACCGCGTTTGGGTCGTCGAGGCTACGTTGAAAGACGACGCCCGCCACATTTACGCCCGCCGCACGTTCTATGTCGACGAGGACACCTGGCAGATCGCCGTGGTTGACCACTACGACGGCCGCGGAGAACTGTGGAAAATGAAGGAAGGCCATATGGTCATGCACTACCAGGTGGCCGTACCCTGGCTGGCGGCAGAGTCCCTGCACGACCTGATCTCTGGGCGCTATGTGGTTATCGGCCTCGACAACGAAGAGCGTGGTTACCAGTACGACTTTGACTACGTGGGTGATTTCGAGGACTTCACGCCGGCGGCGTTGCGTCGCGCCGGTCGCCGTTAGGTAGCCCGCGGTGCATTGCAGAGGAATCGCGGTGGGGCGTGTCAGCCCCATCGTCTGGCTGCTGGGCCTGCTGGTCTGTGCCCTGCCCGCACAAGCTGCGGTCGAGTTCGCGTTCATGCCGGCAGTGCGCATGGACGACCCGCAACACGCACAGCTACTCGATATTGCTCGCGCCGGTGAGCGGCTGGTGGCTGTGGGTGAGCGTGGCGTGATTGTGCTCAGCGATGATCACGGCCAGACCTGGCGTCAGGCGGAGGTGCCGGTCAGTACCACCCTCACGGCGGTGAACTTCCCGCAGCCCGATGTCGGCTGGGCGGTGGGCCATGCCGGCGCTATCCTGCATACGGCGGACGCTGGAGAAAGCTGGTCGCTGCAGTTTGATGGGCGCGACGCCAACCGCCAGTACCTGGCGTGGGCGGAGTCCCGCGTGGTGGCGCTGGAAGAGGTGGTCGCCGCCAACGAGGACCCGGAGCAGCAGGAGGCGCTTGAGTACGCCCTGGATGACGCCATGTTCGCGGTGGACGACGCCACGGACGCGATTGAAACCGGGCCGGCTGATCCCTTTCTCGATGTGCTCTTCATCGATGCCAACACCGGGTTCGCGGTCGGTGCCTATGGCATGCTGTACCGCACCGACAACGCCGGCACCGATTGGCGTATCGCCATCGACGGCGTGGCCAACCCCGACCGTTTCCACTATTACGCCATGGCCACGGGTGTCGATGGGCGCCTGTATCTGAGTGGCGAGGCGGGCCTGCTCTACTATTCTGCAAACAAGGGGCAAAGTTGGGTACGTATTGAGGACCTCTACGACGGCTCGCTGTTCGGCAGCGTTGACGTCGAGGGGGCGGTGTTCGCCTTTGGTCTGCGCGGCCATGTTTTCCTGTCACCGGATGGTGGCGTCAGCTGGCGCGAGCTCGACAACGACGAGCGCACCAGCCTTTACGGCGGCGTGGCGTTGACCGACGGGCGTGCGCTGATGGTGGGGTCGGGTGGCCTGGTGTTGGCTATTGACACCGAGGGTAACCGGCAAGCCTGGCGACACCCCTCACGCGCCAGCCTGTCGTCTGCGGTGCAGGCGGCGAACGGTGATATCTGGCTGGTCGGCATGAAAGGCCTGATGGCTTTGAGCGAGGCAAAACCCCTGTGACTGATCACGAAAGCACAACGATCGAGCCTGAAGACGGTCGCCTGCGGCCCCTGTTGGGCACGCTGCTAATGCGAGCCCGGCTGCCGCTGATTCTGCTGTTTGCGGTGGCGACGGCCTTTTTTGCCTGGCAGGCCAGCCAGCTACAGCCGGATGCCAGTTTCGAAAAGATGCTGCCCACCTCCCACCCCTATATCCAGAACTTCCTTAAACGGCAGGATGAACTGAAGGGCCTGGGCAACTCGGTGCGTATTATCGTCGAGAGCCGTGAGGGAGATATCTTTACCGCGGAGTTCCAGGACCTGCTGAAACAGATCACCGACGAGGTGTTCTACGTGAACGGCGTGGATCGTGCCGCATTGCAGTCTCTGTGGACGCCGAATACGCGCTGGATGGAGGTGACAGAGGAGGGCTTCGTTGGCGGCGCCGTAATACCGGACGATTATGACGGCAGCGAGCGCACGCTGGCCAAATTGCGTGAGAACGTGCTCAAGTCCGGGCAGATCGGGCGCATCGTCGCTAACGACTTCCAGTCCACGATCATCGTTGCCCCGTTGATTGAAATCGATCCGAACACCGGGGAGCGGCTGGACTACGCACAGTTCTCGCGTGACCTTGAGGAAATGGTGCGCGACAAATACCAGTCCGATGATATTCGTATACGCATTACCGGCTTTGCCAAGCTCATCGGCGACCTGATCGAAGGTGCTACGCTGGTCGGGCTGTTTTTCCTGGTGGCGTTTGCCATCACGGCCGTCATGCTGTTTTTGTATTCCCGCTGCGGCTGGCTGACCTCTGCTGCGTTGCTGTGCTCCACGGTCGCCGTGGTGTGGCAGATGGGGCTGCTGAAACTCATGGGCATGGGGCTGGACCCGTATTCCATGCTGGTACCCTTCCTGGTGTTCGCTGTGGGTGTGAGTCACTCGGTACAGATCATCAACCGCTTCGGCACCTTCATCTATTTCAAGACATCGCGCATCGAGGCGGCCCGGCTGACGTTCATCCGCCTGTCCAAGCCCGGCTTTGTTGCCCTGCTCAGTGACGGTGTCGGCTTCTTCACCCTGCGGGTTATCGACATACCCGTGATTCAGGAACTGGCTATCGTCGCCGCCACCGGCATCGCGGTACTGGTGCTGACCAACCTGCTTTTGTTGCCGCTGGTGCTTACCTATACCGGTATCTCCGACCGTTGCGTGGGCTACCGCGCCACCAAGGAAAACAGTCGGTTCGCGCACTGGCGCCTGTTGTCGCGGGTCACGCGCCGTGGCCCGGCGCTGACCGTGCTGGGGGTTTGCGCACTGTTGTTTGCGGGCGGCCTCTACTACGGGCAGTTCCAGAAAATCGGTGACCTGGACCCGGGTGCGCCGGAGTTGCGCCCGGATTCGCGCTATAACAAGGACAACGCCTTCCTCACGGCGAACTACAGCACCAGCACGGACGTGTTCGTGGTGATGGCGAGTACCGGCGAGCAGCAGTGCGGCAGCTACGAATTCATCTCGGCCGTGAATTACTTCCAGGGTGTGATGGAAACGGTGCCCGGTGTACAGTCGGCCATGTCGCTGGTGGATGTGTCGAAGCTCTCCATCCAGGGCATGAACGAGGGCAGCCCCAAGTGGCACGAGACCAGCCGTAACCGTTATATCCTCAATAACTCCCTGAGCAGCGCGCCGAACATGCTGCGCAACACCAATTGCTCCATGGCCCCGGTCATTCTGTTCCTGGATGACCACAAGGCGGATACGCTGGACGGGGTCGTGGCGGCGGTGACCGAGTTTGCCGATGAACACAACAGTGAGACGCTGCAGTTCGAGTTGGCAGCGGGCAACGCCGGGGTCGAAGCGGCCACCAATATCGTGATCCGCGAGGCGCAAACCAAAATGCTGCTGTGGGTCTACGGTGTGGTGATTGCGCTGTGCCTGATCAACTTCCGGTCGCTGCGTATCACCACCTGCATCATCGTGCCGCTGATGCTGACCTCGGTGCTGGGGCAAGCGCTGATGGCCGCCCTGGGAATTGGGGTGAAAGTGGCGACTCTGCCGGTTATCGCGCTGGGCGTGGGTATCGGTGTTGACTACGGCATCTACATCTACTCCTCGCTGCAGAGTTATCTACGCAGCGGGGAAACGCTGGAAAACGCCTACTTCTACGCCTTGAAGTCCAGCGGCACCGCGGTGGCCTTTACCGGCCTGACTCTGGCAGTGGGTGTGGGTACCTGGATGTTCTCGCCGATCAAGTTCCAGGCAGACATGGGCCTGATGCTCACGTTCATGTTTTTCTGGAACATGATCGGTGCGCTCCTGTTCCTGCCCGCCCTGGCCTGGCTGCTTTCCCCGCGTGAGAAAGCGGCTAGCGCGTAACGCGGTACGCCAGCAGTACATTCCCCGGCAGCTGGCCGAACATGCTGTAACCTGACAGCACGTAGAGCCAGCCGTCGTTCACCACTTGCCCGCTCACGTCGATGGCGCCGCCATGGCCGTCCACACCGTTGTTGCCGCGGAAGGGCACGGCGGTTGCGGCTTCCCACAGTACCTCGCCATTGCGAATATCAAACGCGCGTATGCGTCCGTCGAGCCCGCCACTGAAGGCCAGTTGCGGTGTCACCGTGGTGGCAGCCGACAGGCCGTAGTAGTAGGAGCAGCGGTATTGTTCCTCGAGAGGCTGGCCGCCGCCGGCCCGTACCTGAGCCAGCCCCACCAGCGGAGCGTGTTCCATGGGAAAGTCGCAACCCCGGGTAACCGGGTGTTCCCAGAGTGGGGTGCCGCTGGTGGCATCCAGCGCATACAGCCCGGGTGCGGGCGTATAACCCGGTATGTCGCGCTCCGGGTCCGCGATGGGCACAATCAGCCGGTTGCCGGCAAGCCCCATGCCCCAATGCACACCGCCGTTGGTGCTGCCCTGGCTGACGCGTGTTTGCCAGACCAGTGCACCGTTGGCATCGGGGTCGAGCGCATGCACCATGCCGGATTTCTGGCCCGCGAGCAGCAACTGACGGCCATCGGCGGTCTCGCTGATGATGATGGAGGCCCCGAAGTCGAAGTCGGGCCCCGGCTGGCTGGGACAATTGGCGCCTGCATTCTGGCAGGCTGCATTCCACACGTCGTCCACAGTGGCTTGATAGCGCCACACCGGTTCCCCGCTGTCGAGGTCCAGTGCAACGATGGCGTCGCTGGTGTCGGTTGCGGGTCGCGACAGGTTTTGCCCGGTACCGACGTACAGGCGGTTGCGCGCGGCGTCAATGGCCGGCGTTGTCCACACGGACGCCCCCGAAGGGCCGTACCAGGCGCTGCCGTCCGCCCTGTGGCCCTGCAGCGTGGCATCCGGCGTTGCATGCCAGGCCCAGAGTTGTTCTCCGCTCGCGGCGTCCAGCGCGATCACACCCCCGTGTGACCGGCAGCAAGCGTGGCCGGGCCCCCCGGCAACGGCAACCTCATAGGACGACACCGGCACGTACAAACGCCCCGCATGGTAGCTGATGGACCCGGTAACCACAGAGCTGTCGAACAGCTTCGCCGGCGCCTGCCACACGGTTTCCAGCGAGTTCGGGTCAAGCGCGAACACGTTGGCCAGAGAGTCGGCGAAGACCAGCAGCGGTGTGCCTGTGGCACGCTCTGCCACGGTGATGGCCGAGCGCACGCCAGCCATGATTTCCCGGTGCCGGTAAACGCAGCCGCGCTCGCGGTCGAGTGCATAGAGCATCCCGGCACGATCACCCACATAGAGTGTGTCGCCAATCAGCGCGGGTTGTGAGCGCATGTCGGTAACGCGGGGCAGCGCCAGGCTCCAGGCGAGTTCCAGTGAGTCGACATTGTCGCGGTTGATACCCGCAGCGGCGTTGGGTATGAATCGTCGGTTGTGCAGCCCCAGCCCCCAGTTAGCCAGCCGGATTGCACCGCCGGTCATCGGGCTGTTACAGGATGCATCGGCCAGCCAGTCGTAAATGCCATCGGCGGAGTCCGTAAGGTGCAGGGCGATCAGGCGACGCTCTTGCTGACTGAGGTGTGCGGCCATAGGCTGCATTTTGCCGAACTCAAGGGCGACGATGATCGCTTCGCGAGACTGGTTTCCCAGCGCCTGGCGGGTGGGTGCCTTCATCGCCGGATTATCGTGGCAGCCCGCGCAGTGCGTGTCGTAGAGCTTGCCGCCGAACCAGGCCAGAGGCAGCTTGTCTGCGTGGCGCATCACCCATGCCTCGCCGGCCTGCACGGGGTCGCGAAAAAAGCCCTCACTGGCAAGCCAGTAGCCCAGGGGCAGCAGCAACAGCAGGGGCAACAACAAGCGTTTTTTCATGGCGGAAGTCCGAATGCGTAGAGGTAGTCGCCGCTGCCGCGGTTGAACATGTGGTGGCCGCCGGCATTGATGACCACATACTGGCGGCCACGGTAGCGGTAGGTCATGGGTGTGGCGGTGGCATCCACGGGCAGCGTGTAGCGCCAGAGTGTCGCGCCCGTGTTCACGTCAAAGGCGCGGAACTGGCGATCCATGGTGGCCGCGATAAAGAACAGCCCGCCAGCGGTTGCAATGCCACCCCCCAGGTTGGGGGTCCCCCACTCAATGTGGAAGGGTGCTGTTATTGGCCCCATCTCGTGTACGGAGCCCAGCGCTGTCTCCCACAGAATGCGGCCGGCAGTG
>TARA_R110001599_G_scaffold4813_13_pt1 | contig 33174 bp, 28 predicted proteins | sample TARA_R110001599 | Tara Oceans TARA_R110001599 (sample SAMEA4398360) | marine metagenome | biome: Polar Biome; feature: [MES] marine water layer (ENVO:01000295) within the mesopelagic zone...; material: water (ENVO:00002006), including particulate matter (ENVO:01000060) such as......
AATGCGGATGGCTTCAGCAGTATCGGGCTGAGCATTAGTTTCATTCCACGGCCGTTGCGGAAATATTGGCCCAGCGCCTTGGTGACATGTGGTGCAGATAGCGCGCTGCGCATAGACAATGCGCGGCACGCAGCCAGCGCAGTAATTTTGCACGAGCTGAAACTCGAAGCGCCCCGCTGCTTCGTTATAGCTTAAGACTTCAATTTCACGCGCATTTTCAACAAAGCCCATAAAAAGCTGGCCGCGTGGGCGTAGCCCTAAGCCACCAGCTTTATTTTTCTGCTCAAAGTCTGCTGCAATAAGCGAGCGTGGATGCTTGTAGTCGGCCAAGCCCTTAAGCAAGGATCGGCCATCAGGAATCAGAATATTGATCGGCATTTCACCGTTCGGATTCTGATCCTGAATTAGCTTTACTAGCTTGTCATAGGGATATGGCAGGCCATCATTTTGCGCAATGATATGGTCAAAAAGCGAGCGCGTGCCTTCCGGTGGCAAATCCGTTTGCGGGATAACTTTCGTCGATACCGACCCCGCTGGTGCTTTTGTACTGTGCACCAGCTCAGCGATATTGGCGTCGTTTTTTGGCTGTAGCAGCCAGAATAAACCGCCGGCTACTACAACCAATAGGCCAATCCATCGCCACACGCGCTTCATAACAACCTCACATCAGCTTTAAGAACTCACGTAGTGCGTACTTATCTTCTTTGCTCAGGTCGACACCAAATTGGTGGCCGTTATTTTCCACGATGTCGCCACAACCCATAAACAAAGGACTGTGTGGGTTAACCGAGGCGATATTCGCTACCGGTGTGCCCTTCTTCACGGGGATTTTTAACAAGCCTTGCATGTCTTCACGTGCCGTAATTTTTGTATCTTCCGTGGTTAGCGAAATTTTTTGTGGGCGATGTTTTTCATCTTTTGGATTGTCAGAGGTCATCAGCTCGGCAAACGAGTTTTCGAATTGCTTGATGCGCCCCGCAACCGTGAAGTCTGGTGAACCATCGGCCAAATAAGTCACTTCGCCAATCGCATTATTGTGCATGAATGGCGCCGTAGCCCAGACCGACAATAGTGAAATGTTGCGCAGATAGCCGGGGCCGCCTTCAACTTTTTTCTCGCCCACTTTCATGCCGCCAATAAACGGAATCATGCGATTGAGAACACGCGGCACACTGCCGGGTGAAGGGCTATTTTTGTAGGTCTCAGAAGAGAACTCTTCCCAAATATGGCCCTTGTTATGGTTATCGTGCAGCGCGCGGCAGAAGTTAGTGCCAATGATATTGAATGGCGTGCGCTCATCATTACCTAACCAATCCTGCCCAAACACGCCTTTCTCAGCGAACTGATTTGGGCGTAATTTTCCAGCAGCATCTTTGCTTAAGTAGCGTGCAATGAACTTTGGATCGTTACGCTCAGCTTCGCTGTATTCCGTGGTCCAGTAGTCTTCTTTGCCGAAAACATGGCCCTCATAGAATTTGCCTAAAGCGATTTTGTCGTTACGAATATTGGCAGGCGCCATTTTCGTGCTGTGACAAGTTGCGCATTCTTGCGCGAACACTTCGCGGCCTTTAGGCACGACTTTTGTATCAATAAAATCAGTACCAGCTTTGCCATCTTTGTCTTTCGATGCCATTAAGTAGGTTGGACCGCCGGTGATCAAAAACGCCGCGAGGTCATCCATTTTGGCATCGGCATAGTTCCATGGATCGCACTCAGCCGCACATTGCATGATGCGCAGTGGGCTTTGCTCGGTGCCGCGACCAATCATCCTGCCAGGATAAGCAAAGTTTGGCGTCCAGCACTCCTCGGTACACATGCCGATATTGACGTAAACACGAATCAGCGCGAGATGCTCACCAACGCTATCTTCAGCACCTTTCAAAACATGGCGCGTATTTGCTGTGCTGATTTTCCCAGTGACTGGGTCTTTCATTTCATGCGAGAAAATTCGCTTGTTATGGAAGTCCATGATGTTGTTTTGTGTGCCGGGGTTATTCATCCAATCCGATGCCACCAACGAAGTATCGATAGTGCCTAAACGACCACCTTTTAAGACCTGACGCGCTGGGCTGCTTTCTGGGGCCCCTAGGAAAAATGCATCAGGCTGGACAATATGTTGGTTGCCAATTGTCGCCGTTAAGTTGGTCCATGTTGGTTCATTAGGATTTTCTGGCGGATTCGTTGGGTCAAAGCCTACGTGACACTGAACGCAAGGATGGCCAATAATGAAGCGCTTGTTTTTAGCTATTTCATCTTTGCTATAAGCCGCTGTTTGCGGGTTGTAAACTACCTTGCCATCTTTGTCTTTAATGGGGTCGGCATAGTATTTGCGGTAGCCTAAAACGCCAGATGAGTGCGGATCTTGGCACTTGTCATACCAGTTTGTGCTGGCATCGCCTTCACTACAATCTGGATCATTAATTAAACCCCATTTAGTGAAACGCTCAGATCGCGTGCGCGTGTCGAGCCATGGGTAGTTCATATGATCTTTGCCAACGACACGTGATTGCAGCAGGTAGTTTTCATCCTGGTTGCCAAACGTGCCTTTGTACCAAACGTCGCGGCCACGGCGAGCTTGATCGCGCATTTCTTGCGCTTTCGCTGGATCTGTCGCTGCGACATCTGTAAATAATTGATTTACATAACGGCAACCTTCAGCGTCATAGCCAGTTGGTTGCGGCTGATCGCAGGGTGGCGGCACATATTGAGGAATAGGTTCAGATTTCCAAGTGACTTTGTCGCCGCGTTTATGTGTCTCAGGGCTTGTTCCTGGCGCCCAAACTTTGCGTGCTGCAAGCGTGTCGTAGTAATGATCTTTAAACCATTGCTCACGCTGCTTCCAATAAGGAGTGCCGGCGTAGACACCAGTAGTAAGATTTCGATCTGCTAAATCGCTGAGCGAAACGCTTCGATAGGTAGATTGATACGGCTCGTTGCTAACGGTTACATGACCTGTCGGCATATCGTAAGCCGTTAGCTCAGGCACATTAGGTACTGGAATAACACTGGGGACAGGTGGTACTGCGGGTGGTGCTGGCGGCAAGGTTGCTACGGTGTAAAGCGCAAATGCTCCAACACCAACAAGTGCGGCTAGTCCTACTTTATTTTTTTTCATGCTTACTCCAGGCGAGCCATGTTTATTAATACATGCCCTAAGGCCACTTCAGATTGGTACTATAGTACCAATTAATCTGGTGGTCAATTATTGTTCTATTTTGTTTTAACTTACTTACCTATGCAGAATGACGAGAATATACGCCCTAACAAGTCATCTGCCGTAAAACTGCCCGTAATTTCAGACAAACTGTTCTGTGCTAACCGTAAATCTTCTGCGGCTAACTCTCCAGCTCTATGACTCAACAATACATTTTTTGCTTGCTGACAATGATCTTTAGCTCTTACCAAAGCATCTACATGCCGTTGTCGTGCTGAAAAATGACCAGAACCTAGCGGCTGGTAACCCATCAGAGATTTCAAATGCTCTCTTAATGGCTCTAGGCCAGTGTGGTTAGCCGCTGATAATGCGATGGTTTTAAGTAGTTGGTTAGCGCAGCTAAGCTCGCCAAAGCCTAATGCTGTCTGAGATAAATCGCATTTGTTGAGCACAATAAAAAGCTGCTTCGGGCATTGTGCAAATTGCTGAAAAATTGCTTTTTCAATGTCTTCACTTGGATATCGGCTATCCCAAACCCACATCACTGCATCTGCTGCATCCACTTCACGCTTAGCGCGGCGGATGCCTTCTTGCTCGATCGCATCAGAGCTGTCGCGTAGGCCTGCGGTATCAATTATGTGTAATGGCATGCCATCGATTTGAATTTGTTCTCGCAAGACATCTCGGGTTGTACCTGCTACATCGGTAACAATAGCGGCGTCATGCCCTGCTAATGCGTTCAGCAGGCTGGATTTGCCGGCATTTGGCAATCCAGCAATAACAACTCGCATGCCATCGCTTTGAATAACGCCTTGTTTTGCTTGATATAAAACTTGATCTATTTGTGCAAGTACGGCTTCGAGTTTGGCTTCAAGTTGGCCATCAGCAAGAAAATCGATTTCCTCTTCAGGGAAATCAATTGCCGCTTCAATGAACAGGCGTAAGTAAATCAATGATTCTAAAAGTTCATCTACCTTCTGCGAAAATGCACCCTGAAGTGTATGAACGGCAGCGCGTGCAGCAGATTCAGAACCAGCTTCAATGAGATCAGCAATGGCTTCAGCTTGCGCTAAGTCTAATTTATCGTTGAGAAAAGCGCGCTCAGAAAACTCGCCAGGCCTTGCCATGCGAGCACCGCGACATATCGCTTCTTGCAATAACATGCCTAAAACAATGGGGCCACCATGGCCTTGAAGCTCAACGACATGCTCGCCAGTAAAGGAGTGCGGAGCTTGAAAATACAGCAGCAAGCCTTCGTCTAAAACCTGAGCTTGGCTGTCATAAAACGAAGTGAACAGAGCATGCCGTGGTGGTAAGGCTTTTGGCACTGCATGATTTGCGATTTCTCGACCTATGCGCTCGGCATTTGGCCCAGACAATCGAATAATGCCAACGCCACCGCGACCGGGTGGCGTGGCAATGGCGGCGATCGTGTCAGTGATCAGCGCCATTGGAGCTTAGTGCCCGCTTTGTTGCGCAGCAGCTTTTTCGATATTACGCGTGATTACCCACTGCTGCGTAATCGACAGCAAGTTATTCATCAACCAATACAGCACCAAACCAGCAGGGAACCATAGGAAGAATACGGTGAACACCACAGGCATTATCTTCATAACCTTAGCCTGCATAGGATCTTGCGGGGCTGGGTTGAGCTGTTGCTGGACGAACATCGAAACACCCATCAGCAATGGCAAGACGAAGTAGGGGTCCATTAAGGACAAATCTTGAATCCACAAGATCCAGCTAGCGTGACGTAGCTCAACCGATTCCATCAATGTCCAATACAGGGCAATGAACACGGGCATTTGCACCAATATTGGCAAACAACCGCCCAATGGATTGATCTTCTCTTTTTTGTACAGAGCCATCATGGCTTGCGACATTTTTTGGCGATCATCACCAAACTGTTCTTTCATGCGCTGCATTTCAGGCATGACACGACGCATATTGGCCATGGAACGATAGCTAGTTGCCGACAGCTTAAAGAACGCGGCTTTTACCAAAATCGTCAGGACGATAATTGACCAACCCCAGTTGCCTAAGAAACCATGAATTGATTTCAACAGCCAAAACAAGAATTGCGCAATTGGCCACAACCAACCGTAATCCACTGTCAACTCAAGTCCAGGTGACAAAGTTTTCAATTTGTCTTGGATTTTCGGACCAGCATAAAAATCTGCAGCAACACTACCCTGCCCACCAGGTGCAACTAGTAAAGGACTCGACGTGAAACCAATATAGTTATCTGCGCCGTTATTGCCTTTACGCGTGCTGATTTGGTTGATTTGCTGAGCGGGTGGTATCCAAGCAGAGACAAAGTAATGTTGAACCATCGCCACCCAACCACCGGTGACTTGTTGGCTCATCACTTCTTTACCAAAATTATCGAGCGATTCTTTATTGTAGTTTTTATCAGCAGTCCACCAAGCGCCACCCAAAAAGGTAACCATGCCAAATGAGTGATTGTCACTACTTGGATCTTTGCTGTTATCGCGCTTAATTTGGCCGAACATAACGCCCTGCCAAGGCTTATCGCTGGTGTTAGCAACGTGATAATTAATGCCTATGCGATAGTCGCCACGAGTAAAGGTGAAAACCTTTTCAACTTTGACGCCAGCATCTGTTGTTGTTGATAACACAACTTTCAGAGCATCTTGGCCATCAGCCAATGTGAATTGGCTTTGCGCTACATCATAAAGTGGTCGGCCACTGGCTTGATCATCTAAACCTTGTAGGCCCGTGCCATTACCAACACCGACTAAGCCACTTTGCGCGATATACGTGAGATTGTTGGACTGATTCATCAGCACGAATGGTGTTTTGTCCGTCACAGTCTGTGTGTATTTAGGCAAAGACACGCGTGTTACATCACCACCCAGACGGTCAATATCTACATCTAAGACATCCGTTAGTACTCGCACATGCGGTGACGTCGTAGAGTCCGACACTAATACTGGCTTGCTAACATTCGCTGCTGTTGCAACCGCAACTGCAGGGATATCAGAATTTGCTGCGGGGGCTACCACTGCTGGCATGTCACCGGCTTCAACCGTAACCGCTGTGCTAACCACTTCATCAGTTTTAGGTTTAGTGCCGTAGTCCTGCTGCCAAGATAGAAATAAGAAATACGTGACAGCAGCGAGTGCCACCATAATTAGTGTGCGACGGAATTCCATACTCACGGTTCCTGTTGACGACAAGGAGGGGTGACTTTGCTCGGTACGGGATCATAGCCGTGTTTACCGAAGGGATGACAGCGAGATATTCGTTTTATCGCAAGCCAACCACCTTGTATTGCACCAAATTCACGAATTGCCTGTTCGGCATAGGCCGAGCAAGTAGGTTCGTAACGGCAACGAGGAGGCAGCATGGGGCTGATTACATAGCGATAAAATCGGATAGGCAACAGCAGTAGCCATTTCATAATGAACTGGCTAACTGTTTTGATATTTTGTTATGCAGCTGCTGAAGGCTTTTCGCAAAATCACTGTGTAGCGTTTCATTTGGAATGTCGGCTAAGGCGTTTTTGGCAAGAAAAACTATATCGAGCGCATAATTTGCTGGCAATTGCAGACGAAACGTATCGCGAACACATCGCTTTATACGGTTTCGACTAACAGCAAGTTTGACTTTTTTCTTCGCGATGATGAAGCCAATGCGATCAGTTGTATGCGCTGATGCTTTTGCTAACAACATATAGTGCGAATGATGTGCTTTGAACTCAGCGCCATCCATGACGTGCTTGAAGTCTGCTGGTGTCAGTAGACGTCGGTCTCTGGTAAAGCGCTGAGTGCTCACATTTCTCAGACAGTTAGGCGCTTACGACCTTTTGCACGGCGACGAGCTAGAACGGCGCGACCGTTTTTAGTAGCCATACGTGCACGAAAGCCGTGAGTACGTTTTTGCTTGATGGTGCTGGGTTGGAAAGTACGTTTCATGATTGCGTTCCGCTAACAACTCGCCCAGTTGGGCTCAAGGGAGCGGAATCTTAGGTAAGTGCCGTGCTTTTGTCAACGGCTTTGCTTATCAATCTTAAAGATCGTGATTTTAAAGTTGTGCACAGTTCCTTATTGTTAACCATTAAATAAATACTCTTTTAGATTTTAAGAGCTTTAGTGGTTTTTATAGTGGTCCTGATATTTTGTTGATAAGCCATTTTTTTTGTTAAATTACAAGATGTTAGATTACATCAATAGTTGTTTATGAGCCCGTTCTTTAGTGATCTTAAAAGCTGTGGATGATTGTGGATAACTTTGAGTCCTGGTATTCGTCACAGCTAATCCTCTGAGTGCTACCGTAGTTATACGCTAACTTATCTACATGCTCTCAAATCTTGTGGATAAAAGCTTTTGCATTGCCTGCTAAGCCCGTTAGAATCTCGTTTTGCTATGTGGACAGATGGTATGGCTGATTCTGTGTGGGAAGGTGCGCTGCAGCGCTTACAAGAAGAGTACCCACCTAATCTTTTTCAGATGTGGATACGGCCCTTACAGGTTGAAGAGTCAGCTACGACTTTGCTGTTATTGGCGCCTAACACTTTTTTTGTCACTCATATTGGTGACAAATTTATGGCGCGGATACGTGAAATCGTTACCAATATGTCTGACGGACGTATCACTCAAGTTAGTATTCGTGTTGGTTCGCGCGGCGATGCAGAGCCTAAGCAGTCGCAATCGTTACGAAACACGCCGCCTGCAACCTCCCCGTCTGCGCTAGCGAAACCGTTGATGCCGGTCATTGAGCCAATTGCACGCCCAGCAAGCAGCCTGAACTCTCTTTTCACCTTTGATAACTTTGTCTCTGGTAAAGGTGCTCAGCTAGCGCATGCAGGCTGTCTGCAAGCGGCTGATAACCCTGGCGCATCGCATTCCAATCCGCTGTTTATTTATGGCCCTACCGGCTTAGGTAAAACTCACTTAATGCATGCTGTGGGCAATGAAATGTTGCGCAGAAACCCCAATGCTCGAGTTATGTACATTACTTCTGAGCGCTTCGTGGGCGACTTCATCAATGCCCTTCAGCGATCAATGATGAATGATTTCAAGCGCTTATATCGTTCGCTAGATGCCTTGTTAATTGATGACATCCAGTTTTTTGCCAAAAAAGAGAGCACGCAAGATGAGTTTTTTCACACTTTTAACTCTTTGCTAGAAGGCTCGCGCCAAATCATCATGACTTCAGATCGTGTTCCGCGTGATATTTCGGGCATGGATGATCGTTTGAAGTCGCGCTTTTCCTGGGGCTTGTCGATTCAAGTTGATCCGCCAGATAAAGAAACGCGCGTTGCCATCTTGCTGAAAAAGGCGCATTCAGCGGGTTTTGATGTGCCTTTAGAGTCTGCCCACTTTATTGCAGAGCACGTTCAGGGTAACGTGCGTGAGCTTGAGGGTGCGCTAAATAAGGTCATTGCCAATGCTCGTTTTCGAGGCGCACCGGTGACTTTGGAATTAGTTAAAGAAGCATTGCGAGATCTGCTGCTTCTGCGCGTGAAGCAGTTTACTATCGAGAACATTCAGCGCGTTGTAACGGAATATTTTTCGATTTCACTGCGCGATCTAAAAGGAAAAAAACGCAACCGTTCGTTTGCTAGGCCTCGCCAGATGGCGATGGCGCTATCGCGTGAGCTTACCGGCAATAGTTACCCTGAAATCGGCCTAGCGTTCGATGGCAGGGATCACAGCACCGTTATTCACGCCTGCGATCGGATTGCTCAGCTTCGGCAGTCAGATGCTCAGTTGAATGAAGATTACTCTACTTTGTTGCGCCAGCTTCAGGCGTAAGTTTTGGGAAGATAACCATGAAAGTCTCAATGTCTCGCGATCAGTTATTAAAGCCCTTGCAGCAAGTTTCTGGCGTTGTTGAAAAACGTCAAACCTTGCAGGTGCTATCGAATGTTTTAATTGTGGTAGCTGATGGCGAAATTGCCATGACTGGCACCGATCTTGAGGTTGAGCTGCTCTCGCGCCAAGATTTAGAGAATGAGTCGCGTGATGGGAAGATTACGGTTCCATGCCGTAAATTGCTGGATATTTGCCGCGCCCTGCCTGCAACGGCGCAAGTTGATTTATCCGTTGATGGCAATCGCTTACTGCTTAAGTCCGGCAAGAGCCGATTTACGTTGACGACATTGCCGGCGAATGATTTTCCGAACTTAGAAGAAAGCCTCAACGCGGCATATACCGTGACGTTAACTCAGCGTGTTTTGAAGCAGATGATTGATAAAACTTCGTTTGCGATGGCTCAGCAAGATGTTCGCTACTACCTCAATGGCATGTTGTTTGAGGTCACCGCAGATCGTCTACGTGTAGTCGCTACAGATGGCCATCGTCTCGCCATGTGCGATGCTGAGATATCATCTCAAGTTACTGAAAAGGCTCAGGTTATTGTCCCGCGCAAGGGTGTGCAAGAGCTATCTCGTTTGCTTGCTGATGAAGATACAGAGGTCACATTAACGCTTGGTTCAAATCATCTGCGCGTTACTGTCGGCAATGTAACTTTCACATCTAAACTAATTGATGGCCGTTTTCCTGACTACGAACGTGTGTTGCCTAAAAATGGTGACCGTACTTTGATCGCCGGTCGCGAAGAGCTGAAGTCTGCGTTACAGCGCGCTGCAATTTTGTGCAATGAAAAATTCCGTGGTGTGCGCTTACAAATTAATGATCAGCAACTGAAAATTTTAGCTACCAACCCTGATCAAGAGGAGGCTGAAGAAGAGCTGCAAGTTGAATTCAGTGGCAACTCTTTAGAGATTGGTTTCAATGTTGGTTATATGCTTGATGTCCTGAACGCACTTAATGGTGCTTATACCCAAGCCATTTTAGGCGACACCAACAGTTCTGCATTAATCCGCGACAATGATCCTGAGCAGGCCAACGCCGTTTATGTCGTTATGCCTATGCGTCTGTAAGGTCTCTCTCTTAGCGTGACTGTCTCTAGGCTGCAAGTTCACCATTGGCGCAACTTGCAGCCGCTTTCTCTTGAGCCATCTCCTGGCTTGAACATTTTAGTTGGCGATAACGGCAGCGGCAAAACGTCTCTCTTGGAGGCGATTTATTTGCTCGGTGTTGGCCGCTCTTTTCGAACACTAAAAGCTAAGCGTCTTATTCAAGATGGTCAGCAATCAACAACTATTTTTGCTGCTACTGGTTCTGGCCATGCCCTGGGCATTCAAAAAAATAGTGATGGCACTACATCTGCTCGTTTAAATGGTAGTAGCGCCTCTCGCCTCTCTGCGCTCGCCCATCTTTTGCCAGTGCAATTGTTTGACCCACGGTCGCTTGATGTTTTGTCTGGGCCTAGTCTTCCTCGCCGCCAATTATTAGATTGGGGTGTGTTTCACGTGGAACACTCATTGGTTGATCAATGGGCGCGAGCAAGTCGCGCGCTTCAACAAAGGAACTCTTTGCTGAAAAGTGCTAAAATACCCGATGATTTATTGCTCGCATGGGAACTTGAGCTTGCGGATGCTAGTGAGCAAATCCATGCGGCGAGAAAACGCTTTATGGACTCATGGCAGCCATTTTTAGTGGCTGCCATGTCGCGCCTACTGGAAGGATTTAATATTCAGGTCGGCTATCAGCCTGGCTGGGATGCCGATGTTCCTCTTTTGGAATTGCTGAAAGAGGCGCGTGTAAAAGACGCTGAGAGGGGCTTTACACAGTTAGGTTACCATCGTGCTGATATTCGAATTCGCGCAGATGGTGTTTTGGCTGAGGAGCGATTGTCTCGTGGCCAATTAAAGCTTTGCGTATGCGCGATTAAGTTGTCTTTAGTTGAGCGTTTACGTCTTGCTGGCGCCCGACCTGTTTTGCTTTTTGATGATCTTGCTTCAGAGCTGGATCAGACATCGCGCAGACTAATGATGCAGTGGATAGAAGAAATGAATCTGCAAACTTGGTTAACGACCATTGAGTTTGATCAGTTAGATGATTTTTGTGGGCAAATGCCACGGCAAGTGTTTCACGTGAAGCAGGGCAATATTACGCCAGTCTCAACGCAGGCTCGCACCGGAGAAGAAGAATGAGTGATGTTTATGATGAGTCCAGTATTACCCAATTAGAGGGTCTGGAGGCTGTTCGTAAACGCCCTGGGATGTATATCGGCGACACCTCCGATGGCACGGGCCTACACCACTTGGTGTTTGAGGTCGTTGATAACTCTATCGATGAAGCCTTGGCTGGCCATTGCGACGAAATTCAAGTCACAATTCATTCGGATAATGGCATCACGGTTTCAGATAACGGCCGTGGCATTCCGCCTAATGTGAAAATGGATGACAAGCATGAGCCAAAGCGTAGTGCGGCAGAAATCGCGCTAACAGGCCTCCATGCCGGCGGTAAGTTTAACCAGAACAGCTACAAAGTGTCGGGCGGCTTGCATGGCGTTGGTGTTAGCTGCGTAAACGCATTGAGTAAATACCTGCGGCTAACGGTTCGTCGTGATGGCCAAGTGCATACGCTAGAGTTCACCGGCGGCGCGGTTATTGATCGCCATATTGAACTAGTGGATGGCGTTGAAGTATCACCTATGCGCATCACAGGCAAAACTGAGCGCCGCGGCACAGAGGTGCACTTTCAGCCTGACACTGACATCTTCATAGAGAATTACGATTTTCATTACGATATTTTGGCTAAGCGCCTACGCGAGCTGTCTTTTCTTAACTCAGGCGTGCGCATTGCATTAAAAGACGATCGCACAGGTCAAGAAGAGCTATTTCAATATGAAGGTGGCTTGGCGGCATTCGTTAACTATTTAAACGTGAACAAGACGCCGCTTAATAACGTCTTTCACTTCATTGTTCCTCAAGATGAGCACCCGCACGGCATAGGTGTTGAGGTGGCTTTGCAGTGGAACGATAGCTATCAAGAAAACGTATATTGCTATACCAACAATATTCCTCAGCGTGATGGCGGTACTCACCTTCAGGGGTTTAGGACAGCGTTAACACGAACCTTGAACAACTATGTTGAAAAAGAAGGCCTGCTGAAAAAAGATAAAGTAACCACTGCTGGTGAAGATATGCGCGAAGGCCTAACGGCTATTGTCTCAGTTAAAGTGCCGGATCCTAAGTTTTCCAGCCAAACTAAAGACAAGCTTGTGTCGTCTGAAGTAACTAACGTTGTTTCTAGCATCATGAGTGAAAAATTCGAAGAGTACTTACTCGAGCACCCCTCAGCGGGCAAAATCATTGTCGGTAAGATTTTGGACGCAGCTCGTGCTCGTGAAGCGGCGAGAAAGGCGCGCGAGATGACGCGCCGTAAAGGGGCGCTGGATATCGCAGGCTTGCCTGGTAAGTTGGCAGACTGCCAAGAGAAAGACCCTGCCCTGTCTGAATTATATTTAGTGGAAGGCGACTCGGCTGGTGGATCTGCCAAGCAAGGCCGTAACCGTAAAATGCAGGCTATTCTTCCATTGAAGGGTAAGATCTTAAACGTAGAAAAAGCTCGTTTTGATAAGATGTTGTCATCGGCCGAGGTCGGCACTTTGATCACTGCGCTGGGCTGCGGTATTGGCCGTGATGAGTACAATCCAGACAAGCTTCGTTATCACAAAATCATCATCATGACCGACGCGGATGTCGACGGTTCGCATATTCGTACATTGCTCCTGACCTTCTTCTTTAGGCAAATGCCTGAGCTTATCGAGCGTGGCTACATCTATATTGCTCAGCCGCCGCTGTATAAAGTCAAAAAAGGTAAGCAAGAGCAGTATCTGAAAGATGATGATGCGATGGAGAAGTACCAAACATCTATTGCGCTAGATGGCGCTGAGCTTCGGATTTCTGAAAACTCACCGGCAATTTCTGGCCTGGCTCTTGAGAGCCTGATTAACGGCTACCGTAATTTCATTAATTTGCTAAAGCGCTTAAGCCGTCGTTATCCCGAAGTTATGCTGGAGCAGTTTTTAACTTTAGGCACTTTGGCGTCAGACAAGTTATCTGATCAATCTATTGTTGTTGAGTGGTCTGAAAAGCTACAGAAGGCAGTTAATGACGCCGCAGACCCTAGCCAACGTTACTTAGTTGAAGCAGTGTTTGATAACGAAACACAAAACTATTTTGTGCAAATCGACTTAATAGCTCACGGCGTTCCATACACCTATCGATTAGGCACAGAATTCTTCTCGTCTCCTGAGTATCGCCAAATTTCGACACTTGCCGATGCGCTTGATGGCCTTATGGTTCCTGGCGCCCTGGTACGTCGTGGTGAGCGTGAGGTCGCTGCTGAGTCATTTAAGCAGGTCTACCAATGGCTTATGCAGGAGTCTAAGCGCGGTCTTGGCGTGCAGCGTTATAAAGGCTTGGGCGAAATGAACCCAGACCAGCTTTGGGAAACAACGATGGACCCTGAGTCTCGCCGCATGTTGCAAGTGAAAATTGAGGATGCAATTGGTGCGGATCAAATGTTTACAACGCTCATGGGCGATAACGTTGAACCACGCCGTGCGTTTATCGAAACCAACGCACTACTAGTAACCAACCTCGACGTATAAGAGGCCAAAGCCTTTTGGCGCAATGAGTTCTCATAAAGCGCCAAAAGGCCATCGGGGTGTTTCACGTGGAACAGGTAAAGTTGGTTTTGGCGCCGATGGAGGGTTTAACCGATTTCGATATGCGCCGAACACTTACAGAGCTCAGCCCCTATGCGTGGTGCGTTACCGAATTTTTACGAATAACCCAGCAACTACTCCCCTCCAGTGTTTTCCTAAGGCATATGCCAGAGTTGGAAACGGCAAGCAAAACTGCAAATGGCACCCCAGTGCATTTACAGCTCCTAGGCAGTGATCCAACACTGATGGCCGAAAACGCTGCTAAAGCGGCATCTCTAGGCGCACTAGCAATTGATATCAATTTTGGCTGCCCCGCGAAGACCGTAAATAGGCATCGCGGCGGAGCCGCTTTGTTAAAAGAGCCAGAGTTAATTCATAGAATTGTGTTGGCTGTACGCAATGCTGTGCCGTCAGAAGTCCCAGTCAGCGCCAAGATTCGATTGGGTACTGATGATGCTAGCGAGATGGCTGAAAATGTCGCCGCAATTGCTCAAGCAGGAAGCTCTTGGCTAACCATTCATGGCAGAACTAAAGCGCAAGGCTATCGGCCACCAGTGGACTGGCACGCTATTGCCGATGCTCGTCGCTATGCTAATGGTATGACCATCATTGCCAATGGTGATGTGCACAGCAAGGTTGCTGCTGAGATGTGCCAGCAAATAACCGGCTGCAATACGCTAATGATAGGCAGAGCCGCTGTTAGTCAGCCTGGCTTGGTTGAGGAAATAATAAGTGGTCGCGAGTCACTAAGCTGGGCTGCCGTAAGACAGGCTCAGCTTAAGTTTTTAGCAGAAATGAATGGTCAGGATGTGCGGATGGTCGGAAGATATAAGCAGTGGTTAGCGATGACCGCCCTGCACTATCCAGAGGCCGCTGCCGATTTTGCCTTGATCAAGCGGCTCAAGCATCGGCAAGCGGTTTTTGACACGATGGCGCTATAGCTGGCTATTCGACTCTTCACTTGTTGGCTGTTCAAGCCACTCCTTCCAAATAGCTAACATCACAGCCAATATGACGGGGCCTAAAAATAGGCCAATCATTCCGAATGCAGTAAGCCCGCCAAGCACGCCAAACATAATCAGCAAGAACGACACTTTGGTTGCCGTGGAGATGACCAATGGTCGAATGATATTGTCGACTGAGCTAACAACAAGCCCGCCCCAAATGGCGAGACCTACAGCGCTGAATGTGTCGCCGCTAGCTAAAAGCCAAAGCGATACAGCACCCCAAGCGAATGGTGTGCCGAAGGGTATCAGCGCGATTAAAAAGGTCACTACGGCGAGAAATATTGGGTTTGGTGCCCCAGCCACGGCATAGCCTGCACCGGCCAGTGTGGCCTGTGCTACCGCGGTCAGAACGATGCCAAAGACGACGGCGCGGGTCATGTCCCCGGCCGCCTTCATATAACGCTCGCCATGCCCGGGCGTAATAAGTGCCAACGCCTTTCGAGTTTGATGCATTAGCGCAAGGCCATCGCGATAAAAGAAGAAAGCGGTAAACACGGTGATAGCCAGTTTGATTAGGTTTCGACTAATGCCACCTGCAAGCAGCTTGGCTTGCGGAATGCCGAGGCTGGCGATGCTACGAATACTATCTTTGGCGGCTTGAGGGTCGGCATGAGTCTGCGTCCACCAGCGTTGCAGCTCGTCATAAAGCCAAGGGGCAAAGTCTGCCAGCCATGGTGAAACAGGCAGCTGACTTTGAGATAGCAGCTCTCCGATATGGGCGTAAATATTACGAATTTCAGTTTGCAGCAGAAGAACCAGCCACGCCAATGGGCCGATAAGCAGCAAGGTTAGCAATAAGGTCATGATGCCAGCGGCAATGTTTTGCCGTTGGCCAACGAGATTATAAATTCGCCGATAAACAGGCCATGTGACAAATACTAGAATAGCTGCCCATGCCATTGGAATAAAAAACGGGCTGAGCACGGAGTAGCTTAGATAGCCTAAAGCGGCCAGGCCGATGAACAACAAAGTGCGCGTTAATGTGTAGGTGCTAGTAACCGTCATGAAGGCTCTCCTCTAGGCCTCATGCTAGCACTGCAAGTTGGATTTGCTAGGCCATAAAACAAAAAAGGGGCTATACCTTATGGCATAGCCCCTTCTGCTCAAACGCTCAGTAACTTAGTTAAAGTTAAAGTGCTCAGCCTTCATCTTCATGATTGAAGATGTTGGCTTAAGCATGCCTTCGGCATGGCTTTTGGTGCGTGGCAAAATACGGTCGAAATAGAACTCAGCGGTTTGGATTTTCGCTTCATAGAATGCTGGCTCTTCAGCGCCACCATTTTCTAGTTTATCGAAAGCCACTGCGGCCATTTTCGCCCAGAAGTAAGCCAGCATGGCGTAACCTGAGTACATCAAGAAATCATTTGATGCAGTACCAACCATGTCGCGATCTTTACGAGCTTGCAGCATGATGCGCACTGTCAGGTAGTTCCACTGCGTGGCGATCTTCGTTAGTTCCCAAACGAATGGACGCATTGAGCTGTTTGCCACGTTGGCGCGGCAGAACTTGGCGATATCGCCAGTGAACTCGCGAACCACTTTGCCACGTGAACCAATAAGAACCTTACGGCCCAATAGATCCAGCGCTTGGATGCCGGTAGTGCCTTCATACAGCGTGGAGATGCGCGCGTCGCGGGCGTACTGCTCCATGCCGTGCTCTTTGATGTAGCCGTGGCCACCAAACACTTGCATGCCGAGGTTGGCAGCTTCAAGGCCTAGCTCAGTCAATACACCTTTCAAAATTGGCGTGTAGAAGCCAAGTTTGTCGTCCCAGAAGTCATAGAGCTCTTTATCACCGTTGGTGATACCCACAGCCATATTGTCAGCAAGCTGAGCGGCAAAATAAATCATCGCGCGGCCACCTTCAGCAACGGCTTTTTGTGTCAGCAGCATGCGGCGGACATCGGCGTGATGAATCAGCGAGTCGGCGACTTGATCCGGTTCTTTTTTGCCGGTGAGCGCGCGCATCGAGCGACGATCCTTGGCATATGGCAATGCGCCTTGGAATGATTGCTCAGCGTGAGCAATGCCCTGTACGGCAGTGCCGATACGCGCGGTGTTCATGAAGGTGAACATGCACTCAAGGCCTTTGTTGGGTGGGCCAATCAAATAGCCAGTTGCACCATCGAAGTTCAGTACGCAGGTGGCCGAAGCGCGGATGCCCATTTTGTGCTCGATGGAGCCAACAGTAACGGGGTTGCGCTCGCCCATATTGCCTTCAACATCGACATTGAACTTAGGCACGATGAACAAGGAAATGCCACGCGTGCCAGGAGGCGCGTCTGGAAGGCGAGCCAGCACGATGTGAATGATGTTTTCACATAGATCGTGATCACCAGCAGAGATGAAAATCTTCGTGCCGGAGAGCTTATAGCTACCATCGGCCTGAAGCTCAGCCTTGGTTTTTACTTGACCCAAGTCGGTGCCGCATTGTGGCTCAGTTAAGCACATGGTGCCCAACCAACGGCCTTCGACCAATGCTGGCATGAAAGTGGCTTTTTGTTGCTCATCGCCGTGCAGCATGATTGTGTTCATGCAGCCTAACGATAGGCCCGGATACATGGTGAACGACCAGTTTGCTGTGCCCATCATTTCGGCTTTTAACAAGCCCATGGACATAGGCAGGCCTTGGCCGCCAAATTCAGCTGGATAGTTCAGGCCTTGCCAGCCGCCTGCAACATACTGGTTGTAAGCTTCTTTGAAGCCTTTCGGCGTAGTGACTTCGCCATCGGCAAAATGGCAGCCTTCTTCGTCGCCGGATTGGTTGATTGGCGCGAGTACTTCTTCGCAATACTTCGCACACTCATCCAAGATCGCGTCGACCATATCAGGCGTCGCGTCTTCACCGCCGGGTAAATTTGCGTAGTGCTTTGGGTAATCAAAGACTTCGTTCATGAGGAAGCGCATATCGCGCAGAGGGGCCTTGTAAGCTGGCATGGCGTAATCACTCAAGTTAGTTGAACACCACTAACTTATACGCATAAAGCGAGCTTGGGTCATTGGCAGTTTTAAGCTGAGCGTCCGGCATATCGGACAATCGGCCAGAGCCAATTTGGGCAGCTATAATCTATTGCGACGATAGCTGCCCAGGTTTTTAGCTTAGCAGCGAGATGTCGGCCACGCGTAAGAACAGCGCGCGCAGTTGGTTGAGCAGGCGTAAACGGTTTAGGCGGATAGCGGCATCGTCGGCATTGACCATGACATTATCGAAGAAGGCATCCACTGGTTCACGTAAGGTCGCGAGCAGGCTTAATGCTTGGCCATAATCGCCGGAGGCATAAAGCGGTGCCAGGCGTGCCTGTAAGGCATCGAGCTGGGCTGCCAAGTCTTGTTCGGCAGGCTCTTGTAAAAGTGCACTATCAACTGAGCCAGAAACCGAAGATTCTTTAGCTAAGATGTTGGCCACGCGCTTGTTAGCCGCAGCCAAGGCGGTGGCCTCAGGCAGGCCACTAAACGCTGCCACTGCCTGCACGCGGCGAGCAACATCGCCCGCTACAGTAGGTTGGCAGGCTTGCACAGCGGCAATAACTTCGGCGCTGACGCCCTGCTCTTCGAACATGGCGCGATAACGCCCTAGCAGAAAGCTAAAGACATCTTCGGCGGCGTTGGCTTGAGTAACCGCCGAGCCGTGTTGAGCGACGGCTGTGGCGACTAGTTCGCGTAAATCAATGCGGTAGTCACCTGCAATCAATATGCGTAGAACACCTAACGCCGCACGGCGCAATGCAAATGGGTCTTTCGAGCCGGTCGGTGGTTGGCCGATGCCAAATAAACCAGTCAATGTGTCGAGCTTGTCGGCCAATGACACTGCAGCGCCGGTAGCCGTCGTTGGCAAGGTATCGCCAGAGAAGCGTGGCAAATACTGCTCGTTGAGTGCCAGCGCAACATCATTGGCAAGGCCTTCATGGCGCGCGTAATGGTAGCCCGCGATGCCTTGCAGCTCTGGGAATTCGCTGACCATTTCGCTAGCTAAGTCGGACTTGCAGAGCTTGCAGGCGAGCTCTGCAGAGGCAACATCACTACCGATGAGCCCTGCGATATGCCCGGCCAATGTCGATACGCGCTCGGCTTTGGCGAAAACTGTGCCGAGCTGCGCTTGAAACACGACTTGCTTGAGGCGTTCATTGCGCTCGGCAAGCGTGACCTTTTTATCTTGGCTGAAAAAGAACTCGGCATCGGTTAAGCGTGGGCGCACCACTTTCTCATTACCAGAAATGATCTTTTCTGGATCCGTAGAGTCGATATTGGCCACGGTGATGAAACGCGCCATGAGCTGATCATTGGCATCGACTAAGCAGAAGTATTTCTGGTTGTCCTGCATGGTGGAAATTAGCGCTTCCTGCGGCACGCTCAAAAAGCGTTCTTCAAAGCTGCAAACCAATGGCACTGGCCATTCCACCAAGGCGGTGACTTCATCAAGCAGAGCATCGGGCATTAACGCGCGGCCACCGGCTTGCGTCGCAAGGTCGTTAACTACGCCCTGAATCTGCGTGCGGCGCTCAGAGAAGTCAGCAAGCACGTGCGCTGAGCGCATGGCTTCAACGTAATCATCGGCATGTGCAAGCTCTACAGCTGCTGGGTGGTGAAAGCGATGGCCAAAGCTAGTGCGGCCACTATCGAGGCCGAGCACAGAGGCTGGCACCACGGCATCGCCGTAAAGCAACACCAGCCAATGCATGGGGCGAACAAATTCGACACGGCTACTGCCCCAACGCATACGTTTGGCAATCGGCAGTTGCTTAATGGCCAGCTCAAAAATGCCAGCTAGCAAGTCGGCAGCAGCCTCGCCTTTTACAGTGCGTACTAGACGAAGCTTTTCACCCGTAGCATCTAGGTCGGCAACTTCAACGCCATTTTTACGAGCAAATCCAAGTGCGGCAGGCGTAGGTTGTCCATCGGCAGTGAAGGCGGCTTTGACCGGTGGACCATCGGCGCGAACTTCACGATCTGGTTGTTGCGGTGCTAAAGAATCGATGATTAAACCTAATCGGCGCGGTGCAGCAAAAAAGCGTATGCCAGAAAACTCTAGGCCTTTGCTTTTGAGGCCTTGCTCAACGCCATCACGCAAAGCAGTGGCGAGCGTTAATAAAGACTTGGGTGGCAGCTCTTCGCCGCCTAATTCAAACAAAACGGATGGATGGCTCATGCCTGCTTCTCCCCTGCTGTTGCTACCTGGGCATCGATGGTGGCCATCACTTCTGCTCGTAAAGCGGGATCGGCAAGTGGAAAGCCTAGCGCTGCGCGTGAGTCAAAATAGCTCTGTGCCACAGCGCGAGCCAATGCGCGGACACGCAAAATAAAGCGTTGGCGTTCTGTGACCGAAATCGCACGGCGCGCATCTAGCAAGTTGAAGGTGTGTGAGGCTTTCAAGACAAACTCATAAGCCGGTAAGGGCAGTTTCAACGCCATGATGCGGTTGGATTCTGACTCGTAAAGATCGAACAGCTTAAACAGCTCGTCAATATTGGCGTGTTCGAAGTTATAGGTCGATTGCTCAACTTCGTTTTGATGGAAGACATCGCCATAGGTGACTTTGCCGAATGGGCCATCGGTCCAGACCAAGTCGTACACCGAGTCGACGCCCTGTAAATACATAGCTAAGCGCTCAAGGCCGTAGGTGATTTCCCCCGTAACTGGGTAGCACTCTAGGCCACCGACTTGCTGAAAATAGGTGAACTGGGTGACTTCCATGCCATTGAGCCAAATTTCCCAGCCCAAGCCCCACGCGCCCAGTGTTGGTGACTCCCAGTTGTCTTCGACAAAGCGGATATCGTGCACAGTAGGGTCAATGCCGATATGGCGTAGCGAGTTTAAATACAGGTCTTGGATATTTGGTGGATTTGGCTTCAACACCACTTGGAACTGGTAATAGTGCTGTAAGCGATTGGGGTTTTCGCCATAGCGGCCATCGGCTGGGCGGCGCGATGGCTGCACGTAGGCGGCATGCCATGCCTCAGGCCCAATGGCGCGTAAAAATGTCGCGGTATGAAACGTGCCCGCACCCATTTCCATGTCATAAGGCTGCAGCACGCAGCAGCCCTGCTCTGCCCAGTAGCTCTGCAGCGCTAAAATAAGGCCTTGAAAAGTTTGGATGGGTTGTGCGGTATCGCTCATGAGCTATTCCTAACGTCGTCTGGCAGCAGTGAGTAAATTGCGCTGCAAAAGAACGCAGAAGTATAGCTGAGGCAGGTTCAATAGGCACAAAAAAGGGCCAATGCCGGTGAAGGCATTGACCCTTTTTGCATCGCGCTAAGACAATCTTAGCGCTTTAGCGGCGACAGCTTATTTAGGGCTGATAGCGGCTACGGCAACAACCACATTGGTTTTCGCATCGACACGAACAATATGATCGCCAACTTTTAGCAGCTTAGTGCCTTTAGGCTGTGTGCTTAGTTTTTTCACCGAGCTGGCATCAACTTCGACGGCCGACTTTGCAACACTGCTGTCGAGCTTAGCGCCCAGTACCAGTTTGGACTCATAGCCGGCTGCTGGTGCGTTAGCATCGCTGCTGCCGAGCATTTTGCCCATGAGCTTGCTAGTCGCTGTACCGCTAGCGAAGTGCTTGGCTAAGGCGACGCGATCATTTGCGCCAATCTGCAATTCTGCATTTTGCTTATAGCCGGCAACGGATGCTTGAGCTGTGCCAAGCTTTGCTTCGGCTTGCGCCTTGGCATCGTTGACTGCGGCTGTGCCAGAAGCTTTGGCAGCATCGGCAGCAGCATGACCACTTTCAGCAGCAGATTTACCGCTAGCGACACCGGCTAGGCCAGCGTTAATGGCGTTATCGCGAGCTGAGGTAGCGCCTTGCTTGGCTGCATCCTTTTGGGCTTTTAGGTCAACGGAGGCACCAGCTTCGGCTTGTGTGCTTACGCCGGCAAGCTGTAGGCCGGTGTTGATACGGGCATCAAGAGCATAAGCGCTGGTGGTGGCAACTAATAAGGCAGCAACTAGGGCAGTACGTTTCATAAAATCCTCAGATGTGTAGAGCGTGTGTTTAAGCAAAACGCGAGCAGTTACAAATGGTTTACATTAGTTTTTCGCGACCAGTGCAACACCATCGAAGCGAATGCCGGTCCAACCGGTGCTCATGAAGGCGCGAATATTGGTGTGATCACTGCCATTTGGTGTGGCTAAAACAGCAGTGTAATGCTCGGCAAAACACAGCAAAGTATCCTGCTCGGACATCTTGTTTAGCTGGGCAAATGCGAAAACGCGACATGCGCCTTCGTTTTCGCCAGCGGCATTGTTAGCTGCGCCATTGCTGAAAGCACAAGGCGTGTAGCTGTAGTGTTGGTTTATCCAGGCAATGACGGTAGAAAACGCAGCATTCTGTGCGCGCAAGTCATCGAGTAATGTGGGCCAAGTCTGGGTTGTCATAGAAGTTCATCCGATAAATAGTCTGCACGCAGTGTAGCGCGTGGGTGGATTGGGCTGTTGACCAAGGGCTGTGGCATGGTACCGATTGCTCAGTAAATGACATAAAATGCGCAACGAATTGAAAATGACCTCCACTTTAGAGAGAAAATGACGATGGCCACTATTGATACCGCCGAGCTGGAACTGTTTCGCGACAATGTGAAGCGCTTTTTGGCAAACGAAATTCACCCGCATTACGAGCAGTGGGAAAAAGACGCATGGATGCCGCGCGAGTTTTGGAACAAGCTCGGTGAGAATGGCCTGCTTTGCGTTGATCAGCCTGAACAATACGGCGGCGTCGGCGTGCCATTCCAGTATTCAATGGTCATTCTTAACGAAATGGCAAAAATGGGCCTGTCATCGCTAGCCACTGGCGTTAGCGTGCACTCCGACATTTGCGCACCGTATGTTGAGCATTTAGGCTCACAGGCAATTAAAGATTACTGGCTGCCACGCATGGCCTCAGGCGAAGCCGTGGCTGCTATCGGCATGACCGAGCCAGGCGCAGGCTCCGACCTCGCCGGCATTCGTACTAGCGCTGTGCTCGATGGCGACCATTACGTGGTGAATGGCTCGAAAACATTCATCTCCAACGGTCAGCACGCCGACATCGTCATCATGGCTGTGAAAACTGACCCCAGCGCGGGCGCCAAAGGCGTGTCATTGCTGCTGATGGACACTTCCCTGCCCGGCTTCAACAAAGGCAAAAAGTTAGAAAAAATGGGTCTGCAATCGCAAGACACATCAGAAATGTTCATGGATAACGTGCGCGTGCCAGTTGATTGCCTGCTAGGTCAGGAAGGCAAAGGTTTCGCTTATATGATGAATGAGCTGCCACGTGAGCGCTTGAACATTGCGGTGATCGCTGTTGCCGCATCGGAAGGTGTGCTCGAAGACACCATCGCCTATGTGCAAGAGCGTAAGGCGTTCGGCAAACCATTGGCGCAATTGCAAAACACGCGCTTCACGCTGGCGACCTGCAAAACCGATATCTTGGCCGCTCGCGCTTTCGTGAATAACTGCGTGGACTTACATGCTGATAGCAAGTTGGACATTCCAACCGGTGCAGCCGTGAAGCTCTACACCACTGAGCTGCAAGGCCGCGTTGCCGATGCCTGCTTACAGATGCATGGTGGTTACGGCTATATGATGGAATATCCCGTGGCTCGCGCCTATGTTGACGCGCGGATTCAGCGCATCTACGGCGGCGCCAGCGAGATCATGAAAGAAGTGGTTGCTCGCGACATCTTAGGTCGCTAAGCCGACTTAGCCTGCACTATCCGGCTTGTAATGAGCTGGATAGTGCTTTTGGGCTGATGCGAAGGTAACCGCCGCTACTGCGCGAACGACCTTCTGTTCTATCTCAAACTCTTCATTAATTGGCACCGGCAGATATAGCTGCAGTTCGGTGTATTCAAAGTTATGAAGAGCAACTCGTAAGCGCGGAGTCAATAGCGGCACACCAAGCCCATGTTGGCGCTGCAACTCACGTGCATGCTTAACTAAGTCGCCGGCATAGCGGCCAATTTCATCACGTGCCACTTGCAGCATGACGGCTTCAGCAGCTTGCCAGTCGACATTTCTAGGCAGCTGCACAACCACGGTATACATGCCGAATCGGCCCAATCGACTCGCGTTAAACACCGACTGAGTGAGTAGCTGACTATTCGGAATAGTCACGACTCGACCAACGCTGCCCTTAGTGACGCTAGCCTGAGTGACCTCAATAACTGTTGTCGACAGCATGTCGGTATCAATTACTTGGCCTTTTAGGCCATTAATTTCGATGCGGTCGCCGATGCTATAGGCATTGGTACTGCTGCGATAAAGCGCGCCCAATAGGCACAAAATCATCTCGCGTGTGGCTAGTACGAGTGCCGCAGCCACCGCCACCATGGACACTGCTACGGTTTCAATTTCGCGCGCCCAAATAAGCGCTAAGCCGAGCAAAAATAGAATAAAAATGATGTTTCGCACGGACACTAGCCAGCGTCGCTTCATCTCAGGTTCTAGGCTTTCACGCTTTAAAATTGTGTGACCAATGCCGAAGCGGATCGACATCAGCACGACAAAGTAAACCCCCGTGATCAGCAGATCACGGATAAAGGCGGCATCGATAAAGCCGGGCAGTAAGTCTAGGATCATTTCTTAATGAGCATCGCGTAATAGAAACCATCGTGACCGTCGATTTCCGGCAGTAACTGACGGCCTTCTGGGCGCCATTGGCCGGGCATTTCACCTGACTTCTCTAGCGGAATCGACTTGGCATCTGGGGTGCGTTTTAAGAAAGTGATGATTTGATCTTCGTTTTCGGCTTTGAGCAATGAGCAGGTGACATATAAAAGGCGGCCGCCCGGACGCAGCGTTTTCCACAGCATATTTAGCAGGCGCGCCTGAATGGCCGTGGTTTGTGCAACATCGGTGGCGCGGCGCAGCAACTTAATGTCTGGATGGCGGCGAATAACGCCAGTGGCAGTGCACGGCGCATCGAGCAAAATGGCATCGAAGGTTTGGCCATCCCACCAGCTGCTAATATCGCTAGCATCGGCACAAATGGTGTCGATATCTACCGGCAATGGGTCTTCGCTAGCCAAGGTCACGCGCTCGATATTATCTTGCACGCGGCGTAGGCGTTCAGCGTCGTTATCGATGGCAACGAGATGCGCCATATCGGGCATCAGCTCGAGCAAATGCGCGGTTTTGCCACCAGGTGCGGCGCAGGCGTCTAGCACGCGCTCGCCGGCTTTGGGGTTGAGCAATAATGCGGCTAACTGCGCGGCTTCATCCTGCACCGACAGCGCACCAGAGGCGAGCGCAGGCAGGTTATGAATAGGCAGTGGCTCGATTAAGCGCAGACCTTCGGGCGAAAAGCGCGTTGGCTCTAGCGGTAAACCATCTTCAATAAGCTCAACGAGCAGTTCACTACGGCTATAACGCAGGCGATTTACGCGCAGGCAAATTGGCGCTGAGCTGTTATTGGCTTCGATAATGTCGTTGGCTTCGATGGGCCAGTCAGCTTGGATAGCACGCAGCAGCCATGCCGGATGAGCATGACGTTGAACACTGGCGGCATGCACCAGCTCGGCTTCACGACGCTGCAAACTACGCAGCACACCATTGATAAAGCCGGTGAGCTTTTCCATGCCGAGTTGGCGTGCAGCCTCAACGGTCTCGGCGAGCGCAGCATGATCGGGAATACGCATGGCCAATAGCTGATGCGCGCCGATTAATAATAAAGCTTCGACTTCAGAGTCTTTGGTTGCGCGCTGCAACAGCGGCTTGATTAGCGTGCGGTAATAAATTGCAAAACGCGCGGTGCCCTGCACTAGCTCTTGCAGTAGGCCAATATCTTCGCCGCGACAGAGCTTTTGTGCGCCGGGCAATGTTGCACTTAAAGAGCGCTCGCCTGCTAAGGCTGGAGCTAAAGCTTGTGCTGCCAGTGCACGCACGCCGAGTTGGCGTTTTCCGGTGCTACCGTGGCGTACACTTTGATGCGTTTTTGCCGATAGCGAACTCATAGACCAAATACCGTTTGGGGGCTTAGGGTATCGCGCTTGGCATTAAGCAGTTGCGCGATGGGTAAGGCCTTGCCGCCGGCCAGTTGTAGCGTTTCGATCAATAGCACATTGCCATCGCCACAAGCCACAGCGAGGCCGTGTTTGTCGGCGCGTAAAATAGTACCTGGTGTTTCTACGCTGATGTCATCAGCTAATACGCGTGCCTGCCAAACACGCACGGGCTCGCCATGTAATAGCGTATGAGCCACCGGCACATTGTTAAACGCACGAATATTGCGTTCGATGACTTCGGCACTTTGCTGCCAATCAATCAGCGCTTCTTCTTTGCTAAGTTTGGCGGCATAGGTCGCCAAGGCATTATCTTGAGCCTCGGGTATCAGCTCTTCGCCATCGTGCAAGCTGTCGACAACGCCAAGTAGCGCGTCGCCGCCTAATAAAGCTAGACGGTCATGAAGGCTGGCGCCAGTGTCGCGCAGTGAAATTGGACATGAGGCTTTCGCCAACATGGCACCAGTGTCGAGGCCAACATCCATTTGCATAATGGTAATGCCGGTTTCATTGTCGCCAGCCAAAATTGCGCGCTGAATGGGTGCGGCACCGCGCCAGCGTGGCAGTAATGAGGCATGAACATTGATGCAACCTAAGCGTGGTATCGCCAGCACATCGGGCGGCAGTATCAGTCCATAGGCGGCGACAACCATCAGGTCTGGCTTTAGGGCAGCGAGCTCGGCCTGTGCATCGGCGTCTTTTAGGCTAAGCGGTTGCAACACGGGAATTTCCCGCAACAAGGCTAGCTCTTTAACGGCGCTGGGTTTTAAGGCTCGACCACGACCCGAAGGGCGATCAGGTTGGGTGTAAACGGCGATGACATCATGATGTCCCTGCAGGAGTGCGCGCAGACTTTCTGCGGCAAATTCGGGGGTTCCTGCAAAGACGATGCGTAAGTGGCTTTCCAATGGGTACTCGTGTGTTAGTCGCGGGATTTGTGCAGCTTTTCAAGCTTGGCCTTGATGCGATTGCGCTTTAAGGTCGAAATATAGTCAACAAACAGCTTGCCATCGAGATGGTCGATTTCATGTTGGATGCAGACTGAAAGCAGGCCATCGGCCTCGGTCGTCTGTGGCTGGCCTTGTAAGTCCAGCGCGCTGACGCGAATTAAGTCTGGGCGTTCGACGCTTTCATAGAAGCCAGGAATACTCAGACAGCCTTCATCGTAGGCCTTAGTTTCAGCTGAAATAGGCTCAAACGTTGGGTTAATAAACACCTGCGGCTTCGACTGATCTTCACTTATATCAAGCACTAATAAGCGAATGTGGCGGTCAACTTGCGATGCCGCAAGACCAATACCTGGCGCGGCATACATAGTTTCCAGCATGTCTTTAACGAGCTGACGAATTTCGTCAGTGACTTCGGCCACGGGCTTAGCAACCGTGCGCAGGCGTGGATCGGGAAACTCTAAAATGGGAAGCAACGCCATTTATTTACTCCGGCAGTTGGCAATCAGTGCGCAACGCAGCTACACCTAAAGGTGAGGTTAAACATCGTGCCGCTATTATAGGCTGCAAAACGCTCAGGTGCGACTCAGTGCCAAGCGTTTACTGCGGCTGCAAAGGAGTTGTCTATGGCCATGGATGGCGATGCTGCGATTTATATTGCGGCGTATCTCATGCTGGATCAGCAGGCTAAGCGCTATCGGCATTGGTTAGCCTTGGCGAAAAGCCCAGAGCACGGCATGGCTTTATTGCAGCGCGCAGACGCCAGTTTACGCTTGAATCCAGAAATGGAGGCTGTGTGTCGAGCCTGGCCTGATGGTCGCGAAGCAGAAGCCGTGTATGCGCAATGGCAACATGCTTGCCGCTGGCTTGAGCTGCCTGGCAGTGGCTTGTGGCTGGACAATTTAGCCGATGATCTTGTGCATTGGCCGCAGGGCTTAAAGCGTTGCAGCGAAGAGGAACGCCCGCCTTTGCTGTTTTATCGTGGCGATGAAGCCCTGTTAGGCCTGCCACAGGTAGCGATAGTCGGCAGTCGTGCCGCCACAGCGCGCGGCCTACGCATGGCCTCTGCAGTAGCTAATGATTTGGCGCAGGCGGGCATTGCCATCACTAGTGGTTTAGCTAGCGGTATCGATGGTGCTGCGCATAAAGGCGCGCTGGCTGCAGGCGGCAAAACTATTGCCGTTTTGGGTGCTGGCTTAGATTGCATTTATCCGCCGCAGCATCGTGGTTTGGCCGATGACATTATTGCTCATGGCGGCTTAATTATTTCCGAGTTTGCCCCGCGCACGCCTGCGAAAAAATATCACTTTCCTCGGCGCAACAAGGTAATTGCAGCTTTAAGCCTAGGCGTATTGGTGGTCGAAGCCGGGCCAAACAGCGGTTCGATAAGCACGGCGAAGGCTGCTGGCAATTTAGCTCGCGATATTTGGGCCGTGCCGGGGCCGATAGATCAGTTGCAGTATAGAGGATGTCATCAGCTCATCCGCGACAATAAAGCGGTGTTAGTAGAAGGCAGCGCGCATGTCTTAGAGGATGTCGTGCCACGAATTCAGCAATGGTTTGGCTTAGAGGCCGAAGCACCCTCTCGGGCTTTGTCGGCAACGGCCGATGTGCGGCGCGAGCCCAGTGCAGCGGCGGCAAACCTTCGCGACAGCTTAGATTGGTCGTCATATAGCGTTGATGATTTAGCACAAGCTCAATCTATGCCTATGGGCCAATTGCTGGCTTTGCTTGGCGAGCTCGAGGTTATGGGTTGGCTGGAGGCGGTATCTGGAGGCTATCAACGCGTGGCGCCCTGACGCAGATCAAAATCCGCGTTCGTCTGCATGCTAAACTCTGTGCTCCCAACTACTAGAGATGCATCGATGGCGCAGGCCTCATTATTTCCGCTAAAGCACGCTATAGATGCGTTGGCTCACGATGGCGTGATCGCCTATGCCACCGAGTCGGTGTGGGGCTTGGGGTGCGATCCGTGGTCGGAGCAGGCAGTGAGTCGATTATTGGCGATAAAGCAGCGGCCTTGGCAAAAAGGTTTGATTTTGATTGCCGCCGATATGGCACAGCTTGAGCCATTGCTAGGTCGCGTCACGCCTGAGCAAAGACTATTGATGCAAAGCCGCTGGCCGGGGCCGGTGACATGGCTAGTGCCGGTCTCTGAGCATATTCCGCGATGGCTGCGCGGCGAGCACGAAACTTTGGCGATGCGCGTTAGTGCGCATGCCGGCGTGCAGCAACTATGCCGAGCGTGGGGCGGTCCATTGGTTTCGACCAGCGCCAATCTTAGCGGCCAGCCCGCCTGCAAAACTGCATTACAAGTGCATCTGCGCTTAGGTGGTGAGCTTGATGCCATTGTGCCAGGCCACGTTTCAGGCGCTAAACGCCCCAGCGAAATTCGCGATTTAATTAGCCAGCGCGTGTTGCGCGCGAGCGCTTAGGAGTGAGCATGTCTGCGTCTGAAACAGCGGCACCAAATATTGAGGCCGTAAAAAACTACCTGCTGGACTTACAAGATCGTATTTGTGATGGCTTGAGCGCGATTGACGGCAAAGCTTTTAGCGAAGATAGCTGGCAGCGCGGCCCTGGCGAGCGCCTGGCTGGCGGCGGCCGCACTCGCGTGCTGGAGTTTGGCAATGTCATCGAAAAAGGTGGCGTGAACTTTTCTCACGTCTCGGGCAAAAGTCTGCCCGCCTCGGCTACTGCGCATCGCCCTGAGCTCGCTGGCCGCAGCTTTCAGGCGCTGGGCGTGTCCTTGGTGATTCATCCGAGCAACCCTTACGCGCCCACTTCGCACGCCAACGTACGATTTTTTGTCGCCGAAGCCGATGGTGCTGAGCCGGTGTGGTGGTTTGGCGGTGGCTTTGATCTCACGCCCTACTACGGCTTTGAGGAAGATTGTGTGCATTGGCATCAAACGGCAAAAGCCGCCTGCGAACCATTTGGCGACGAAATTTACCCGCGCTTTAAAAGCTGGTGCGATGACTACTTCTATTTAAAACATCGCGATGAGCAGCGCGGCATTGGCGGTCTCTTTTTTGATGACTGGCAGGCCGGCAGTTTTGAGCAAGCCTTTGCCTTAATGAGAAGTATCGGCGATGGCTACTTGCCCGCCTATGAGCCGATTTTAGCGCGGCGTAAAGACACGCCTTTTGGCGAGCGTGAGCGCGAATTTCAGCTGATTCGTCGCGGCCGATATGTCGAGTTCAACCTGGTGTGGGATCGCGGCACCTTATTTGGTCTGCAAAGCGGCGGTCGCACCGAGTCTATTTTGATGTCGCTACCGGCTGCGGTGAGCTGGCGCTATGAGCATCAGCCCGAGCCAGGCAGCGTTGAGTCGCGCTTGCTAAGTGATTTCTTAACGCCAAAAGACTGGGTAAGCGCATGAGCGAAATAGATCAGTATGCGGTCATTGGCCACCCCATTGAGCACAGCAAATCGCCGCGCATTCATGCCGCCTTTGCCAAGGCGACTAGTCAACGCATGAGTTATGAGGCGCTATTAGCACCGCTAGATGGCCTTGAGAAAACCTGGGTTGAGCTGCGCGCGCGCGGCGGCCGTGGCGCCAATATCACCGTGCCATTTAAGCAAGAAGCTTTGGCGCTGTGTGACCAATTAAGCGAGCGTGCGCAACAGGCCGGCGCGGTAAATACCCTAAGCTTGATGTCCGATGGGCAAGTGCGCGGCGATAATACCGACGGCGCTGGCCTTGTTCGCGATATAGCAGAAAATGCTGGCTGGTCGCTGGCAGGGCAACGTGTATTACTGCTTGGCGCTGGCGGTGCCGCGGCCGGTGTGGTCGGGCCTTTGTTGGCCGCTGGCGTGGCGCATTTGTGCATTGCCAACCGAACCTTGGCAAAAGCTGATCGGCTGGCCTTGGCTTTTGCTGGCCTTGGCTCAATGAGCACTGTGGCCAACTCTGAGCTAGAGCGAGCCAATGATAGCGTCAGCTATGACGTCATTATTAATGCCACCAGTGCCAGCTTGCAGGGCAAAACTATCGCGCTGCATGACAGCTGGTATCGAGCATCTAGCGCGGTTTATGACATGATGTACGGCTTCGACACGGTTTTTTTAGCGTGGGCGCGCGAGCAAAACATAAGCCGTCGTCGTGATGGCTTGGGCATGTTAGTTGAGCAGGCGGCCGAAGCATTTTACCTATGGCGCGGCGTGCGCCCAGAAACTCAATCGTTGCTAGCTAGCCTTCGCGCTGAGCTTGGCTAAATATAAAAAGAGGATGTTGGAATGAAATTGCGTGTGCTATGTGTCGTTGCTTTACTGCCATTAACACTACCGGCTTATGCCGAAGAGGTTGTCGATAAAGGTTGGACTGGCCGTGCAGACTTAGGCTATTTCTCCCAATCTGGTAGCGACGGCGGCAAAGAAAGTTTGACGGCAAAAGCAGAGGCCAAAAGGACTTGGGGCTATTACACACTTGAAAACCAAGCACAGGCGGTCAGCTCTTCCGACGATAAAGCGAATTCTGGTACCGAGCGCTATCTCATTAGCAGCAAGCAGAGCTTTAAGCTCGATAAAAGCGACTATGTGTTCTTGAAAGAGCAATGGGAAAAAGACAGCACCAGTGACTTCCGCTACCAAATGAACTTTACCGGCGGCTATGGCCGTGAGCTCATCAAAAATGATGAGCATACGCTGGTCGGCGAGTTGGGCGTTGGTGTGCGTTATAGCAAGCGCCGCGTTGGTGACTCTGAGACATCGCCGGTGGGCACGGGTGCGTTGGACTATAAATATGTCATCAGCAAAACCGTGAATTTTCATCAGCGCCTCGGTGTTGAAGGCGGCACGGAGAGCATCATTGCGCGCTCCCTAACTGAGCTGCGTGTGCAGTTGCGCGATGAGTTGGGCTTGGCTATTGGCTATGATGTTAAACGAGAGTTTAGCGACAATAATCAACGCTTGTCGTTGACCACGGTGAGCTTGAGTTACGGCTTTTAAGAGCATATCGCTATATGTGCATGCGCCTCTTTTACGAGCGTGCAAGCGGCCACTATCTACTAATTTCTGCGTCTGAGAGTGTCTATGAATGTGTTGCTAACGCCACCGGCCATCCCTGAGTTTGCCAGCCTTCGCCCTGAAGATGTGCCGGCGGCAATCGACACGCTGCTCGCCGAAAGTCGCGCGCAAGTCGAGGCGCTAGCAGAGCAAAAATCACCGACCTGGGCCAGCTTAGCGGCGCCATTGGAAGCGATTGATGACCGACTAAATTCGGCATGGTCGCCAGTGTCGCAGCTCAATGCCGTGGTCAACAGCGAGGCGTGGCGAGAGGCCTACAATAGCTGTCTGCCCAAGCTCTCGGCTTACGGCACTGAAATGGGACAAAACGAGAGCTTATTTCAGGCCTGGCAAGCACTACATGACAGTAGCGAATTTGCTCAACTCAACGCGGCTCAACAGCAGGCTGTACGTAATAATTTGCGTGATTTCCGCCTCAGCGGTATCGGCTTGCCGGTAGCAGAAAAGCAGCGTTACGCCGAGATCAGCGAGCGTTTATCACAGCTGCAATCGACCTTTGCCGATCATGTTCTAGATGCCACGCAGGCGTGGTCATTAAACCTAAATGACGCCTCGCGCCTCAGCGGCATCCCTGAAAGCGGCTTGGCGCTGATGGCCTCATTAGCTGAAAGCCATGACGGCGCAGCGTATCGCCTCACCTTGGACATGCCGGTGTACATCAGCGTGATGACCTTCGCCGATGATCGCGACTTGCGCGAGATGCTCTACACCGCCTATGCCACGCGCGCATCAGAGCAAGGCCCGAATGCCGGCGAGTTCGACAACGGGCCATTGATTGCTGAGATCTTGGCGCTACGCCACGAGCAGGCCCAGCTATTGGGCTATGAGCATTACGCCGCGCTTTCTTTGGCGCCAAAAATGGCCGATAGCGTTGAGCAGGTCGAGGCGTTTTTACACGACTTGGCGGTGAAAGCTCGCCCCGGTGCTGAGCGTGATTTCGATGAGTTAAAAGCGTTTGCCGCACGCGAGTGCGCAATCGAGGCGCTTCAGCCTTGGGATATGACTTACGTCAGCGAGCGCCTGAAGCAGCAGCGCTACGCCTTATCGCAAGAAGAATTAAAGCCCTACTTTCCCGCTCCGCGCGTAATTGACGGCCTGTTTGCCGTGGCGGAAAAGCTCTTCGGCTTCGATGTCGTGCCCGCGCCCGAGCTAGAAACCTATCATCCCGATGTGCTGGCCTATGCCATCCAAGAGCAGGGCGAGACGCGAGCTTGGTTTTATCTCGACCTTTACGCTCGCGCCAACAAACGTGGCGGCGCCTGGATGGCCGATGCTCGTGTGCGCCGCCGCTTGCCGAATGGCGAGTTGCAAAAGCCCATCGCGTTTTTGACTGGCAACTTCAGCCCACCCGTTGGCGATCGCCCTGCATTACTGACCCATAACGAAGTCACCACGCTGTTTCATGAGTTTGGCCACGGCATTCATCACATGCTCACCGAGGTGGAAGTTGCCAGCGTGTCGGGCATCAATGGTGTGGCTTGGGATGCAGTCGAGCTGCCGAGCCA
>TARA_R110001599_G_scaffold8651_20_pt1 | contig 33142 bp, 26 predicted proteins | sample TARA_R110001599 | Tara Oceans TARA_R110001599 (sample SAMEA4398360) | marine metagenome | biome: Polar Biome; feature: [MES] marine water layer (ENVO:01000295) within the mesopelagic zone...; material: water (ENVO:00002006), including particulate matter (ENVO:01000060) such as......
CGTCATCACCCGCCTGCATGCCATCGCGCAGGAAGTTGCGCGCCTGATAGTTGCGGACGCCGTCCCAGGGTTCGGTTTGTGCCGGGCGCGCTGCGAGATCTTCCAGGCTGAAGGTGTCCGGCTCCGTTTTCAATAGCCAGCAGGCCATGTTGCTACCCTCCTCTCCGCTCTAGCCGGTCTGTGTTTGCAGTCGCCTATACCACCCGCTGGCGAGCATATTATGGTGTTTATCACTCTTGATTTTATAATATTTGAAGCTATACGCCAATATACCGCGTGTGGATACGCATTTTTGCAGCAATTCGCCCACCCGCAGGGTTTATACTACGCACTCGGCTGATGCAGCATCTGTTGCCGCTGCGGAGTGTCCTTACCGGGGACGCTCGTCGCAGGCACGGGGCTCCACGAGAGCTGGTCCGGCAGGACACGACCCTGCGCGACCCGCGGATGCACAGCCGCCTGTATTCGCCGTACGCGGCAAAATGGACAGAGGACAGAGGCCCATGAGCCAATTCGATCATCGCAAATACCCGCCCTTCGCACCCGTGCGCCTGGCGTCGCGCCGCTGGCCCGACCGCCAGATTACCGGGGCGCCACGCTGGTGCAGCGTTGACCTGCGCGATGGTAACCAGGCCCTGATCGAGCCGATGACCGGGCGGCAGAAATCCCGCCTGTGGGATCAGCTGGTGAAGATAGGCTTCAAGGAAATCGAGGTCGGTTTTCCGTCCGCATCCAGTCACGACTACAATTTCTGCCGTGAACTGATCGAGAACAAGCGCATTCCCGACGACGTCACCATTCAGGTGTTGACCCAGGCGCGCCCGGAGCTGATCGAGAAAACCTTTGCGGCGCTGCGCGGCGCCCGCCGCGCCATTGTGCACGTCTACAACTCCACCTCGACGGTACAGCGCGAACAGGTGTTTGGCCTGGACCGTGCGGGGATCATTGATATAGCGGTCAAGGGCGCCGAGCTGGTGCGCGACGTGGCGGCGCGCTACCCGGAAACCGAGTGGGTGTTTGAGTATTCGCCGGAGAGCTTCACCGGTACCGAACTGGATTTTGCGGTGGAAGTGGTGGATGCGGTGACGGCCGTGTGGCAGCCCACGCCGGAGCATCCGGTGATCATCAACCTGCCGGCGACGGTGGAGATGAGTACGCCCAATGTTTACGCGGACCAGATCGAATGGTTCTGCGACCATGTGCAGAATCGCGAGGCCCTGCTGGTTTCCCTGCACACCCACAACGACCGGGGCTGCGCCGTCGCCGCGGCGGAGCTGGGTGTGCTGGCGGGTGCAGACCGGGTCGAGGGTACGCTGATGGGCAACGGCGAGCGCACCGGCAACATGGATATCGTCACCATGGCCATGAACCTCTACAGCCAGGGTGTGGATCCGCAGCTGCAGCTCGGCCACATGGACGAGATCATCCAGACGGTGAAAGAGTGTACCCAGTTGCCGGTGCACCCGCGTCATCCTTACGCCGGCGAGCTGGTGTTCACGGCCTTTTCCGGCAGCCACCAGGACGCGATCAAGAAGTGCCTGTCCCGGCGCGAGCAGCAGGCGCCCTGGCAGGTGGCCTACCTGCCGATCGACCCGGCGGATATCGGTCGCTCCTACCAGGAAGTAATCCGCATCAACAGCCAGTCGGGCAAGGGCGGCATCGCCTACGTGCTGGAGAGTAATTACGGTTACGAACTGCCGCGCTGGTTGCAGATAGACTTCAGCGCGGCGGTGCAGGCGTTTGCCGAGCTGCAGGAATCCGAAGTGACCCCCGAGGCGATTCACGACCTGTTCCAGCGCACCTACCTCAGCGGGTCCGGCCAGTGGCGCCTTGGCGACTATCAGGTGAGCCGCGCCGACAGCGTCGACCAGCTGCAGGCCGAGCTCTTCGAGGGCACGGTGCGCAACGCCCTCACCGGTACCGGCAATGGCGTGGTGGCTTCATTCGTGGATGCCATGCAGCGCTTCACGGGTCGCCAGATTGTGTTGGTGGAGTACAGCGAGCACGCCCTCAGCCAGAGTGCCGATGCGGAAGCGGTGTGTTATATCCAGCTGAATATCGACGGCGAGCGCTACTGCGGTGTGGGGCGCAGCCCGGACATCATTCAGGCGTCGCTCGAGGGCATTCTCGGCGCGATCAACCGCGCCGCGAGCCAGGGTCAGACTGCAGCGGCATAGTCGCCGCGGGCCAGCGCCACGGTTCGCGCGACCAGCAGGTCTGTCGAGGACAGCAGGGTCACGCCGGTATCGGCAGGGCCCAGCAACAGGGGGATCTCCGTGCACGCGGCGAGCAACAGGTCCGCGCCGCTGAACTCGAGGCTGGCGGCGAGGGCCTGCAGGCCGCTGCGCACCTCCGGGCTGCGCTCCCCCGCTTTGATCCGGTAGAGCAGGCCCATGAAGCGTGCCTGCTCGCCACTGTTCCAGAGCAGTGGCTCGCGCCCCGCGCTCAGCAGTGCCTGCTGATACAGCCCGGCCTGCAGGCAGCCGTCGGCGGCCATCACCCCGATGCAGTCCCCGGGGTGGCTGCGCACGGCGTCCATCACCACATCCACAATGCTGATAAAGGGAATGTTGACCGCAGCGCGAATTTCGCGGGTGTACGCGTGCGCCGTGTTGCAGACCATCACCAGAAAGTCGGCACCGGCCCGCTCCAGGCGCTGCGCCATGGCAGCCACCTCGGGTGCCGCATCCGGGCCGCTGCCGCTGATGGACGCGTGCCGGTCGGGTACGCGCGGGTTGTGGTCCACCAGCATGTGGATGTGCTCCTGGTCGGTGGCTGCGTCGGTGGCTGCCAGTACGCGCGCCATGAAATCCACGGTGGCTTCGGGCCCCATGCCGCCCATGATGCCGGCAATCCTGGCTGCTGCTTGGCTGTTCTCCACGGTCTGCTCCACTCAGTAGGGGTGTCGCTGGAAGTATTCCCGTGCCGCTGCTCGCACCTTGCCCGCCAGCAGCAGCGTGGACACCATGGTGGGAATCGCCATCAGGCCGTAGGAGCCGGAAATCAGGTTGAACACGATATCAATACTCACGCTGGCACCGAAAATCACCGCCAGCACGAAAAACCAGCGGTAGTAGTGCTGCAGCCTCGCGCCGAACAGAAAGCCGAAACACTTGGCGCCGTAGTACCACATGGTGAACATGGTGGTGCTGGCGAGAATCAGCGTCACGAACAGCAACAGGCCGCTGCCCAGGCTGCCCAGGTCCTGGCGGAAGGCATTCGCGGTGAGCGTAATGCCGGACAGGTTGCCGGGGTCCTGCCAGGTGCCGGCCAGCAGAATGACCAGCGCAGTGCAGGTGCAGACAATCAGCGTGTCAGCCACTGGCCCGAGCATGGCGACCAGGCCCTCCCGCACAGGCTCGTTGGTGCGTGCGGCACCGTGGGCCATGACCTCGGTGCCCACACCCGCCTCGTTGGAGAAGACACCGCGGCTCACGCCGATCAGGATGACCCCCACCAGACCGCCGCCCACCGCTTGCGGGTTGAATGCGTCATTGACGATGCTGGCCAGCAAGCCGGGTACCCGGTCGCTGTGCAGCAGGAGCAGGTAGAGCGTCATCCCCAGGTAGGTGATGATCATCAGCGGCAACAGGGTGACCGCCACTTTTGCCACCCGCTGTAACCCGCCGAACACCACGATGCCCACCACCGTGGCCATGACGCAGCCGATCAGCAGGTTGGCGCTGGCCGGTGTCTGGCCCGCGAACAGGTTGTCCCGGATGAGTGCGGTGAGCTGGTTGGCCTGGAAAATAGGCAGCGTGCCAATCAGGCCGGCGAGGGCAAAGAGGATGGCCAGCGGATAGAAGGCCCGCGGCAGGGCCTCGCGGATGATGTACATGGGCCCGCCCTGCAGTTGGCCCGCGCTGTCGGTACCGCGGTACATTACCCCCAGGGTGCAGGTAAAGAACTTGGTTGCAATGCCCACCAGCGCCGACATCCACATCCAGAACACGGCACCGGGACCACCGGCTGCAATCGCCAGCGCCACGCCGGAAATATTGCCCATGCCCATGGTACCGGAAAGGGCTGCCGCCAGCGCCTGGGCGTGGCTCAGCTCGCCGGGCTCTCCCGGGGTATCGTGGCGACCCAGCATGATGCCGATGGCGTGGCCGAAATGCCGGTAGGGCAAAAACCGTGAATAGAGCGCAAAGAACAGCCCGCCGCCTAATAACAGCAGCACCAATGGTGTCCCCCAGACCGCGTTGGCAAAGCTCGCCGCGAGCTGTTGCAGAGATTCCATTGACGCTGCCCTCCGGGTGGCAAAAGCCGGCAGAATAGCACAGGGCGGTGCTAAACTCCGGGGCATGAACCTGCGACTCATTGCCCTGCTCGCGGCACTCCTGCCCTTTGCTGCCGTGCACCTCACCTGGCTGCTGGCAGCCAGCCAGGGGCACGTGGACTGGTGCAACCCCTATCTCGACAGCTGCACTTCAATCAGCGCCACGGGCAGGCAGCCGCCGGCCAGCTACCTGTTTCGCGCCACCATGCTGCCCGCTGCAGTTGTTCTTGCACTCTACTGGTGGTGCAACTACGCGTGGTTGCGAGCACTGCAGGGTGCTGACGGCCGCATACGCCGGCTGCGCTGGATGCTCTGGCTGGGCCTGCTGGCAAGCGTGGGCCTGATTCTGTACGTCACCGTACTGGGTGAAGCCGGCGATGCCTGGCGCTTCCAGCGGCGCGCTGGCACGGTGCTGTTCTTCTCTTTCACCTTTCTCGCCCAGCTCTTGTTCGCCGCCGAGTTGCGGCGGGGTTCCCGGCGCGTGGCGGGCATCAGTGGCCTCGCTGCCAGTATGTACGGGGTCTGTTGCCTGCTGCTCGCGCTGGGGCTGCTCACGGTCGTGCTGCAAGCCTGGGATGGTGTATTGTACGACTCGGTGGAGGACGCCTTTGAATGGATATTGAGCCTGTTGTTGCAAACCAATTTTCTACTCGGCTACCTGGTATGGCGCCGGGCCGGCTGGCGTCTGCAGTTTGTTGCCGGCCCCTGAGCGGCGGTGAGTGCAGGGCATGACGGAGACGGCCCCCGATTTCGCGGCCATTACCGCGGCCCAGGCGCGCATCCGCGACCTTGTGCATCGCACGCCGGTCATCAGTAGCGGGTTGCTCAATGAGGTCACCGGCGCGGATGTGCACTTCAAGTGCGAGAATCTGCAGAAAGTGGGTGCCTTCAAGGCACGCGGCGCCAGCAATGCGGTATTTGGCCTGACCGAGGCGCAAGCGGCAGGAGGCGTTGCCACGCACTCGTCGGGCAATCATGGCGCCGCGCTGGCGCAGGCGGCACGTGAGCGTGGCATAGCGGCGCACATCGTCATGCCGGCGAATGCTCCGGCAGTGAAAAAGGCCGCGGTTGCCGCCTACGGTGGCCTGATCATTGAGTGTGAACCAACGCTTGCGGCACGCGAACAGACGCTGGAGCGTGTGGTGGCGGCCACCGGTGCCCACGTGGTGCACCCCTACGCCGACCCGCGCGTGATTGCCGGCCAGGGTACGCTGGCGCTGGAGGTGCTGGAGCAGGTACCCGACCTCGATGTACTGGTTGTGCCTGTTGGGGGAGGCGGCCTGCTGTCTGGTGTCGCCCTCGCGGTCAAGCATCTGCGCCCCGATGTCGAAGTGGTGGCGGCTGAACCGGAGGGTGCCGACGACGCCTTCCGTTCCTTTGGCCTCGGCGCGCTGCAACCGTCGGTGGCGCCTCGCACGATTGCCGATGGCCTGCTGGCGGGATTGGGCGCCATCAATTTCGGTATTATCCAGCGTCATGTCGACACCATTCTCACGGTGTCCGATGCAGAGATTGTGCAGGCCATGCGCTTGCAGTGGAGTCGCCTGAAAACCGTGGTGGAGCCCTCTGGCGCGGTCAGTTTCGCAGCGTTGCTGGCCCACCCGGAACGCTTCCGCGGGCGCCGCGTGGTGGCGGTCATCAGTGGCGGTAACCTCGATCTCGATAACCTCCCCTGGTGACTGGCATGGACTATCCCCGTTTTCATCTCGCCCTTCCGGTTGACGACCTGCAGGCAGCCGACCATTTCTACGCTGAGCTGCTCGGCTGCCCGCGCGGGCGTCGCTCCGAGCGCTGGACAGACTACGACTTCTGGGGTCACCAGCTGGTGGCGCACTTGGTGGCCGCCGACGCCATGCCGACGCTGGCGCGCAACCCGGTGGATGGGGAGGACGTGCCCGCCTCGCACTTTGGCGTTGTGCTGCCCTGGGACGACCTGCAGCGGTTGATTGCCAGGTTGAAGGCGCTCGGCATCGAATTTGCGATTGCACCCACCGTGCGCTTCGCCGAGCGGCGTGGCGAGCAGCAAACCTGCTTTGTCTGTGATCCCGCTGGCAATTACCTGGAGTTCAAGGCCTTTCGCAATATCGATATGCTGTTTGCCAGCGACGGGCTTGATTACCCGTGAAACCTTTGGCGCTGCGGCCCAGGGTGTCGCGTACGCTGGTTGCATGCCTGTTGCTCATCTGGCTTGCCGGTTGCAGTAGCACGCAGTTTTTCTACAACCGGCTGGATTTCTTCGTGCCCTGGTATCTGGGCGATTATGTCAGTCTTGACCGCAGTCAGGATGCGCTGCTGGAAGATGAATTGCAGCCGTTTCTCGTCTGGCACCGGCAGGACGAGCTGCCCCGCTATATCGAGTTGCTGGAGCGAGCCGAGCGCAGCCTGGACCAACCGGTGACGCGTGACCAGCTCATGGCGTTGACGTTGGACGCCGAGCAGGCGCTGGACCGGCTGCAGCACCGGGCGCTGGACTGGATGCTGGTGCTGGGTGATGCCCTGCGGGAAGAACAGTTGCAGGAATTCATGCTGGCGCTGCGCGAGCAGCAGGCAGAGTACGAGGAAAAATACCTGGAACGCGATGACGCGCACTACCGCGACGATGCCTGCGAACGCTTGCAGGACAATATACGCCGCTATCTGGGCCGCCTGCAGACTGAGCAGAAAACGCGCCTTGCGGTGGCCTGCGCGAACCTGCGGCGTTCGGACAGCGTGTGGTTGGCCGAGCGGGCCGCCTGGCTGGACCGCCTCGATATGTTGCTGCAGCGCGAACCCGACTGGCAGGCATCACTGCGTCAGGCCGTGGCGCAGCGTCGGCAGAGTGTTTCCATCGAGTACCGCACCATCTGGGACGCGAACACGGAGGTGATCCAGCTTGCGGTAATCGATTTGGTGAATACGCGCACCGAGCGCCAGGATGCCCATTTGCGTCGTGAGCTTGGCAAGCTGCGCGAAGACCTGATTGCGCTGGTAGAGCAGGGCCCTGCCGACGGCAGCCAGGTAGCGACGAGCGCCGACGAGGCTTGAGGAGATTTTTCATGTTTTTGCGACGAATCCTGCTGGCGCTGGGTTTTGCCGGTGTTATTGCGGCCGGGGCTGTGTGGTTCCAGGTGAGTTCCTCTGCGGTGCCGGCCCAGGGAGGTGATCTGGCTTTGCCGGGTCTCAGCGCTCCCGTCACTGTGCTGCGCGATGAGCTGGGTATTCCCTACATTTTTGCTCAAAACACGCCGGATCTGTTGCGTGCCCAGGGTTTTGTCACGGCTCAGCACCGCCTGTTCCAGATGGAGCTGTTCCGCGCCACCTGGCAGGGGCATCTGGCTGCGAGCATCGGTGAGGCGGGCCTCGCCAGCGATATTCGCATGCGCGTGCTGGGCATTGAGCACAACAGTCGGCGCCACACGCAGCAACTGAGTGACGCCAGCCGAGCGTGGTTGCAGCCTTACGTGGACGGGGTGAATGCCTATGTTGATGCGCACGCCGGGGACCACCCGCTGGAGCTGGGGGTCGTCGGGCTGGAAGCGCGCCCCTGGGAGCTGGCGGACCTGGTGGCGCTGATTCACTTTGTCCACTACACCCACGCCACCAATTTCAAGGCGGAAATGCTCGCCCAGCAACTGGCGGATCATCTGGGTGCGGAGCGGGCGGCAGAGCTGATGCCGTTAATACGCAATCGCAACCGCAGCAGCGCACCCGCAACCGACGGCGAGCAGGGCAGCCCCGGCGGCGATATCGCTGCCGGGCCCCCGGCAAGCGGTGCCGCGCACGGCCTTGGCAGCGTGCGGTTGCTGTTTGCGCCGGAGCCGCCCCGCAACGGTGGCATCGGCTCGAATAACTGGGCGATCAGTGCTGCACGCAGCGCGTCGGGCCACGCTATGCTGGCCAACGATCCGCATCTGGATAACCGTATCCTGCCGGGCATGTTCCACCCGGTGGGCCTGTTTGCACCGGGTGTCCAGGCTGTGGGTGCCACCCTGCCCGGCTTGCCCGGCCTTCTGCTGGGGCGCACCGAACATGTCGCCTTCGGCATCACCAATGCCTACGGTGATGTGCAGGACGTGTATGTCGAAACGCTGGACCCCGAGAACCCGGAGCACTACCTGGAGGGAGGCCGGAGCCTGCCGTTCCGGCGCAGTGAGCAGCTGATTTCGGTCAAGGATGGCGATGCCCCGGGTGGCATGCGCGAACACCCCCTGGTCGTGCGCTACACCACGCGCGGCCCGGTGATCAGCGACCATCAGGGCCTGGGCTCAGAGGGTGACAGGGTGCTGGTGCTGCGTACCACGGCCTGGGAAAAGCACGCGCCACAGCTGGGTATCGAGGGCCTGCTCGATGCGCCGGATGCGCAGGCGTTTGATACCCGCGTGCAGGATATCGACCTGATGATGTTCAATTTCGTGTTCGCCGATGACCAGGGCAACATCGGGCACAGGGCATCGGGGGCACTGCCCCTGCGCGCCGGCGGCGATGGCAGCCTGCCGCGTGCGGTACCCGCCGATGGCAGCGACGACTGGGTTGGCTGGATTCCCAAGGCGCGTATGCCCGGTGCATTCAACCCCGCAGACGGCTGGGTTGGCACGGCCAACCACGATACCCGGCCAGCCGATTTCCCCTGGTATTACACCAACTATGTGTCGCCGGACTACCGCTATCGCCGTATGGGCCAGGTGCTCAACCAGGCGAGCCAGATGACGGTGGCGGACCACTGGGCGCTGATGGCGGATGACCGCAACCTGCAGAGCGATACCCTGTTGCCACATATCCTCGCGGCGCTGGCCAACGAGCCGGCGCAGGCGGATCTGCACACATTGCTGTCCAGTTGGGACGGTGTCGACCGTGTCGACAGCCCGGCACCACTGATTTACCAGGCGCTGTATCGGGAAATTGCGCTGGGCACCTTCACCGATGAGCTGGGAAAAGACCTGGCGGCGGACATGCTCGGCACCTGGTATTTCTGGCAGCAGCGTTTCGAGGCCCTGCTGGCAGCGCCCGACGCGGACTGGTTTGATGACAAAGGCACGCCCGCGCGGCGCGAAACGCTGGACGATGTCATTCGCGCGGCAGCGCCACGGGCCCGAGCCCTGCTCGAAGAGCTGCAGGGCAGCGATCCCGCCGCCTGGCGCTGGGGTACCGCACACACCCTGGCCTTTGTCAGCCCGCTGCGCCCCCGCGGCTTCGGCAGTGGCCTGGCAGGCGGCTTTGAGCTAGAGCGCAGCGGCAGCGGCGAAACGCTGAACCGCGGTATTTACGCGTTCGAAGAGCCCTTTGCCGCGATCTTTTTCGCGTCAATGAAGCTGGTGGTGGATTTTGCCGACCCGGACAAGGTCGAGGCGATACTGGCCGGTGGTGTGGTCGAGCGGCATTTCCAGCGCCACCAGAACGATCAGGCCCACCTCTGGGCGGACGGTGAGCGCAGGCCCTGGTGGTTCAGCCCGGCGCAGGTGAGGGCGCATGCGCGCACGGAAACGCGCCTGGTGCCGGATTAACGGGTCGAAAACCCGCCCGCGTTAAGGAAAGCTTCAGATTGAAAGTGCACAATAAAGGCCTTTCGGACCTTTTCGGGGGGTAATGATGAGCGACCAAGCAAAGCTGGATGTAGTCAGGGCGTACCCGGTCTGGGATGCCACCACCCGCTGGTTCCACTGGATCAACGTGCTCTGCATCGTCGGCTTGCTCGCCGTTGGCGTGGTCATCCTCAACGCCGGTGCGCTGGGCGTCAGTGGCGAGGGCAAGGTGGCATTGAAAACCGTGCACGTCTGGATCGGTTATGTGTTTGCCATCAACCTGCTGTGGCGCATTGCCTGGGGTTTTGTCGGCAACCGCCATGCGCGATGGTCGGCTGTGCTCCCGGGTGGACGCGGCTACGGGCGGGCGCTGTTGGATTACCTGCGCGGTGTGCGCGCCGGCGACCCACCGGCCTACCGCGGGCACAACCCGGTCGGGCGCCTTATGGTCGCCGCCATGCTGCTGTTGCTTATTAACCAATGTGTCACCGGGCTGGTGCTGGCGGGCACCGACCTGTATTTCCCGCCCTTTGGCCATCTGTTCCTGGAGTGGGTGGCGCCTGCGGGTGCCAGCGGCGAACAACTCGCGGGCCTGAAGCCGGCGCAAAGCGCACTGCTGGACGCCGATGCCTATGCGGCCATGCGAAATTTCCGCAAGCCCTTTATCGAGTTGCACGAGCTGGGCTTCTGGGGCCTGTTGATTGCCATCCCGCTGCACATCGCTGCGGTGGTTATCACCGAGTTGCGTGAGCGCAGTGGCCTGATATCGGCGATGTTCTCCGGCCAGAAGGTGTTTTCCCGTGAGCCGCGCGATTGATGCAGGCGCGCTGGCTCAATCCTCGCGTACGTAAATAGACGTATAGCCAGCGCGGGCGAACAGCTGGTAGTCATGCGCCTGCAGGTGCTGGCATACCACGCTGTTGGCCAGTGCCGTCAGGTTGGGGCCGTACTCTTCCACCGAGATGACCTCTGGACGGAAGCGTGCCAGATCGATATCGCAGGCGATTTTTTCGTCGTAGCCTTCAATATCGATGTTGATATAGCGAATATCCTCACCGCTATTCTCGGCCAGGATGCGGTTGACGCTCAACGTGGGTACCGGCACAGCCCGCACCAGTTCCTTGAGTTCCGCCCGGTCACTGCTGATTGATCCCAGCGCGCTGATACCGTCGCGCGTCTTGGTCACCTGGGGCAGCATCAGGTTCACCTCGGTCAGGCCGCTGGCGATCTCCGCTTCGCTGACTACGGCGGCACATATGTTTTTGTCGCCCCGGCGCACCCGGTCAAACAGGCGAATGCTGTTGGCATTGGCGTCCACATTCACGCCCTGCCAACCGCACATCCACAAGTAGGCGGTGTTGGAAAAGCGGAACGGGTGAAATGCCCCCAGATCGAGATAGCGTCCGGGCCCCCGATTGGGTTTGACCAGTTTGCGCACAATGACATCTTCGCCGTACTGGCCGAAGTGGCCTTTAAAACTGCCCGAGCTGATGGCGCTGAGAATCTTGAAAGGGTTCATGTTGGCTCCAGCCCTCTCAGGCAATGGCTGCGTGTCAGTCGAGCAGGGACAGGTCGCGCACGGCACCGCGGTCGGCACTGGTGACCATGCTGGCATACACTTTCAGCGCCGCGCTGACCTTGCGTGGCCGGCTCTCTGCGGGCTTCCAGCCGTCCTTGCCCCGGGCGTCCATGGCGGTACGCCTGGCGGCGAGCTCCTGATCGCTCAGCCGCACGTTGATGCTGCGCTCGGGGATGTTGATATCGATGATATCACCGTGCTCGACCAGGGCGATGGCGCCACCCGAGGCCGCTTCCGGCGATACGTGGCCGATGGACAGGCCCGAGGTGCCGCCGGAGAAGCGGCCGTCGGTGAGCAGCGCACAGGCCTTGCCCAGGCCTTTCGATTTCAGATAGCTGGTGGGGTAGAGCATTTCCTGCATACCGGGCCCGCCGCGGGGGCCTTCGTAGCGGATGATGACAACATCGCCGGCCTGCACCTTGCCGCCGAGAATGTCCTCGACGGCCCCTTCCTGGCTTTCACAGAGGTAGGCGGGGCCGGAAAAGACGAGAATGCTGTCATCCACGCCGGAGGTCTTCACCACGCAACCACTCTCGGCGATGTTGCCGAACAGCACGGCGAGGCCACCCTCAAGCGAGAAGGCGTGCTCGATATTACGAATGCAGCCGCCCTCGCGATCGAGGTCGAGGCTGGGCCAGCGTGTGTCCTGGCTGAACGCGACCTGGGTGGGGATACCTGCAGGACCGGCCTTGTAGAACGTTTGCACTGCTGCATCGCTGGTGCGCACGATATCCCAGCTGTCCAGCGCGGCACCGAGGGTGGGGCTGTGCACGGTGGGGCAGTCGCGATGCAGCAGGCCGGCGCGATCCAGCTCACCCAGAATGGCCATGATGCCACCGGCGCGGTGGACGTCTTCCATGTGGTAGAGGGGCGTGTTCGGCGCCACTTTGCACAGTTGCGGTACGCGGCGCGACAGGCGGTCGATATCCTGCAGGGTAAAATCCAGTTCGGCTTCTTCGGCGGCGGCCAGCAAGTGCAGAATGGTATTGGTCGAGCCGCCCATGGCGATATCCAGGCTCATGGCGTTTTCAAAGGCCTTGAAACTGGCGACGTTGCGCGGCAGTACGCTCGCATCGTCCTCCTGGTAGTAGCGCCGGCACAGCTCAACGACCAGGCGGCCCGCACGCAGGAACAGCTGCTCGCGGTCGGCGTGTGTGGCCAGCGTGGAGCCGTTGCCTGGCAGGCTGAGCCCCAGCGCTTCGGTCAGGCAATTCATGGAGTTTGCCGTGAACATGCCGGAGCAGGAGCCACAGGTGGGGCAGGCGGAGCGCTCGTATTCGGCCACTTGCTCATCGCTGGCATCGCTGTCAGCGGCGATCACCATGGCGTCAACGAGGTCCAGCTTGTGTTCCGAGAGCTTGGTCTTGCCCGCCTCCATGGGGCCGCCGGACACGAACACCACGGGAATATTGAGCCGCATGGCCGCGTTCAGCATGCCGGGAGTGATTTTGTCGCAATTGGAAATGCACACCATGGCATCCGCGCAGTGCGCGTTGACCATATATTCCACGGAATCGGAGATGATGTCGCGGCTGGGCAGGCTGTAGAGCATGCCGTCGTGGCCCATGGCAATACCGTCATCCACCGCAATGGTGTTGAATTCCTTGGCTACGCCGCCCGCCGCTTCAATTTCCCGGGCTACCAGTTGCCCCAGGTCTTTCAGGTGCACATGGCCGGGCACGAACTGGGTGAAGGAGTTCACCACGGCAATGATGGGCTTGCCGAAGTCACCGTCCTGCATGCCGGTGGCGCGCCACAGTGCGCGGGCACCCGCCATGTTGCGGCCGTGGGTGGAGGTTTTCGAGCGGTAATCGGGCATGGGGGCCTCGGTGGATTCAGTCAACAGGTGTGCCGCCGAAGCAGCGCTGGCAAGCGCGCCAGAATAACAAAAATCGCCTTGTCGGGGACAGTGTGCATTGCGTCCGCGGGGCGTTTTCGTAAACATGGTGGGTACCGGGGCAGCGGAGATCATGATATGCCGCAAGGATGTTTCCCCGCAGAGGTGTTTGAATGGAGCACAAGAAGGGTCGATTTGTGAGGCGGGGAGGCATGCGTCAGGGTGTAACGGTTATCCTCGTTTGCTGTGGCTTGGGGTGTGCAGTACCTGCCCAGGCACAGCTCGCCAGCGACCTCGAATTGAACGAGGTGCTGCGCACGACGCTGAGCTATCACGGGTATGGCGCCGAGGTGGCGGACGCGGACGTGGGCGATGATGGAGTGTTGGCGGCGCTGCCGTCGCTGTCTGCCAGCCGCTTGCAAAGTGACCAGCGACTGGGCACGGATGAAACCGAAATCGCATTGAACCTGCCGTTCAAATCATCCCGGCGCCGCGATGTCGATGCGGATCTCGGGGCGTTGCAGCAGAGCCTGCAACAGGTGCAGCAGCGTTATCGAGCATGGTTTTTTTCCGGGTTGATTCGCGATGCGGTGTGGGAACATCGGTTGGCGACGCTGCAACTGGAGCAATCGCGTGCGCGCGCGGCGCTGATACTGGAGCTGGAGCAGCGCGCCGCGTTGCAGGCGGACGCCCGCGCCATACCGGGCTACGCCGCGTTGTTGCTCACGCAGGAAAGGCTCGATGCCGAACTGAGGGTGGCCGACGGCGTGGCCAGGAGACGTGCCGCCCAGGCCGGCTTTTCAGCCCTCACGGGTTTGCCGGCGGTACCCAAGCAGATAGCGGAAACCGCATCCCTGCCCGCCGAGCCCGACTACTCTCAGCACCCGCAGCTGGCCTTGCTGGAACTGGGCCGCGATCAGCAGCAGGCACTCATCGCGTTAACGGACCCGGCGGCGGCGGATTGGAACCTGGCGCTGACAGCGCGCAGCCTGAATGGGCCGGGGCCCACAGAGAATCAATACGGTGTGGCTGTCGACCTGCCGTTGACCTTTATCGAGGTCAGCAACCGAGCCAGTGAAGTTCAGCGCGCATCGCTCAGTCGCGATTTCAGCCTGCAGCGGGACAGCCTGCGCACCGGCATTCGCACGCAGTGGATAACGCTCTCAGCCGAGGCTCAGCGGCTGCGCGAACGCCGTGAACTGCTGCTGCAGTCTGCGCGTATCGGCCAGCGTATCGAGGCGCAGCTGCTGACGTTGCGCTCCAGCAGCGAAATGGAAGTGGAGCTGGTTATCCGGCGTCTGCTGGAGGTGCTTGAGCGACGCAGCGAAGCGGCCCTGATAGACGCCGAAATACAGCATAATGCCGCACGACTGCGGCAAACAGCGGGATTAGCTTTATGATCAGACCGGTTTGGATGCTGCTCGTCTTGTGGTTGCCGCTGGCGGCCTACAGCAGCGATGTGCCGCTGTCGGCCTTGGGGGAACTGCAGCTCGCCTATACGCCCGTGACCGGCGTCACAGAAGTGCCGGGGCCTGCTGTACGGGCGCAGGTGATGCATCGCACGGGCAGCCAGTACAGTATTCAGCTGCCGCGGGACGTGCGACGAGCGCGCTATCTGGTACGCAATGGCGAGCAGGTTGTGGCCGGGCAGCCCTTCGTCGTGCTGGAAGGGCCGGAGATTCACCACTTCCTGCTCGAGTTCGAGGCCATGGACCGGCGCTACCGCAGTGCCGAGGCGCGCTATGAGCGTAACCGGGCTTCCTATGAGCAACAGGCGCTGGCGGAGGAGCAGTGGGTTGCCATCGTTGACACCTATCTGGCGCTGCAGCTGGAATACGAGCACATGCGCCACTTCATGGAGTTGGTGGACCCTCCGCAAGACGACGTGGAGTCCATCACCTTGCACACGCCTATCAGCGGTTTTATAGAATACGACCATCGGCAAACGGCATTGCTTGCGGGAGATGATGTGGCCGGGTTTGTGGCGCCGGATGACCTGCGCCTGCAGCTGCTGGTGCCCATGCAGAATGCCGATCGCTTGAGCGGTGTACAACTTGCTGGTTGTCGTCTGGATATAGACGAGCTGGAAGGTGTTGCGCGTGGCTTTTCCCTGGTCGCCTGGAGTGAGGCGATACACGCATCCTGCGGGGTGCAGCTGAACCGTATAGTCAGCGCAACGCCGCTCTACCGTCAGGACGCGTATTTGCTGCCACGCTCGGCGGTATTCACCTGGCAGGAACAGGCACACGTACTGCTGCGTGGCGAGGGTGTGTTGCAGCTGGCGCCAGTCTCGCTGTTGCAGCCGGTTGGCGATGATTACGCGGTAACGTCTGACACCGCACTGGCGGGCCGTGCCGTGCTGAGCCGCTCAGTATCCGCGGTGCAGGGCGTGCTCATGGGATTGGGTGGCGAGTGACATGCTGAAACAGCTGGTCCGCTTTTCCCTCACCCAGCGCCTGTTCGTGTGTGTGATGGCACTGATGCTGGCGGGGCTCGGCCTGCGTGCCTGGCTCAATCTGCCGATTGATGCCTACCCCGACATCGCGCCCACACAGGTCAAGGTCATTCTCAAAGTGCCGGGAATGACGGCGGAAGAAATCGAACAGCGCGTGACCTATCCCCTGGAAACGGAGTTGCTGGGTATTCCGCGACAGGCGATGCTGCGCTCCACGACCAAATACGCCATCACCGACATCACCCTGGATTTTGTTGACGGTACGGATATCTACTGGGCGCGTCAGCAGGTGAACGAACGGCTGGCGGGCATTCTCGACGAGCTGCCCTTCGCAGTTGAGGGCGGCCTTGCGCCGATGAGCACGCCGCTCAGCGAGATGTTCATGTTCACTATCGAGAACCCCGACCTGTCGCTGCAGGACAAGCGCCAGCTGCTCGAGTGGGAGATACGTCCTGCGCTGCGCACGGTTGCCGGGGTGGCCGATGTGAATGTGCTCGGCGGCTACGCAACAACCTATCAGGTCACGCCGCATGCGGTGGTGCTCTCCGAACTCGGCCTGGGCATTGCGGAACTCGAGGCGGCCATTGTTGCGCAGAATCTCAACGCGGGGGTTGGCCGTATGCTGCTGGGCAACGATGTGCTGGTGGTGCGGGTTGAAGGGCAGGTGCACTCTCTGGAAGCGCTAGAGGATATCGTCGTGCGCTCCGGCCCCGGTGGGGTGTATCGCCTGGGCGATGTTGCCGATGTGGCAATCGGCCATCTGGCACGCTATGGCGCGGTTACGCGCAACGGCGAGGAAGCCGTGCAGGGCCTGGTGATTGCGCTGCGCGACAGCAACACAGGCGCGGTTGTGGAGGGGGTCAAGGCGCGCCTCGATGAGTTGGCGCAAACCCTGCCCGCTGGCACTGAAATCAACGTGTTTTACGACCGCGCACGGCTGATCAGCACGGCCATCGGTACCATTTCCAGCGCCCTGTTTCAGGCCATTCTACTCGTGGTCGCTGTGCTGACCGTATTCCTGGGCAATCTGCGCGCGGCGCTGGTGGTTTCCATGTCGCTGCCGCTGGCGGCGTTGGCCACGTTCCTGTTGATGTCCGGCACCGGCCTGACCGCCAATCTGATGAGCCTTGGCGGTTTGGTGATCGCTATTGGCATGCTGGTGGACTCTTCCGTGGTGGTGGTGGAGAACACGCTGAGCCGGCTGAATCAGGATACGGGCCTGCCGCGCCTGCACGTGGTGTACCGCGCGGCGCAGGAAGTGGCACTGCCTGTGGTATCCGGCACATTGATCGTGATCATCGTATTTTCGCCGCTGCTCACACTCAGTGGCCTTGAGGGAAAGCTGTTCACGCCAGTGGCGCTGACCATCGTCTACGCCATGCTGGCCGCGCTGGCGCTTTCCCTGACGCTGATTCCCGTTGCCGCCTCACTCATGCTGGGCAGGCAAAGCGCTGGCATGCCGCGGTTCATGCTGCGTCTGCAAGGGGCCTACGAGTCCGCTCTGGAGAGTGTTCTGCTGCGGCCCCGGGGCATGCTACTCGGCATCGGGGCATTGCTGGCGGTGAGTGCGGTCTTCCTGTTGTTGATGGGCAAGACGTTCATGCCGGTGCTTGATGAAGGTGACTTGATCGTGCAGTTGGAAAAATCCCCCAGCATTTCCCTGCCCGCCTCGGTCGAGCTTGATCGCCAGGTGGGCGCCGCGCTCCTGGCCGGCGTGCCCGAGATTCGCCAGATTGTTACGCGCACAGGCTCCGACGAGTTGGGGCTGGACCCGATGGGGCTCAACGAGACGGATGTTTTCATGGAGCTGTTGCCACCGGACGAGTGGCGTTTTGCCAGCAAGTCCCAGCTGGAGGGGGAGGTGCGCAAGGTGCTGGAGGGCTTCCCCGGCATGAATGTGGGTTTCACGCAGCCGATCCAGATGCGGGTTTCGGAGATGCTTACCGGAAGCACGGGAGATGTTACGGTCAAGGTCTACGGTGAAGACCTGATGCAGATTGCCAACCTGATGCAGGGCATCGCGCGGGCGATACCCAAAGTGGAGGGCGCGGTGGATGTTCAGGCCTCTGTGACAGAGGGCGGCAAGTTCCTGAATCTCGAGGTAAAGCCCGAGCTGGCGGCGGCCCACGGTCTCACGGTGGAGGGCCTGTCTGAGTACCTGCGCAGCCAGATCGAGGGGACTGTGATTTCTGAAGTGCGTCAGGGCAAGCGGCGTATTCCGGTAACGCTGGCGGCCGGCTCACAGACCGTCGCCGTACCGGCAACGGTGGCTGACCTCGCCGCGCGCAGTGTTGCTCTGCCCGATGGCAGCCTCGCAACACTGGGCGACGTGGCCAGTCTCAATTATGCCGAGGGCCCGCTGTTGATCGAACGGGAGCGCGGCAGTCGCTTCGGCGTGGTGACGGTCAACGTGGAAGGGCGCGATGTCGTGGGTTTTGTGGAGGAGCTCCGTGAGGTGCTGGCCGCTGAGGTATCGCTGCCCGCGGGCTATCGGCTGGAATATGGCGGCGAGTTCGAGAATCAGCAGCGTGCCACCCGCAACCTGTTGCTGGTGGTGCCGGTCGCGCTGGTTCTGATACTGCTTATCCTGTTTGCCACCTTTGGCTCCATGGCGCTGGCCGGCATCATTCTCGGCAATATACCGTTCGCCCTGATGGGCGGGGTGATTTCACTGTTTCTCAGTGGTGAGTATCTGTCTGTACCGGCTTCGGTGGGGCTCATTGCGTTATTGGGCGTGGCCGTTTTGAACGGTGTGGTGATGGTCAGTCATTTCCAGCAACAGAGGCATTTGCCGGGCAGGCTGCCAGCGCGCATCTGCGCCGGCGCCAGTCAGCGTCTGCGTCCCGTGTTGATGACGGCCACCACGGCTATTTTTGGCCTGCTACCGCTGGTGTTCGCCAGCGGCCCGGGTGCCGAAGTGCAGCGTCCATTGGCCATTGTGGTTGTCGGTGGGCTGCTCACATCCACGGTGACCACGCTGTTCCTGTTACCCGTCCTGTATCAATATCGGGAGAAACGCCGCCATGACTGAATTGCTGGTTCTTCTGGTGCCGCGCGAGGTACATGACGATATGGTCGATGCGTTGATGTCCTTACCCGCGGTTGCTGGTTTCACGGTCGCCGCGGTGAGTGGGTTCAGTCGTGAGCACAGTCGCCTTAGCCTGGCGGAACAGGTGGAAGGGTCGCGGCGTATCAGCCGTTTCGAGGTGCTGCATGACCCGGCCCTTCGCCCCACCCTCTTGGCGGCTTTGGCGCCGGTTGCCGGGCGTGATCGGCTGCGCTACTGGGTACAGCCGGTGCTGGAGTCCGGGCATATCGGGGGTGACCCGCTAACGCCGCCGCTAGAGTGACTTGAAAAACACCTTGGAGTTGCGCTGCAGGTTGTATAGCGCCTGCTTCTGCGCCGGCAGCGCATCGCGCGAGCGCTCCTCGAAACCCTGTTCCAGGAACCAGTGCGCGGTTTGCGTGGTCAGTACAAACACCCGGTCCAGGCCCTGCACCCGTGCCTCACGCTCGATTTCCTGCAACAGGCGCTGCCCCCGCTGCCCGCCCCGGTAGTCGGGGTGGGAGACAATACACGCCACCTCACCGCAGTTCTCCTCGGGAAAGGGGTAGAGTGCCGCGCAAGCGATAATGCGTCCGTCCCGTTCGATAATGCGGAACTGGCGAATTTCATTTTCCAGCAGTTCCCGTGAGCGCTTCAGCAACACGCCTTCGCGCTCCAGTGGCTCGATCAGCTCCAGTATGCCGCCCACATCATCGATGCTGGCACTGCGGGTCTGCTCGTAGTCGTCTTTCGCGACCAGGGTACCGTTGCCATCGTGAGTGAACAGTTCCTCGAGCAGTGCACAGTCGTCCCGGTAGCTGATGATATGGCAGCGCGCTACGCCCGCCATGCATGCGCGGCGCGCGGTGGCCAGAAGTTTCGTCTGCTCGGCATCCTGCCCTTGAACGGCACTGATGTTGGCGACGGTGAGCTGGCGCAGCAGGGCGCCGTCGTCGCCGGCGATACCCGCGCTATTGCCGAACAACACCAGTTTGTCGGCGCCGATACCGGCGGCGCAGTGCACGGCGATATCCTCAAGCATGAGATTGAAGATCTCCCCGGTGGGTGAATAGCCCAGCGGCGACAGCAGCACCACGGAGCCGGCGGCCAGTTGCTGCTGGATACCGGCGCTGTCGATGCGCCGCACGCGACCGGTGTGCTGGAAGTCCACCCCGTCCACAACCCCCAGGGGCCTGGCGGTCACGAAGTTGCCGGAGCACACGCGCATGCGCGCGCCCTGCATCGGTGAGTTGGGCAGCCCCATGGAAAGCAGTGCCTCGATCTGCGCGCGCAGCGATGCAGCGGCATCGGTCACGTGGTGCATGGTGGCACTGTCGGTGATGCGCATGTCGTCGTGGAAACGGCTTTCGATGCCTGCCGCCGCCAGCCTGTTGTCGATCTGCGGGCGGTTACCGTGTACCAGCACCAGCCGCACGCCCAGGCTGTGCAGCAGGGCCAGGTCATGCAAAATGGTGGGAAAGTTGGGATCCTGGGCAGCATCGCCCCCCAGCATCAGGACAAACGTCCGGTTCCGGTGCGTGTTGATGTAGGGCGCCGTATTCCTGAACCAGCGGATATGGCTGCGGCCGGGGGTAGTCACGTGGTCGGTTCCGTTTGGCAGTGACGATGGTGTGCCAAGAGTACCCAATGCGGGCCGCGCCGACTAATGCAAATTTTCACGGCCTGTGCGGCCTGCCCGCTCTCGTCACAGGCAGTAGTGGGCGATGCAGGATTGCAGCAGGTCGACGCAGGGCTGGATCTGGCTCAGCTCCAGGTATTCGTCCGGCTGGTGCGCGCGGTCAATGGAGCCGGGCCCCATAACGATAGTTTCCATACCCATGGCTTGCAGGAACGGAGCCTCGGTGGCAAAGCCAACGGCCAGTGCGCTGTGTCCGGTGAGCTTTTCCGCCAGGCGCACCAGCTCGCTGTTTGCTGGCTGTTCGAAGGGTGGCACCGGCTCTACCAGTGAGCGCAGTGCAATTCTGGCACCGCGCGCATGGGCCAGTGTCTGCAGGCGCTGCTGCAACTGCTCGCGCACACCCGCCGCGGCGGCTGAGGGTGTGAGGCGCAGATCAAAGTGCAGCTCGCAGCGACCGCAAATCCGGTTGGGGCTGTCGCCACCGTGTATGCAGCCCAGGTTGAGTGTGGGAAATGCCACCTCGAAGGCGCTATTGGCGTGCTCGGTCGCCAGCTGGTGGCGAAATTGCATCATCTCGCTCATCAGCTCGTGCATCACATCCAGTGCGTTGACGCCCAGTGCCGGGTTGGATGAGTGCCCGGCGAGTCCGGTGACCTCGATGGCCTCCATCATAATGCCCTTGTGCAGACGCACCGGGTTCAATGAGGTCGGCTCGCCGATGATGGCGGCGCGGGCCCGGGGGCGCCCCGCAGCGGCGAGTGCCCGCGCACCGTCCATGGAGCTTTCTTCATCGGCGGTGGCGAGAATGATAAGCGGTTGCTGCAGGGGCTTGTCCACGAATGCGCGTGCCGCGGCGATGGCAATGGGGAAAAAGCCTTTCATGTCCGTGCTGCCCAGGCCATACAGGCGCTGGTCGCGCTCGGTAAGCTGCAGCGGGTCTGACCGCCAGCGCCCCTCGTCAAACGGCACCGTATCGGTATGCCCCGCCAGCACCAGACCGCCCGGACCGCTGCCCAGCGTGGCAATCAGGTTGGCCTTCTGCCCATCGGGCGACACATCCATGATTTCGGTGCGAAAGCCGAGCGCCGACAGCCAGCCGGCCAACAGCTCGATAACCGCCCGGTTGCCCTGGTCCCAGGAGGAGTCTGTGGAACTGACAGACGGCGTGCCGACAAGGGCGCGAAGCTGGCTGATGATGTGCTTGTCGTGGTGTGACATGGAGCGACTGCCTGCGGTTGCCCGTGGGGGGTCGGCTGACGGTAGCGGGGGGCACTGATCGAGTCAATCAGTGCCCGGGGAGGTGGCTCAGCCGAAGATGCCCTTGAAGGTGAAGAAGAAGATGATTGAGAGCGCCGCGCCTGCAGGCAGGGTGATGATCCAGGACATGAAAATGGTGCCGATGGTGCGCAGGTTCAGTGCCGCAATTCCGCGGGCGAAACCAACGCCCAGGATGGCCCCGACCAGTGTGTGCGTGGTGGAGATGGGCAGGCCGGTGCCGGAGGCCAGCACCACCGTGGATGCCGCGCCCAGCTCTGCGGCAAAGCCGCGGCTGGGGGTGAGTTCGGTAATTTTACGCCCGACGGTCATGATCACCTTCCAGCCATAGGTTGCAAGCCCCACTACGATCCCCATGGCACCGACCAGCAGAATCCACCAGGGCAAGGGTGCCTGGGAGGTGATCATGCCGCCCGACATGACCGTATTGGCAACGGCTGCCAGCGGCCCTACCGCGTTCGCCACGTCGTTGGAGCCGTGGGCGAAGGCCATGGCACAGGCGGTGAATATCATCAGGATACCGAACACACGCTCCACGTTGGCAAAGCGATGCTGGGTGTTGGGCACCGGCTTGATGCGGTTGACGAGGAAGCCACCCAGCGCGGCAACCACCAGGCCAATCAGGAACGACAGGGGCACCGCGTTGGCAAACTTGGAGCCCAGCCCCAGATCCATTTCCACGCCGATGTGCTTCAGGCCCTTGAGCAGGGTCACCATGGAAATCATGAAGCCCACCATCCACATGTAAACGGGAATGAAGCGCTTGGCGCGCTGGAAGGGGTCTTCGGTATCCAGGATGAGAATCTTCACGCTCATGAACAGGGCGAATGAGATGGTGCCGGCGAGCAGCGGCGACACCAGCCAGCTGGCGGCGATGGTGCCGACCTTTTCCCAGTGTACGGCGTCCACGCCGATACCCACGGCGGCAAAGCCGACAATGGCACCGACAATCGAGTGGGTCGTCGACACGGGCCAGCCCTTGATACTGGCGATCATCAGCCAGGTGCCGGCCGCAAGCAGCGCCGATAGCATGCCGTAGACCATCAACTCCGGCCTGTCGGCCATCGAATCGGCATCGATAATGCCCTGGCGAATGGTGGCGGTCACTTCGCCCCCAGCCAGATAGGCGCCGAGGAACTCGAACACCATGGCCACCAGAATGGCCTGCTTGATGGTCAGCGCTTTCGAGCCCACCGAGGTGCCCATGGCATTGGCGACGTCGTTGGCACCGACGCCCCAGGCCATGAAGAACCCGAACATACAGGCCAGTATCAGCAGCAGCGTGCCATGTTCCGCGATGATTTCCATGCCTGTGTCCTATTTCGCCATCAGTATCTGCAGTCGGTGACCTACCCGTTCGGCGGAGTCCGCCAGCCCGGCAAGCAGTTCAATCACCTTGTAATAGAACATCACGTCTACCGCGTAGAGTTTTCTTTCCAGCTTGAAGAGCCGCGCCCGCAGCGCCTTGGACTGCTTGTCGGTGCGCCCTTCCAGTTTATCCAGTTCCTTGATCAGGCCTTCGACGCGCACCACTTCGCGACCGGTAAAGCCCACTTCCAGCAACTCATCGAGTTCGCGAATGGCAACCAGCGCCTGCTCGCAGGTGGCGGTGCAGGCGCGCGCGAATTCCAGCAGGTGTTTTTCCAGCTTCTCGGGAAAGCGCATTTCCCGGCCCAGCATGAGGCCGGCGATGTCTTTTGCCGTATTTGCCACGTGGTCCTGAATGGTCACCAGCTCCAGCAGGTCGGTGCGGGGCACCGGCAGGAACAGGCTGTTGGGCAGGTGCCGGCGTACGGACCGCTTGAGTTTGTCGGCGGCCTCCTCGGCTTCGCCGATACGCTTGAAGATCTCTTCTGCCAGCTTCCAGTCATCGTCCTGGGCAGCTTCCAGAAACGCGGGGAGCAGCTGTGCGGCGTCGTTGGCCACCTGCATATGCTCCTGAATGGGCCCGATGGGCGACCGGCCAAAGAGGCTGCTTAGCGGGTTCGAGCTGGGCATTGGGTGCTCTCCTGTGGGCAAGGCGCGAAGTATAGGTGAGGGTGCTGCTCCTGTCACACCGTGCGGCGCGCAGCGGCAGTCGCCTGTGCTAGCATGCGCGCATGTTGTATCCCGCCAGCAGAGAGGCGCAGCGCCATGACTACCCAGTTCGGCCCTGAATTCGCAGAGAGATCCCTCGAGCTGCATGTTCTGGCCGAGGAGCTGCACACTGCGGGCCGTGTGTCAGCAGCGGATCGCGATCGCCTGCTCAAGGTCAACGTGGGCAGCATCCATCCGCTGGTCTACCTGGCTGAGCAAAAGTTGGCGGACGCCGCGCACAGCGGCAAAGCGCTGGATATGGAAGCCCTGCTCGGCTGGTTGAGCGCGCGCACCGGGCAGGCGGTGTACGCTATTGACCCCCTGAAGATCAACGTCAGCGCCGTGGCCGAGGTGATGTCGCGCGAGTTTGCGCGCCGGCACCGTATTCTGGCGGTGGAAGTGAACACGGACGATGTGGTAATAGCCAGCGCGGAGCCGTGGATTCGCGGCTGGGAGCGCAATCTCGAGCATGTGCTGCGCAAACCGATCCGACGTGTGCTGGCGGACCCGCGCGACATCACTCGCCACACCGCCGAGTTCTACAGCATGGCGCGTTCGGTACGGGGCGCCCGTCACAGCGGCGTAAGCCACAGTGCGGCACCCGGGGTGACCAACCTCGAGCAGATGCTGGAACTGGGCGCCATGCATGAGCTCGACGCCAACGACCAGCACGTGGTGACGATTGTCGACTGGCTGTTGCAATACGCCTTTGAACAGCGCGCCTCGGATATTCACGTCGAACCCCGCCGGGAAGTGGGCCACGTGCGTTTCCGCATCGACGGCGTGCTGCACAATGTGTACGAACTGCCGCAGCAGGTGTGCGCCGCCGTGACCAGCCGTATCAAGATACTCGGGCGCATGGACGTAGCGGAAAAACGCCGGCCCCAGGACGGGCGCCTGAAAACGCGCTCGCCCCAGACCGGGGGCGAAGTGGAGCTGCGCCTGTCGACCCTGCCCACGGCATTCGGCGAAAAGCTGGTGATGCGTATTTTCGATCCGGAACTGTTGCAGAAGAGTTTTGCCCAGCTGGGGCTGGAAGACGAGGACCTGCACCGCTGGCAGCTGATGACCTCGCACGGCAACGGCATTGTACTGGTGACCGGACCCACTGGCTCGGGCAAGACCACCACGCTCTATTCCACCCTGCGCCGCCTGGCCACCTCGGACGTGAACGTGTGCACCATCGAGGACCCCATCGAGATGGTTGAGGACAGCTTCAACCAGATGCAGGTCAATCACAGCATCAAGCTGGATTTTTCCACGGGTGTGCGCGCGTTGATGCGGCAGGACCCGGACATCATCATGGTGGGGGAGATACGTGACCTGGAAACCGCGCATATGGCCGTGCAGGCTGCGCTGACCGGCCACCTGGTGCTGTCGACGCTGCACACCAATGATTCCCCCGGCTCGGTAGCGCGCCTGCTGGAGCTGGGCCTGCCCGCCTATCTGATCAAGGCCACCCTGCGCGGCATCATGTCCCAGCGGCTGGTTCGGGTGCTCTGTACCGAGTGCAAGGTACTGGAGCCGGTGGACGAGGAGGCCTGGCAGCAACTGGTGCACCCCTTTCTGCTGCCGGCACCTGCGCAGGTGGCGCGGCCCGTGGGCTGTCGTGCCTGCCGGGAGACCGGTTATAGCGGGCGCCAGGGCATTTACGAGTTGCTGGTCAACAGCCCCGAAGTGGCGGCCTGCATCGTGCCCGATATGGAGTCTCGCAAAGTGCGTGAGGTGGCCATGTCCGAGGGTATGCGCACGCTGCGGCTGGCCGGCGCCGCGCGGGTGGCTTCGGGCCACACCACCATAGAAGAAGTGATGCGCGTCGCCCCCCTCTTCGACGCCTGATTCGCCAACGGAAGTCTCTGCCGATGATCGACACCCACGCCTTAACCTCGAGCCTGGCGACCGCTGCGGCAACCGCATGGCAGCGTATTCAGGATCACCCCGATAGCGGCGCCGTGCGTGCGCTTGAGGCAGCACTTGCGCCGGCCGGGGCAGAGCTCGCCGGCTCCCTTGCCCGTGTGCTGGCCTGCAGCCCGTTTGTGGCCGAGACCGTGCGCCGCCAGCCCGCTGTGCTCACGGAGCTGCTGTCCTCGGGTCTGCTGCAGCGCGCACTGCAGCCGGGAGACATGGCTGCCGAGCTGCGCACCTGGCTCGCCGAACCTGGTGCGGAACTGAATCCGGTGCTGCGTCGTTTCCGGCAGCGGCATATGCTGCGCATTGTGTGGCGCGATTTCTGCCGCAGCGCCGACACGCTGGAAACCGTGCGCGATACCTCGACGCTGGCTGAATGCTGCATTGCACTGGCGCAGGAACAGCTCATGGCCCAGCTGCAGGCGCGCTTCGGCACCCCGCGCAGCGCCCGCAGCGGCGAGGCACAGCAGCTGATCGTGATTGCCATGGGCAAACTGGGGGCACGGGAGCTCAATGTGTCATCGGATATCGATCTCATCTTCGCGTTTCCGGAAGCGGGAGACACCGATGGTGAGCGGCGCAGCATCAGCAATGCCGAGTTCTTCACCAAGTTGGGCCAGGGCCTGATCAGTGCCCTGGATCAGGTCACCGCCGACGGTTTCGTGTTCCGCGTGGACATGCGCCTGCGTCCCTACGGCGAAAGCGGTTCGCTGGCGGTGAACTTTGCCGCCCTCGAAGAGTACTATCAGGAGCAGGGCCGCGACTGGGAGCGCTACGCACTGATCAAGGCGCGTCCCATCACCGGGGACCCACAGCGCGGCGCCGAGTTGATGGAGATGTTGCGCCCCTTTGTGTTTCGCCGTTATGTGGATTTCGGCGTCATCGAAAGTCTCCGCGGCATGAAGCAGATGATCAACAGCGAGGTGCGCCGCCGCGGGCTGCAGGATGACGTCAAGCTGGGCCACGGTGGCATCCGCGAGGTCGAGTTTATCGCTCAGTGCTTCCAGCTCATTCGCGGTGGCCGCGACCTGGCGCTGCAGCAACGCGAGCTGCTTCTGATCCTGGAGGAGCTGTGCACACTGGGCTGCCTGCCGCCCGAAGCGGTGTTCGAGCTGCGCACCGCCTACCTGTTCCTGCGCGACAGCGAGCATGCCATTCAGGGCTACCTGGACCAGCAAACCCAGGCGCTGCCGACGGATGCACTGCAGCAGCAGGCCATGGCGACGGTGATGGGCTGTGCGGACTGGCCCGCGTATCTGGCGGCGCTGGCGGCGCACCGCAGTCGCGTTGCCGAGCATTTTCGCGACCTGATCGCCGAGCCTGAAAGCGATGAAGAAGCCGCGACAGCCGATGAGCTGCCGCCCTGGGGAGACGATTTAACCGCAGCGGCGCTCGCTGAGCTGGGCTATCGTGCGGCAAGTGACAGCCTCGAGCGGTTGCAGGCGCTGCGCGACAGCAGTCGCGTGGCCACTCTGCAGGCCGAGGGGCGCGAGCGCCTGCAGCAATTCATGCCGCGCCTGCTGCTGGCGTGTGCGGAGGCGAGCGACCCCGATCGCGCGCTGCAGCGTATTCTGCCTTTTGTCACCGCCGTATTGCGCCGCAGCGCGTATCTGGCGCTGTTGCTGGAGAATCCACCTGCGCTGGCCGACCTCGTGCTGCTCTGCGATGCCAGCCCCTGGATTGCCGAGCAGCTGCAGCGCCACCCGGTACTGCTGGACGAGCTGCTGGACCGGGCCAGCCTCTATACGGCGCCGGACAAGTCGCGCCTGGCCGATGCATTGCGGCAACAGGTTGCGCGGCTGGCGCCGGATGACCTGGAAGGCCAGATGGATGCGCTGCGTTATTTCAAGGCGGCACATGTGCTGCGGGTGGCGGCCAGTGAAGTGGTGGGGCGCCTGCCACTGATGCAGGTGAGCGACAAGCTCACCTGGATTGCGGACGTGATTCTGGAGCATGTACTGTCCGTGGCCTGGAGCGACCTCACCGCGCGCTTTGGTGCACCGTCGCGGGAGAGCAGCGGCACGGGTTTTGCGGTTTTTGGTTACGGCAAGCTGGGCGGCATTGAGCTCAGCTACAGCTCGGATCTCGACCTGGTCTTCATTTTTGACGCGGACGCTCAGGGCGTCACCGACGGCGAGCGCAGCATCGACAACATCCGTTTCTACACCCGGCTCGGGCAGCGCGTCATCCATATCCTGGAGACCCGCATGACCCTGGGGCAGCTGTACGACGTGGACATGCGGCTGCGGCCCTCAGGCGCCTCCGGCCTGCTGGCGACTTCCCTCAAAGGGTTTCGCAGCTATCAGGAGGAGAGCGCCTGGACCTGGGAGCATCAGGCCCTGGTGCGCGCCCGGCACGTGGCCGGTGACCCTGTGGTTGCCGACGCGGTGGACGCGGTGCGCCGGTCAATTCTGGAGCGCGAACGGGACGCCGATGCGCTGGCAGAGGAGGTGGTGGCCATGCGGGCGCGCATGCGCCGTGAGCTTTTGCCCGCGCAGCTGCCGGACGGCGAGGATTTCGACCTGAAACAGGGCGTCGGAGGTATCGTTGATATTGAATTTATGGTGCAATATGCGGTTCTGGCGTGGTCCCGTCGTGTGCCTGAATTGGTGCGCTGGTCGGACAACATCCGCATTCTGGAAACCTTGGCAAATGCCGGCCTGCTCAGCGAGCACGAGAGCAGCACGCTGGTGGCGGCGTACCTGGCTTTCCGGTCTGCCGCTCACCAGCTGGCTTTGCAGCAGTTGCCCGGCCGGGTAGATGGCGAGCGGTATCGAGAACAGCGGGCCAGCGTGGAAGCCGTGTGGCAGCGCCTGTTTCCGGCGCCGTCAGGATTAACCGAGCAGCAGGACTGAACATGAGTGCAGCACCCAATTTTGCAGACCGCGATGGGGTCATCTGGATGGATGGCGAACTGGTGCCATGGCGTGAGGCGAAAGTCCATGTCCTCACCCACACCTTTCACTACGGCCTGGGTGTATTCGAGGGCGTGCGCGCCTACAACACGCCCGATCGCGGCACCTGCATCTTCCGCCTGGAAGAGCACACCAACCGCCTGTTCCGGTCGGCCCACATCCTCGGCATGGAGATGCCCTACGACAAGGCCACGCTGAACGAGGCCCAGCGCACCGTGGTGCGCGAGAACAAGCTGACCGAAGGTTACCTGCGCCCCATGTGCTTCCTCGGCTCCGAGGGTATGGGGCTGCGCGCCGACAAGCTGCGTACCCACGTCATGATCGCCGCCTGGGAGTGGCCTTCCTACATGGACCCGGAAGCCCGCGACCGCGGTATCAAGGTGCGCACCTCGTCCTATACGCGCCACCATGTCAACATCACCATGTGCAAGGCCAAGGCCAACGGCAACTACATCAACTCGATGCTGGCCCTGCGCGAGGCGCTGGACAGCGGCGCCGAAGAAGCGTTGATGCTGGACAACGAGGGCTATGTGGCGGAAGGCAGTGGGGAGAACGTGTTTGTTGTACGCGACAACCAGATCTTCACCCCGGACCTGACCTCCTGTCTGGACGGCATCACGCGCAATACGGTATTCGCCCTGGCGGCGGAGCTCGGCTACCAGATTCGCGAGCGGCGCATCACCCGCGACGAGGTCTACATCGCCGACGAAGCCTTTTTCACTGGCACTGCCGCCGAGGTCGTACCTATCCGCATGCTCGACGGCCGGCAAATTGGCAGCGGTGCCCGCGGGCCTGTCACCGAGAAGCTGCAAGCCATGTACTTCGATTCGGTGCGCGGCAACCGCCCGCAACACCCCGAGTGGCTGACGCCGGTCGCCTAGGCGACCGGTTCTCCCTATGCCAGAGCACACCCCTCAGCCACCGTCGGTGACTGAAAGCCAGCTGGACAATGGCACCTTTTATCGCCACTGGCCCGCCAGTGGGCCTGCACGCGGGGTGATCCTGCTGGCTCACGGCCTTGGGGAGCACAGCGGCCGTTACCAGCACTTCGCCGGCTATTTTACCCGCTGTGGGTATGCCGTGGTCGCCCCCGACCACGTGGGCCACGGGCGTTCTGCGGGCCGTCGGGCCCATGTCGATACCTTTGCCGATTATCTGCAGCCACTGTTGAGCCTGCGCAGCCAGATTGACGACTGGTACACCGGAGTGCCGTGTTTTCTGCTCGGGCACAGCCTGGGTGGGTTGATTGCCGCGCGGCTGCTGCTGGACGCGCAATCGCGTTTCGCCGGCGCAGCGCTTTCCGGGCCGGCGCTGGCGGTATCCGAGCCGCCTGCGCGCCCCCTGTTATGGCTGAACCGGTTGCTGGCCCGGCTCTGGCCCACGCTCGGTATGCTCAAACTCGATGCCAGCCAGGTCAGCCGCGACCCGCAGGTGGTCGCGGCCTACGAGGCAGACCCGCTGGTGCACCATGGAAAGGTCAGCGCGCGCCTGGTGCGTGAGCTGTTTGCCACCATGGCCGTGGTCAATAGCCGGGCGTCCGAGATCACACTGCCGCTGCTGCTCATGCACGGTGAAGCGGATGTGATGACAGCCCCATCCGGCTCCAGCGCCATGAGTACCCGGGTCGGGTCTGACGATGTCACGCTGCGTCTTTACCCCGGGCTCTATCATGAAATTTTCAACGAGCCAGAGCGCGAGCAGGTTTTTGCTGAGCTCGCCGCCTGGATGCAAGCGCGGGCGTGACAGCCACGGCCCTGATTACCGGTGCCGCGGGCCAGCTCGGTTGCGAGCTGCAGGCAACCGCCCCTGCTGGCGTGCGTGTTGTGGCGCTGGACCGCCGTGGGCTGGACATCACCGACCCCGAGGCGGTGCGCCGGGTGTTTGGCGAACTGCGCCCGGATGTGGTGCTCAATGCCGCCGCCTACACCGCAGTGGACCGCGCCGAGGAAGAAGAGGCACTGGCCCTGGCGATCAATGCGGAGGGGCCGGGGCACCTCGCGGCGGCCTGTGCCAGCACGGGAACGGCGCTGATCCATGTCTCCACCGATTTTGTGTTTGCCGGTGACTCCGGTCACCCCTACCTGCCGGATGCTCCGACGGGGCCACAGGGCGCCTACGGACGCAGCAAGCTGGCGGGCGAGCGGGCTGTCCAGCGCGCGCACCCGCGCGCAATGATTGTGCGCACGGGCTGGGTCTACTCGAGCTTTGGCAGCAATTTCGTCAAGACCATGCTGCGCCTGATGCGTGAGCGTGACACCCTGTCGGTGGTTTGCGACCAGGTGGGAACACCCACTTGGGCGCGCGGACTCGCGACAGCCTTGTGGAGTGCTGTTGATCAGCCGCTGCTGCAGGGTGTGTATCACTGGAGCGATGCCGGCGTCTGCAGCTGGTATGACTTCGCGGTTGCCATTGCCGAGGAAGCGACTGCTCTGGGCCTGTTGCGGCAACTGCCGGTCGTGCAACCCATTCCCGCCAGCGCCTACCCGACGCCGGCGCGGCGCCCGGCCTGCAGCGTACTGGACAAGCAATCCACCTGGGAGGCGCTGCAACGTGTGCCCCCCCACTGGCGGGTGCAGCTGCGCAGCATGCTGCAGACATTGAAGGAGTCCAGCGATGCCTAGATCGCTGCTGGTGACCGGCGGTGCCGGTTTTATTGGCGCCAATTTCCTGCACTACTGGCGTCGCCAGTATCCCGACGACGCGCTGGTAGCGCTGGACGCGCTGACCTATGCCGGCAACCGCGCCAATCTTGCCGCGCTGGAAGGGCAGGCAGGGTTCCACTTTGTGCACGGCAATATCTGCGATGAGCCATTGGTGGCGGAGCTGCTGTGCAAACACCGGGTGGATACGCTGGTGCATTTTGCCGCCGAGAGCCACGTTGATCGCTCCATCAGCGGGCCGGATGCGTTTATCGAAACCAATATCATTGGCACCCACAGCCTGCTGAAAGCCGCGCGCTCAGTGTGGCTGGACGGCCCCGGGGCCCGCGAGCACCGCTTCCATCATGTATCCACTGATGAAGTCTACGGTTCACTGAACACGGGTGACCCCGGCTTCCACGAGGCGCAGCAGTACCAGCCAAACTCGCCCTATTCAGCGAGCAAGGCGGCCTCCGATCACCTGGTGCGCGCCTATCACCACACCTATGGGCTGCAGGTAACCACCAGCAACTGCTCGAACAATTACGGCCCCTGGCATTTCCCCGAAAAGCTGATTCCGCTGTGCCTGACCAACGTGTTGCGCGGTCGCCCGCTACCCGTCTACGGGGACGGCAGCAATATTCGCGACTGGCTCTACGTGGAAGACCACTGCCGTGGCATCGACCTGGTGCTTGCGTCCGGTGCGGTGGGTGACAGCTACAATATCGGCGGCAACAACGAGTGGCACAACCTGGCTATCGTGGAGTTGCTCTGCGATCAGCTCGATCAGCGCTTTGTGGCGGACCCCGCACTCGCGGCGCGCTTCCCCGACGCACCGGGTGCGGGCGGCGTGGCGGCTCGCTCCCTCATCCACTTTGTAGAAGACCGCGCAGGCCACGACTGGCGCTATGCAATTGATGCCAGCCGTATCACCGCTGAGCTGGGCTATGCGCCGCAGGAGACCTTCGAGACGGGTATAGGGCGGACCATTGACTGGTTTCTCGGCAATGAGGCCTGGTGGCGCCCGCTGCTGGTGGGTTGAGTTTTCAAACCGGGCTTTCAGCCAGGCCGCCATCTACGGTGAGCACCGTCCCATTCATGTAGCCCCCCGCGCTGCGGCTTGAGAGTAGTAGCAGCGGCACGCTGAGGTCATCCACGGTGCCCAGGCGTTGCGCGGGAATGGTCTTGATGTAGCGCTCGCCACTCTCGGTCTGGAAATAATCACTGTTGATATCGGTGAGGAACCAGCCAGGGCACAGGGCGTTGACCCTGATGTTCTTTCGGCACAGCTCGATGGCCATGGATTTGGTGAGCTGCACGACACCGGTTTTGGAGACGTTATACGCGGCTTTAAGCGCACCGGTATGCAGGCCATAGATCGACCCGATATTGACGATACTGCCACCTGCTGCGCCGCGGACCATGTGCTGGGCTCCGGCCTGCGCAACACGCCAGGCGCCGTTCAGGTTGGTTTCAATGATGCGATACCAGTCCTGCTCGCCGGTTTCAAGGAACTTGATCGGGTCACCCGCGACGCCGGCGTTATTGATCAGGATATCCAGCTGCCCCCACTCCTGCTCGAATTGGGCGAAGGCGCTGGCGACGCTGTCTGGGCTGGTGACATCCAGGGTAATGGCGCCCGCGTCACCACCGGCGGCCTGCAGTGCCGCCACCTGTTCCGCGAGCTTGTCGCTGCGCCGTGCGGCAAGGACCACGCGCGCGCCAGCGGCACTCAACACGCGGGCGAAATGGGCGCCGAGGCCGCTGGAGGCGCCAGTCACCAGTGCGGTTTGACCCTGTAGCTTAAAATAATCCTGTGGCATATAAGCTCTCCGTTATTGTGCGTACCGGCCTTTCGCTAGTCGAACAGTGGAATGCTGCCCCAGGCCTGGCCGGCGGCATCCTTGGCTGACAGCTTCGGCGAGTCGCCCGCAGGAACGGGCCACTCGATGCCGAGGGTGGGGTCGTCCCAGGCCAGCGAGACCTCGCTGGCGGG